>Ga0074199_1001968_pt1 | contig 14557 bp, 16 predicted proteins | sample EPASupsiteSAE347_FD_64528 | JGI IMG/M metagenome (GOLD analysis project Ga0074199, IMG submission 64528) | Bioremediated contaminated groundwater from EPA Superfund site, New Mexico - Sample SAE3-47 | ecosystem: Environmental > Aquatic > Deep subsurface > Groundwater > Contaminated ...
CCCATCGCATACTTCCCGGATTTGGTAGGCTCATTAAGCTGCCGACTCTGCCGGAACTGGTGATACGGTCTCTCGGAAGATCCTCGAAAGTGGCTCAATCCAACTGAATATTGTGGTAATAGCGATTTCCGAGGCCATGTTGGCGCCAGCAAGGGATGCAACCGGCAGGCCTATGACAATCACGCCTACTATGTCGTTGGTTCTGGCGGTGCGCTGCGCGGACGAGACCGTGCTGAGCGCCTCGACCAGTCTTGTTTGCTCTTGCCCTAGTTGCTCACAGGTACAGTTCGAATAGGATATTTCGCTGACATAATGGGGTTGAATGTTTTCCGGGGCGGTTGCACATGATTGCAAGACAAGTTGGCCTACCGCTAGAAAGAACAAGAACACCGTTTTTCTAAAGCTTTGCATACCGAGGCTCCTTGAGTAAGAGAATAGCATTGTAACCGTGTAGGTGGTGAAGTGAAATTTCAAATTTCTTTTAAAAGGCTACTACATTCCGATTAATTGTCAAAATATTTTTCCTAAAATTGTATGCTAAAAAAAACAGATAGGATTTTATTTTGGGGGTAGTATTGGGGGTATATTGAAAATATCGATTCTAATACAGTCATCAAATACGGTAGATTAGGCACTGAGTTTGATGGCCGCCGCCACCAATTTTCCTTTAGAAAACGCTCAGTTAAAACGCCATACCCGGCCAAAAATGTTGGCCAAGACTTGGCCAGAAATCAGGCGTTGTTTTTGGGGCCTTTCCCTTTGAATTTGAGAGATTCAGGAGAGGCTTTTCCTTTTTCGCCTGCGGCGTTTTGCGTATCCCTCCCCTTCTGATAAACCTTCCTGATCGATTGCGGCTTTACCCTGAAGTATCTCTCAAACGCTTTGTTCGTCGAATGCATGGATGCCTGCCTCAACTCCTCGGGTGTAAAGAACTCGCCAAGCGCGATAACGGTACTGTGCCGTGTTCCGCCATACAGGTCCACGCCCTTGATACCAAGATTGTCGCAAGCCTTCTTCCACCATTTCCACAGATACCGGGGACCGAACGCACTGCCCGGCGTAGCACCCCCGTGTCCTTCGAAGTGGCGAAAGAAGGGAAGCTCGGGAAATGAACGTGGAAGGGACCGGACAAGCTCTATGTCTTCCTCGATCATGGGAACAAGTTTGGGCTTCTTCTCCTTGGTATCGTCCGGATGAAGGATAAAAAGCCCGTTATCAACGTCGATCTGTCCTTCCGTAAGCTGAATCAACTCGCCAGGGCGGATGGAAAAGTACGTGGAAAGCCACTTGATACCAATCCAGATGCGAGGATTGATATCTTGAGCTATCCTTCTGACTTCCTCCAAAATCATCGCCTGCTCTTCCTTCCCAACGGTGTTCCTGAAGGCGAGTTCAAAGGATACTTCCGGAAATTCGGGCATCTGGGAGAGATGTAGGACCTTGCGTTTGACAAGCCATTGCGAGAAGTCATGCAATGCAGATCTGGCGTTGGACCGGCTCTTGCTGGATAAGTCTCCCACCCCGGTCTTTTCCTTGTTGTAGAACAAGAAGTCCTCGATCTCCGCGAATCCGATCTCTTTAACGTTCCGGTTTCCCCAAGCTTCAATAGCCCTACGGAGATAATTATTGAGATTGTTCCAGGACCGTTCTTTGACCGTCTCTTTCTTGATCTCCAGCCACTTTTCGGCCAGGTTTGCAAAACCCAGCGGGTTGTCTGTTTTGTAGTCCCGTGCGTCGAAAGATCCTTCGTCGATTTTGTACCGGATCCCGGTCAGAAAGCGGCTTGCTTCCTCATAGCTGCCGAAACGTGCATGGATCGATTGTCCATTGTGGTTCAGCCGTACTCTGAAATGAGTGGCTACCTGTTTCTTGTGCTTTGGGCAGACAAGATTCCGGCTGTTATCCACAAAATTGCTCCCACAGAGCGGGCACTTTTCATCCGTGCTGATGCTACCCTTCATACACAACGCGCCTCCCCTGAATTTGTCCAGGGGCAGATTAGCGGATTTGCATTCTGGGGGGCAAGAGCTTTTCAATTGCCGTCTCCGTGAGCACTACATCATTCGAGGTGCCGAAACCATTCTTGCGATTCCCGCCGATATCAAGCATCACGCGGGAGAAGTCTTCTCTGGGATTCCCTTAAGCTTCTCGGTGAGTAATTTTGACGTTCGGCTTGATCTCCTTCTTGGTCAGATGCGTGCGGATCATCTCCTTAACTGCCTCGGCATTCTCAAGGCCAAGCCCGTGCTCAGATTCCAGGAACTTCACCAACTCCTTTGTCGTCGAATACTCTTCCTTCTTGGTAAAGAACCGTGGGAACATGTCTCGCAGCTCGATTCTCAAGCTCTCAATGCCAGGGCCGCAGACATAGCTCTCACGGTATGTAACGAGGACATCTCCAGAGATCCCCGCCAGGCTCACAGTGGTAGTGCCGTCCCGCCTGGCTGTAGCCACTTCGATAAGGCGCTCTTTCACTTCATCCAACTCCTGTTTGATCTCCTTGGCCTTGTTCTCCAGGGTCAAGCCCTTTTGAATCAGCTTCTCGATGCTGACCTCCTCACGAGGCAGGGTGAAGCGCTCTCCTTTGACCTGGGTTCTTTTCATCTGGACCTTCTTGGGCATGTTCAGCTCCTTTCCATCGTCGGGTTCATACTCGGCCGGCATTGACATGTGAAAACGTCAAGTCAGTGTAAAGCCGGCGTACAGCAAAAGTTTCGTTTCCGTCTCACTGTTTCAAGTATTTTCAAGGGTTTTCAGGCTCTCTCACCCCCCCTCCACCTTTTGCGTCCGGAATGGCGTCTTGAGCACGCGCAAACGCCGCGCACGCAAACCCTTTACAGGTTGGAAGTTCGCGCGTTAAAACATCTTGAACTTTTTAACCCTCCTGTGCCGATCCGTCTCTATAACCTATGGATATTACGGCATGTTTACTGACGGTACTTCCTCTCTCTTGAGCGGGAAGGCACATTAAAATCCATCCGTTAAAACACTGGTGTCCAGGCTCTAAACCAAGGCTCAGTAAGGGTTTACGGAGCATTGGACCTTATACCCCTTCGCATAATTCTACTATTAGCCGAAATCCGTATGCTTCGTGACAGAACATCGGCCAGTAAAGCGCCCTCGCAGGAGGTGTTAAAACTTCTGAGCCATCGGTTAAATCTTTCTTCCCGGCATGCCCGGCGACGGATCCAGCATCGCCGACATTGACGATGCCGCTCGAGCACCTTCATTTTCAGCGATGAATCCAGGACCATCGAACGCCACTTCGAATGAGGACGATCACTTGAGGCTACATCGCTATCCATGATGGTGCAGGCCTTCATCTTGCCCGGCATCGTGGAAGCCTGGTGGCACCGTCATTTCTGCCGTTCCTGGAGAGTGGTACCTGAGCTCTGCCGGAAACTCCCGGGCAAGAAGGCTGAAGAGGCAGTTCCTCTCATCGGCCGGGATCTTCCGAAGACGATGGACCCATCGTGCCGCCTTCCGCTTTATCCTTTCACGATCCCTGTAGTTCTCGCCGGCGTAGCTGTACTCATGTTTCAGATGCTGGCCGGGGTCATAGTTCATCCAGAGCTTTTCGATCGCAGGCCCCCCGCGTGTCTGTGCCCTGAACTCCACGGTCTTCCATCCAGAAAGCAGACGGTCGTAAAGGGGGCTGTCGTAGCCCGATATCATCACGAAGCTGGGTGGTAGACTGAGAAGGAGCTCCAATAGCTCGATATGATCATCTTCCGTGTACTCATGCCGGTAGAGCCGCTTTTGTGACCTCCTGATGCCCGGCAGGTAGGGAGGATCTACGTAAACCATCTCCTGCATGGCATGGCTCCACGGAAAGCTGCGGAGGAAATCAATGCAGTTCATCTGCTTGAAGGTCATATCGTGGAGCACGCTCCCGTGTTCCATCTGAAATGCCTCCATCACGTCCGGATCGATCTCAACGGCATAGGATCTGACAGCCGGCCTTTTTCGCAGGAGGATACTTCCGCCCCCGAGGTGAGTTTCGATGTAGATGGTGTGGGCGGGCATGAGCGAGATGATTTTTTGATATACTCCGCTTCCGCCTTTGGATCCGTTGTAGTGCATAGAGCTGCTCCCATCGTCGTTTCTGAAGCTGCCGGCCGAAGAGTTCACTCAACGCCAGGGAATTCATGGCAAGCACGTGCCGCCTGGCAGTGCCTATTCTTCTTCATCTTCGGGAGGTTCTGCCTCCTCATCCGAAAACTGGCTGAAATCGGGCATCGAATACCAGCACCGATCAAACCACTGACGTGCGTACATCCGCTCGTCACTCCCGTTGGACGAATAGCCGTCATCGCGCGGGTTGGACACATAGTTCCTGATGTCGCACAGGTCCGCGATAAACCCCTTCAGGACCGTTTCCGGATAAACCTTGTGCGCCATGCACAGGTCCAGGAATTCTTGTGGGAGTTGGAGAGAGATCTCTTTTTTGAGCTGCATGGCCGGTTTCCTTTCAGTCTGAGTATTGGCCAAATCAGTCCTCTACCTCCGGATCGAATTCGACTTGTTCCCCGCTTCCGGTGTCATCGCACATCACCATGTGCGTGATGCTGTCGAAGTAACAGGGCTTTGCTTCAAGAAGCTCTTCCGGCTCAAACGTATCGAAGATCGACATCTGACCATTTCGATTTATGCGCTGAAGCGTTTGGATTTGAGCAGCCATGCCGAGCGACATGAAGGTGAACCACGATCGGGGATGAGTTCTCCGGAGCATGGCCATGTGGTTGTTGGGAAAGAGAAGGTCGGTAGCACATCCCATACAGCCATTTCTCTTGATCTTGTGGTAGTTCCCGGACTTGTCACGGTATCCCAGATCATAGAGAGCCGCGTAGGGAACGTCATAGCGGCGGAGATACTGCCAAATATCATCGTCGGTCCAGATGGCCAGCGGCTGACAATGCCAGAAGGGATCGTCCCTCAAGTAATCCACTCTTGCGCCTTGGAAGAGATACCCCCTCGAGAGAAAGTTCTTCGCTCTGCTCCGGCTCTCGGATGCCATCAAGCCTTTCAGAATGACATCCACGCCGAGCTGCTGTTGAATACGCCTCGAAGGCTCTTTCTTGAGAAAGTCGCAACAGGCCTGAGAGATTTTCACCTGCTTCAGAATTCGGTAGTAGGCAAGGAGCTTCGGGCTGGTACTCTGGCTCTTCGAAAAACGGAGGAAAGTATCGATATTGATGCGGTGAGCCTTGAGCTTTGAAAAGGCCTTGCCGAGCAGTGGCCATCCGTATTGGTCGACACACCACCAGTACCCCTTTCGAGTACCTGTCGGCCATCTTGGCAGGGTGCTCCCGCCTTCCATCTGCTCGGCCAAAGACTCCAATGCCCTGGTAGTCTTCAGCTTGCCATCCGGTTTGAGAACCTCTTTGATCTTCCCGGTTTCAATCGCCCACTGCCACACCTTGCGTTGGGATTCATACTTCAGGCCTGGTTCGTCTGTACGCTCCGGCCTGGCCACATGAGCGCGATCGCCGAGATTCCATTCATGGCAGATGAAGCGCCAGAACTTCACGCACTCCGGATACTCAACGCCTGTGTCCCCATAGATGATGTGTAGTCGCTCCCAAAGATCCGGATGAAAGCGACGTATAAAGTCAGCAAGAGCCGTACTATCCTTACCGGCGCTGAAGGCCAGAGCCACGCGATTGCGAGAAGAGGAGAAAGCAGCCACTATAGCCTTGCCGGCCATTTCCATTTTGTAATCGAGGGGTTTCTTCTGTTCAGCTTCGAGCTCTCTCCATCGCATAAACATGGCTATATCCTTTCCTGTGAAGAGCCCTCACCGATATCCTCCCCAGTGCGGCCTATCTCCATCCTCCGAATCCAAAAGTAGATGGTTCCAATCGGAGCTCCTGTCTCTCTAGCAATCTCGGAGGGTCTTTTGTTCTGCTTCAGGAGACTCAGGAAGCCGACGTATCGCTCCCGGTTTCTGTCCTGCACCCATCCCTTGGAGCGGCAATAGGGCTGCTGTATGACCTCGCCGTCTGGCCCTCTGAGCATCCTGAAACCCGGCTGTCTGCCGGCCTCTGTATCGCCGGAGACTGATCTAAATTCAGCGTCAGGCTTTTTGAGAGCTTCCCTGACAATCTCAAGGATGACCCTTGCCGCTTCCGGGGTGGTGAGCTTCTCCAGAAAATCAGAAAGTTCGCTGTCGATCTGCTGTTCCATGATTCTGAATCCTTGTCGCATTGCCGCGCGCTGGCAGGGGACTTCGGGCCTTATGGATCAAGCCTCAGTTTATCGGGCTGTGCTGTGCAATGTGCTGGTCAAAGCTCTGGACGCTGTGAACGTAGATCATGGTCGTCTTCGGATCCTGATGGCCTGCAAGCTCCTTGATCTCGAGAAGAGTGCGCCCCGCCTTGGCATAGGTCGTAAATGCGGTATGCCGCAGGGCATGAGAGCTTATGACCTCGCTGTCTCTGACGATCTCCGCCCTTTTGACGTACTTCTCCACGATGTTCTCTATCTGCCGCACGGTCAGCCGCTCAGTGGCTCTCCGGGTATCGATGACCAGTCCCTGACTCAAAACGTCGTAGACAAAGCCAAGAAACATGGGCGATGCGTCCGTGAGCTTCACCTTGGCATTCGCTGCTTTCAGCCAGTCATCCAGCGCTTCCAGTGCCTTGCCCTCCAGGATGACGGAAGTGTCCACGCGGTTGCGATGCCTGCCCTTCCTGTCCCGGATCCAGAGTCTTCGCTTGCCGACCATCCTCTCCTTTTCCAGTGAGCCGAGAGTGAGCTTGGTCGCCTCGCCTGCCCGCAGCCCGTAAGTGAGCATGACCCTTAGAACCGCATAGTCCCGCTTTCCAATCAAGGTGCGGCGGTCCGGCTGGCTCAGGAGCTTTTTCTGCTCCTCGACACTGAGCACGGTGTAGTAGCCTTTGTCCCGTTTAGGGATCAGCAGCTCCAGTGACCTGAAGTCGAGCGGGTTCTTAAAGCGGCGATCGCTGGCAGCGAGGAACTTGAGGAAGCGATTGACAGCCACGAATTTGAGCCAGATGGTGCTGTCTTTGTAGTCCTTCTCATCGACCAGGTGATTCCGGTACCTGATGAAATCGTCCTGGCACAGCTCCTTGACGTCTTTGCCCACCCACGAGAAGAAGAGCCTCACCTGCAGCTCATAGCTCTGCCGGGTGTGCTCGGTCTTTAGGCTCTGGAGGAAGCTATCCATCTGCCGTTTGAAGGTATCGGATTCAATGTAGCTGCAGGTCTGGTAGATCTTCATCGCACCGTAATCGCCCGAGATTGGCGACTTGAAACCCTTCAGTTTCTTCTCCGCAAAGAGGAAGAACTGCTTCAGCATGGAGAACGTGCGCTTCACGGATTTCGGGCTATGATCGCCGGAGACATGCGCGTGGTAGGCCATGAGGTGATCAGGGCTCAAGGCAAGGATTTCTCCACGATAAAATGAGAAGAATTGCAGGACCTCCGACTTATACACCTTGCGGCTTCCCTCGCCCTTTGTCTTCAGAAAGGAATCGAGAAGCGCCTTTCCTTCCTTCGTCTCAAGCAGGTAGTTTGCGGCAGACGCCGGCTGAGTGGTGCTCATCGTCGACTCCTGGATAGATGGCGCGTTGCAGTTCTCATGACGTAATCCGTTTCATGGCTCGGGCGGTTCTTTCTGTGGTGGCTTGCCAGACCGAGCCAGGCCAACACCTCGGTGCGGCACAGGCAGAGGGCTGCGCCGATCTCCCAAACGGTTTCTTTCCTGGGGGCTCTGCGGCCGGTCTCGATATCCATGATGGTATCAGTGCTGCAGCCGATCAGAGTGGCAAGTCCGGCCTGGGTGAGGCGGGCCTTCGCTCTTCTGTCCTTCAAAGCCGTGGAAAGAGTAGATGGCATAGCCGGATTGACTCTGATTGCCCGCTTTCCTTTGAGCGTCATAGTGCTGTCTCCTTTGCCGAGGGTTTCTTCTCTTGCCGTTCCTTGATCTTTTTCAGAGCCAGAAACGCGCCCCTCGCCCGGCGCCAGTCGAGCAACCGAACATCCTTGACCTTGAAGTACTTCAGCAGCCAGGCCGAGAAGTGCTCATCATCCCAGTCCAGTTTGTCTTTGAGCTTCAATACCGCTGCAACATGGCCCCGGGCAGGCATTGCAAAGACACCGGCAGGGAGTTCGGTGACTCCCACAAAACGCTCCTGAGGCTCCGGCTTTCTGTTCTGAAGCCTGTCTATTACCCGGGACGCCTGTGCTTTGCTCAATCCGCTGACGGACCGATTGCCGCTCACTTCCTTTGCTACGTTCCGCACCTGGCGCTCCGTCATGCCGAGCTCGTTGGCCCGGGCCCAGATCATCTTCAGTTGTTTGGGGGTGAGAGATTCAGCGTTTTCAGACATGGGAGATCCCCTTTTGGCGTGGCTAATCGTCATCGCCGTCGAAAGTTTTGATGAAAGCATGCTTCCGGTCTCCCCGAACCTTCTTCACGTGCCGCTTGAACTGCCATCCATTCTTCTTCAAAACCTACGCGGAGTCGGTCATGCGTGCCCCGAGCTGAGAAGTGCTCTGGAAGGGATTGGAGATGCCGCGCTCCTTCGACAGCCAGTCGAAGGCCATGTAGAGATCCCTCGACGAGGCAGTGAAGGTGACGGTGGCCAGCTCGTTGAACTCGTTTTTCAGCGGAGAGACATCGATGTAGTGTTTGGGAAAACCGTCCTCCCGGTGCAAGTACTCCTTCAGTAAGGCCTCGAGCCGGTGGATGATTTTGTTCGTGTTGGCCTCCGTCTCCCTGGCCCGTGCCTCCTGGTTCTTTACCCAATCGTGCATGATGGCCAGCTCCTGGTGCTCCTTCTTGAAAGGATCTTTCGAGTAGCCGGGATGGGGAATGTATTTCACCACCTCGCCAAGGATTATGTAGAGCATTGCGTAGAGCTCGTTCAGACGGCTTTTCGAATGGTTCGAGTAGGACTCTTGGATGCGTTTGAGCGCGGCAGCCTTCTTCTCCTCGAGGCCCGGTAGGATCGACTCGGAAAGGATCTTGAAGAAAGAGGACCAAATCAGATTGCGTGATTCGACGAGACCCGCTTCGAGCGTCATTGCCTCTGGGTATCCGAAACGGAAGTAGACCTTGTCGAATTCGATATCGTTGCACCGTTTGATGAGCTCGAGCTCCGTGAAGGGCTCGATACTGGTGAGGACAAGCTGCGTGCATGCCTTCTCATAGGCATTTTGTGAGTCCGTTCCGCCCTTTCTCTTCTGCCTGGTGACTCCCGTTGACGCCGTGAGAAGGAAGTTTTTCTTTTCGCCCCGAACGCCCTCGCTTTCAAGGTTGTCCGCAATGGTCAGCGGCGAAATCATCGCTTCCGAAAAATCCGATGCCGCGGTTCCTATCATCACCCAGTCGGCGCCGTATATCAGGATCGACATCAAGGAGGCCGCGGTTGTCTTGCCGGATTCCGCAGTTCCGGAGAACTTGGTGATGCCGCGGGCTTTGGCGTATTTGATCAGGGGTGTGTTGAGGAGGATGCAAAGAACGAAGTACCGGTCCGCCAGATCGCAAGCCAGGTTGTCAAAGAAGAGCTCTTTCAGCCTGGCCATGCCCTCCTTCACGTTGGCCTCCGGAAGGTACTCGATACGCTCCATTTTGGGGCTGTTCCGAAGCAGAACTCTTTCCGGGTTCGTTCCGTTGAGGAGCGTTTCTATCTTTCCCGGGGAGATCTTGAGAATTTCGTTACGGGGATTGCAGAGATTGAAATAGATGGTGTTGGCCTTGATATCGGTATGGATCCACCCTGGAACCGATGTATGGCAGCCGCTCAGGTAAGCCTGACTCTCGATGCTTTGCCATACGAGGCGTGCTCCGTTTGATGCCGCATTGAGCCCCGTCAGGCCATAGAGGAGCGCCTTGAACGCCGTGTTGTTGCCTATGTGGTAGATCGTGGAGCCGTAGTAGAGGTAGCACTCGGGGTCATCGACAAAGAACTGCCCCTTTGCCTTGAACCAGTCGAAGTAGATTCTTCCTTCGTCATCGTAGCTGTACTTGCGCTCATTGGCCTCGCACCACTGGGAATACGCCCTGATCGAGCTCTTGAGCGGAGCCAGGATTCTCTCCGCTCCGGCAATCAGTGTCTGCATGGCCTCTTCCGGATCGGATTGAGCCCGCAGGTATTCATCGATATCCTTGAACTTGGGGTTGAATCTTATGATGCAGAGATCGACGCCCGATTTCCTCTGCAGCTTCAGCAACGCTTCCGGAAAGCAAAGCTCGGCATCGAGGAAAGCTCTTTGGATCTTCTGAGTGTACCTTTCCCCGGCCTGATCGGAATCGAAGCACAGGTACAGGCGCTTCCCGGACGTCTGTGCCATGAGGTGGTTGACCTGGTCCTCACTGATCTGGCCGCAGCAGGCGAGGACGCCGGCGCATTTGCCCTTGCCGGCCACGCTCAGTAGATCGTTTTCCCCTTCGACCAGGATGATCGAATCCTCTCTGAGCGCAGCCTGGTTGAAGAAACGGTGCTCCGGATCTCGGTGGGCGTTGCCGAGCTGGTATTTGAGCTTCCCGTTCGGATCCTTGATCGTGAAGTGAGATACCTTCTTGTTGCCCCGATCTTTGTGCGGGTAGATGTAAACGCCGGAGCTGAAGAAGTCGCGTGATCGGCCATCCTTTTCCACGACCAGGCCGGAGCGCATCATTTCCTCTTTGGTAAAGCCACGGGAAGAAAGGAATGCCGACAGGCGCCCATCGGTCAGTCCCACTTGAAACATCTTGAGAGTGGCCTGCGAGTGGCCGCGCTTTTCGGTCTGGTATGCCAGAGCGCTTCGATTCGAGAACAGCGCTTCATGGTAATAGCCGGCTGCCATCTGCCGAATCTCCGCCAGGCGGTCAACTTTTTCCGGCGCCTTGCAGCCATTGTCGCCGGAAAGCGTGTAGCCTATCTGATCGGCCAAGTACTTCAGGGCCTCTTTGGGCTGGCAGTCGCGTACCCTCTCGATAAAGGTGAAAACGTCTCCCGAGAAATCGCACTGGAAGCACTTGACCCACTGCGCATCGACAGGCAGCCGAAAGCACTCATGGCCCCCACAGAAGGGGCAGGATGGAAGATTGAGCGTGGTGCCGATCTTCTTGAATTTCTGGCCCGTGTGCTGCTCAATGATCGGCACGATGCCGACCTGTTCTTTTACGGATTTGAAGTCATCGGTGCGCATGGATCGAAGTTCCCCTCGGTTGTGTCATTCAGCTCGAAAGATGGTGACTCATCGAAATCCATCGGCAGGCCACGGATGTGGTATTGCTCTATTGTCCAGTGCGCCAGCAGTTGCAGGAAGCGGTCAATCCGCTCCGGAATTTGCTCATTCATCGTAGGCCTCAGAAAAACGAAAGCCGGTAAGTACTTCTGAGAAGTACTCTACCGGCTTACTGGCTATGGGCTGACTGGCTTGCCCTGGCTGGCTTGCCCGTGGGTTCAAATGCTTACTATCGCTGGAAGAGGTAGCCTCCCTTTCTCGTCTTTACCAAACGGTACTCCTCGAAGCGGCCATCCTCGTCGATCACAATCTCCTTGGGGAACTTCCCCTTGCCGTCGAGAACAATCCTTTTCTCACCTTCGAACCTGTCCTTGGCTCTGGCCAATTCCGCTTTTCGAATCTGCATGGCTTAAGACTCCGCTTTAAATCTTGACTTCCACGGGAAGTCCGATCATAAAAAGTTGCGCCCTTTTGAGCGTGAGAGCGGGGATAGGGAGCACGGGACGCATGTGTATTTGGAGGCCGCCACCTCTGGCCAGGTGAGCGGCCTCGCCTTTTCCTTGCTCATTACTGTGCTTTCCCCTCCTGCACACGCTTCGCAAGATCCTGTAAGGCTTCCAAGTCCTTCTGCAGTGCCTCGACCCGATCCTGAATCAGCCTGTTCACATCAACCTTCATCTGAGGGTGAAAAAGCTTCTTCTCTACAATCTTCTCCATCTGCTCCACGGTCCACGTATCTGGCGAGCTCCACCTCAACATCACTTCGCCGTCTGCACTGCTTCTGCACAGATGGATAACACCCAGCCTGTAGCGTTCGAGCATGACTGTCTTGGTGTGATCATGCCAGTGGCCATCAGCATTGCCTGGACAGTAAAACAGCATATCGTTGCCACTCTTGGGTTCGAACTGGCATAGAGCTTTGATGCAGTCTCTGAAGCAAATGATGCTTCTTACGAACTGCAGATATAGAGAGTCGCAAAAGACGTTCGGCTGAGGAAGGTAGAAGTATGTTGCTATGTCCATCACCACCCTATCAACGATCTCGAGAAGGCGTTCCGGTCCAACGGTAACGGCCAACTCTATCAAAGCAGTTGCCGTCATCATATCGTCAAGGCAATAGAGGGCTTCATCACGATACAGGTATGGAGGGTGGTACATAAGATCTCGTTCTATGAACATCAGAAACAGATCATATCTACTTTTGACCCACTCTGGATCATCCTTAGGCTCTTTTCCTGTCATGAACTGGATGGTCATAGCATAACGGCTTAAGACTTCAGGAAAATCCTCAATAGCAAATAGGCGCTGGTTCTCAAATTCGCGATTGCTGAGCAGCCTGTATACCTGTCCATCCCGCTCGACATAGCTTCTCTTATGGCGTGAAGCATCAATGAAGTAGTAAGAGCCGAAGTGTTCTACGAGTACTTTCTCACCATTCTTGAACTTCTCAAGCTCACTTGCTTTTTCATCTCTTCCGTAGCTCGAAAAGCTGATTTCTGGCCACACCAGCCCCAAGATGTCTTTGCTACCGCTTATTTCAGGGATTTCTGCAAGATCTTCCCTGATCCGGGCAGAGATGGTCTTGATGTCTGTAACAGACTGATTGCATTGATCGCTCAGGTCAAAAATGGCATGGGCTTCCTTGATCTGTGCCCTTGTATAAAAGCTGTTTCCACCTTGTCCCTTGTAGAGAGCAGGAGGCGAGAGAATGCCTTCAGAATGCCAGTAATTCAGCTTTCGTAAGGTTATCCCAACCTCTTCGATCAGTTCCGCCCGGGAATACAAGCCCTGACTATCCTCTCCAGGCATTAGCAGCTCCTTTCCAAGTCACAATCCAACCTCTCCTGACAATCAATCGGTTTGTTTCATACACAACACATGATGGTTGTTTGTAATAAATGGAAATTGAGAATGCAAGAAAAAAATCGTGCCGACAAATTCAAAATGGCACCTGGCGCACAAGGAGGATGATCACTCACCGGCGTTCTTCTTCCTGTTGCCTATGGCGTCTCGAAGCTTCATGAGCTTGTCCCTGATCACCGATGCCTGAGGATACTCATCGCCGTACTTTGCTATCACCAGGTTCAGGCCGTTAAGAGCAATTCGTATCTTCTCCAATTCGACACCGCGATCCGAGTATGCTCCCCCGTCCACCATCTCATACGTCAGCTTGGCATCCCCGATGATGCGCTCACAAGAATTCATGGTCTTCATCTGCAGCTCATTGAGCTTTCTTTCCTGTCGATCCACATAGAGCTCCACGATCTGCCTGAGGCCGGTTCTGAGCTCCCGCGCGTGCTGCGGTGTGCCGGAAAATTCGTCCATGTCGGCGCTTTCGAGCAGGGCGCCAAAGGCTCTGAGCGCACAGTTGTCCCAGGAAAGATCGCCAAAGATCTGCGGGATTGGTAGGGCTTCAAATCGCGTCACCTCTCGCTCTTGGTCGTTTTGTTCACTCATCGTTTCCTCCTCTTCGGGCCGATTGGATACCTCTGTAGTGCAAAGGGAAAGAATGGCCGTTCCTTTATTCCGCTTGTTCATGTTCACCTCCTTCCGGCGATCGCCGTGGCAGTCAGAACTGGCTGCACGGGAGCCAAGACATGCCGGATAATAGAAAGGGCGTTCCCGACATCCTTCGCCCTACCAAATTCTGAGCTGCCTGGCCCTTGGATCACCCTGCACAATGCGCCGTACAGCTTCCTGGATCACCGGCACATGCCCCAGATCCTCAATGCTCCCTTCACCACGGATGATGGTCTCCGCTTGAGCTTTCGCCATGCTGTGGAGCTGGCACTGCGCTCGCAGCAGAGCACATTCCATCCTTACCTGCCTTGCCCAATCCTCCGAACCAGGCCCCACACTGAGTTTGCCCAAACGGTAGTCCTTGAGCAGCCTTGCTACCCACCTCCGGAATGCCTTGGCTTTCGGCGCCTGGCTAAAGAAGGTGATCATGTAGGCCCCCTCTTCGGAAAAGATGCGTGTTTCCTGTGGGCCGCCTGAGGTTGGAAGGGTGACCAGGGCGGAATACTCTTCGAGTTCATCCCGGTGACGCTGAAATATCTTGTTGATCGCATCCTTGGAGTCTTCGAGGCCAAGCGCAGATCCAATCTCTTCCCCGGTGAACCACAAATCCGAATCATTACCGTTGATTTTCATGACCTGCATCGAAACACCATTGAAGTCCTGCATGCTGATCACTTGACCGTTCATTGCTTTCTCCTTCAAGTAGTCGGTGATTGACTAGATCATCGCGCCGTAAATTCGTCCCCCCCTTAGATTGTGAGAGGACGGCCTTTGTATGTCCACTTAAACGGTTTGGCCATCGTATCGTTGAAGAAGTCGATGAATTTCAGGATACGGC
>Ga0074199_1001969_pt1 | contig 14553 bp, 13 predicted proteins | sample EPASupsiteSAE347_FD_64528 | JGI IMG/M metagenome (GOLD analysis project Ga0074199, IMG submission 64528) | Bioremediated contaminated groundwater from EPA Superfund site, New Mexico - Sample SAE3-47 | ecosystem: Environmental > Aquatic > Deep subsurface > Groundwater > Contaminated ...
TGGAGTTTGTCGAATCTGGCGGCTATGTTGCGGTTTAATCTGCTGACCTACCGCGACTTGTGGAAATGGCTCAATGCGCCGTTTGATGTGCCTGTATTCTCGCCGCCTGACGAGCAGTTGGCGCTTGGTATATGATGTGTTGGACAGCATGGAGGCAACCTGATTTCAAAACTTGTCTAAAACATTCGTTTTTAACCGGAAATTCAAGCGGTAATACCGCTAAATCAGATTATTTTGGACAGCAGTGTATTATTATTCAGGTTTATGGCATATCGCCGGTTTTCTGAAAGTATTTGCCAGGGACAATAAAATGGAATGACAGGATGAGGAAACATGATAAAAATGTTGATGTTTTATTTATTAACCCTCCATCCCCGGACAGGTTTGTTTACATCCGCGATATCAATCGCCATGGTCGATCTTCCTGGGAACGGATGATTTGGCCACAGACGAATCTTGCTTATTTGGCGGCTGTGGCAGAGCAGCTTGGGTTGAGCGTAGATATTATTGACTGTATCGCGGAAAACATCAAATGGCCCGTGTTCGAGGATATCCTGCGCATCTGCCGGCCGCGCTATTGTTTCAGCAATGTCATCTCGGCAACGTACAGCAATGATGTTAAAGCGTTACGCCGTTCCAAGGAAATATCAAAGGCCGTTACTTTTGGAATGGGACCACATCTTACAGATTCGCCAGGACGCTCTATAGAAGAATCAGAAGGGCTGGATTTTGTAATATGTCATGAAGCGGAGATGACGTTAAAAGAAATACTGGAGGTATTCGAAAGGGATAAGTCGCCAAGCATTAAAAAATTGAGCGAGATACAGGGGATAGCCTTCATTCCAGGTCGCTTAATTCCCGGCGCTTCCGAGGAACCAATAATAACCGGGCAACGCCCATTTATTGGCGATCTGGATAGTCTTCCCCGCCCCAAGCATGATCTTTTGCCGCTTGATCGATATTGGGCTCCATTGCTTGGACACTACACCTTTGTTGAAGCCAGCCGGGGATGCTATTACAGGTGTATTTTTTGCCGACAAGCTGTTATGTGGCAATGGAAATACCGCGGCCGAAGAGGCAAAGCAATCGCTGAAGAAGCTTTATACGTTCACTCATTAGGGGTGGATAATATTCTTTTTCATGCGGACACCTTTACTCTTGACGAGAACCTGGTAGAGGAACTGTGCGACACCTTGCTCGCCGCCGGCAGTCCTTTCCGGTGGGCGTGTAATACCCATGTGAAGAATCTTTATGGGAAGCAAGAGTTGGTTAGGAAAATGCAAGCGGCAGGATGCTGGATGATTGCCATTGGTATTGAATCCGGTGACGATCAAGTTCTTAAGAATATCAAGAAACAAACCACTGCGGAACAAGCAGAATCAGTTGTTCGCATGATTCATGCCGCAGGTATTGAAGCATGGGGATACTTTGTATTGGGATTACCGGGCGATACTCCGCAAACTATGGACAAAACTATAGATTTTGCATTATCACTTCCGCTCAAGATTGCAAAATTTGATATTGGAGCACCCTATCCTGGTACGGAATTCCATTTTTGGGCAAAGGACCACAATTATCTAAAAGCCAGGAAATATGAGGATTTTGACCAAAATGCATCAGCTATTGTGGAATATCCAAACCTGTCACGTGATGATATAAAGGCTGCCGTACGCAGAGCGCACAGACGGTTCTATTTACGCTTCCATGTTTTACTGTATCTTTTTCGTGAAATTATAAATCCCACTACTCTCATGGTGTTTATCTTGATAATACGCGACCAATTTTTGTTGTTACGTGGTAACGCCAGGCACAGACCTGATATTGCTGATGAACATTGATTTCATGACTGGCATTATAAATTTACCAGATTAATATAATGGAAAGCTGCCCTCGGGGGGGGCCGTGGCGGTCGGATTGGGAGCTGCGAAGGAGTAAAAAATGGAAATTATCAGCAATAAAAATGTTAAATGGATTGATATAGGGTGCGGCTTGATTCGTCAGAAATACCCAGATTGCATCGGCATAGATGTAAACCCAAATTATCATCCGGACATATTACACAACTGCGACGAAGGTTTACCTTTCGAAGACAATTCAATTTCCTTTATTAACAGTGATAATTCTTTAGAACATTTTAAAAATTCTTATTTTGTTCTAAGCGAGTGTTATAGGGTGCTTGTAAATGGAGGCAAAATGCGTCTTGTTGTGCCAAATTGCCAATGGTTCCCTCTTCTTTTTATGAATTTGATCATGGATATTGACTGGCTTTGGCATAGGTGGATGAATCTTCCATTCAAGAGGGAACGAGGCATACATTGGACATTATATACCAGATTTTTAATAACAAAAATTGTAAAAGACATTGGATTCAAAATCAAACAGCGCAAGGGATTTTTATATTCAAAAGAAATAAAGCTTATTATGGAAAAATAGATGGCGAATGATGATAAAACGAAACGGCTGATTTTTCTATATCTGGAAATGTGAAAGGAATATATCTTTTATGATTTTTTGCAGGAACGGTCAAATTGAACAGAGACAAATACCCGAGTTTGCTTATTTTCCTAACCCGAACCCTATAGCGAGGCTGGTGCTGCCGATGACGCGATGGCTGCGAGCCAGAAACGCCGCGCGCTATATCATAAGTGATCGGGGGCCATTGCTAGACGTTGGATGTGGTGATGGCTATTTTCTGCGTTACGTAGGGTTGTCGGAATCTCATGGTTTCGATAAGTTATTGTCAGATACATGGGCGGATCTGGCACAATTCAAAGAACATTATTTTTCATACGTCTCGTTGTTGGCAGTTATCGAGCATTTGTCTGACCCTCAGGTAATCAACACTTACCTGTGGCGAGTCCTGAAGCCCGGCGGCCATCTCATTCTCACCACTCCTAAGAAACAATCAGAACGCTTAATTAAATTTTATGCGCCCCATATTGATGAGGAGCACAAAAACTATTACGATCTCGAGTCCATGAATGCCCTCCTACATGGCAAATACCGGTTGGCGGAATATCGTCGCTTTCTTTTGGGTCTAAACCAATTGTTCTGTTATGAAAGACTTGTATAAGGACTTATTATCTCGCCCTTGTCTGATTAGAAATGACCTGTCCGATTGTGTGCTTGAATATAAAAAAATGCCATCTGAATATGAAACAATGGATTGATTATCTCATTATTGCACTTGTGGGGCTGCTCACTCATGGGCTCTTACTGCTTAATGATGGAATTTATTGGGATGCGTGGCTGCTTTATCGGTATCTTGTAAATAATGACTCCTATTTATTATCGTTATGGTTTATTGGAGCTGGCCGGCCCATTGAATATTGTTTTCACCAAATCATGGGATGTTTTACTGATTTTCCTTTTGGGCTTATTTTCCAGTACAAACTGGTTCCTTTCTTGTCAATTATATTCACGGCTGTTCTTATATATAAAATATGCAGCAAATTCAATTTGGCTAGTCGCGGCGAGAGCTTATTAATTTCAATCATTTTTCTTACGTATCCGGTGTTTTACATCTGGGTAGAAATGCACATAGCGTCCTACCTGTTTTGTTATATGCTTTTTTTTCTGGCCGCATTTCTTGCTCTCAAATCCGAAGAAACAACCGGAATCATTCATTATGTTTGGCGCATCCTCGCGTTGATCATATTTTTTATCAGTTTCTCGTTAAGTTCGCTTCTCGTCTTTTTTTTCGGATTTATTCTGGTTCTAATTCTGCACAAAAGACATCGCCACGGCTTTTCATGGCGGCAGATAGGACTTCGTTTTTTGCCGAGGCATATAGATTATATGATTTTACCGTTTCTGTTCTGGACCTGGAATGCGTGGTTTTTCCCACTGAGCGTAATATTTGCCCACGACAGCCATAAACTGTTGAGATTAAATTTATCGTCCATAAAGAATGGTTCTATCGGCTTCTTGCAATATGCATTTTGCGATCAATGGGTAGAAGCAACAGAAAGATTGATTGCTCTTCCTCTGTTCATGTTGTTGACTATCCTGCTTGCATATTGGACTTATGATCTATTCAGAATATCAAAATTTCGCTGGTTTAGCCCAGAAATTAGATCATGGCATTTTATTATATTTGGCGTTGTGATGTTTATTGCAGGCGCTTTCCCTTATGTGGCGTGCGGAATACTCCCGACGCACCCGGGCGCGTATAACTTGACCACCAGGCACGCGTTATTATTGGGACTTCCCATGGCCCTCATTATTACCGGTTTATCTAAATTGTTATTTTCAGCAAAAGATGGAGTGCTTAACAGATTCGGGTTTATGCTTCTTTCTCTCGTCATCCTTGCCTTTATTCTGATGAATTATCACGGTTATATTTCCTGGCAGGCGCGATGGGTAAAGGACCGCTCGGTTATGGTCAACCTGGCACGACTGGAGAACGCGGGAAAATATTCGACCTATTGGATTGACGACCAGTATCTCTTATGCGGTGAAAGCTATCGTATCTTTGAATACTCTTCAATGCTTCATCAAATCTGGGGAGGCGAAGGGCGAGCCTGTTTGATTGCGCACGATGCACGCGAGCGCTTCGATCCAAAATTGTTTGAGACTCTCAAGCCACCGAATGGCGTATCCCGTACCACCTGTTATCTTCGCGATTATGATCCGGCCGGGCCGCAGGCTACGCTCGCCATTACGAACGGCGCTTCTCCTCCCCGCTCTGATTTTAAACTGGTCGCACGCTATTTTTATTACAAATTTCTGCATCCACAGCGCATGCAAAATTTCCTTGCTGGTGTGACCAAAGTCACAATTCAACCGATTCCTTCTTCCGTTTCGCCATAAACCCTACAGGGGATATATAATATGTTAAAACCAGTTTCATTTGAACCAGGCACGCCGGCAACTTCCGGTAATATTCCGCTTTGCGTGCCGGAAATCCGCGGCAATGAGTGGAAATACATCAAGGAATGCCTTGACACTAATTTTGTTTCTTCAGTGGGGCCGTTCGTTGACCGGTTTGAGCGCGAGCTTGCCACACGGGTCGGCTCAAAATACGCCGTTGCCACGGTCAACGGCACTTCTGCCATCCATATTTCCCTCCTGATCGTCGGCGTTAAGCCCAACGATGAAGTCATTGCTCCTACCCTCACTTTTATCGCGCCGGTCAATGCTATCCGATACATCGGCGCCTGGCCGGTCTTTATTGATGCGGAAGAACAATACTGGCAGATGGATACACAAAAGGTTGTTGATTTCATAGAAAAAAAATGCGTTTGGAAAGATAATGAGTTACGAAATAAAAAAACCGGGCGACGTGTTTCTGCCATCCTTCCGGTGCATGTCCTTGGCCACCCGGTTGATATGGATCCGATTGCGACATTGGCGCGCAAATACAGTTTGAAAATTATTGAAGACGCAACCGAAGCGCTCGGTGCGAAATACAAGGGACGGTCAGTTGGAAAACTGGGGGACATCGGCTGTTTCAGTTTTAACGGCAATAAAATAATCACCACGGGCGGTGGGGGAATGATTGTTACTGACAATGAAGAATGGGCGCGCAAGGCTAAATACCTGACCACCCAGGCCAAGGATGATCCGGTTGAATTTATCCATAACGAAATTGGATATAATTATCGTTTGCCGAACATCGCGGCGGCAATGGGCTGTGCGCAGTTGGAAAAATTGAATGAATACATCGCGATCAAACGGCGGATCGCCGAAACATATGCTACATCGTTTCGCGACGTCCCCGGCCTAACTCCCATGCGCGAAGCGGAATGGGCGTTCTCTATTTTTTGGATGTTCACCATGCTGGTTGATGAAAATAAATATGGAATGACCAGCCGCGCCTTATTGCGCCGCCTTACGGAACAAAAGATTCAAACGCGGCCTCTTTGGCAGCCCATGCATCTCAGCCCGGCGCATCGCGCGGCATACGCAACGGATTGCGCGGTGGCGAAAAAACTGAACCGGGAGGCCATCAGCCTGCCCTGTTCAACCGGCTTGTCAACCACGGAGCAATCGCGAGTGGTCGCTGCCGTTAAAACAATCCACGAACAAATACAATTCTGAAACGACTTGCACTATATGAAAAAACGAACTATTTTGGCACCTATTCATGAGCTTTTGATCGCGAAATCTATCAAAATATAAAAACCATCTAGTTATAATCTGACAGGCAAAGCAGGGCCTCTCCAGTGTATCGACGAACGTTTCAAGATAAATTAATTTCCGGATTGAACAGCATCCGATATTCAGTAACGGAGCCGGTGTTGCTGCGCATGGCACGTGCCCGTTATTCACATCTTTATTCCAACCCAGCGGAGGATCCATTGGTCAGCGTAATGATACCTACCTATAACAGGGGCCGGCTGTTGGCAGACAGAACGTTACCATCGGTTCTTGCGCAGACGTATCAGAATCTGGAGGTTGTTATTGTGGGTGACTGCTGCCCTGACAATACGCCCGAAGTACTCGCCCAGATCAAAGACTCCCGCGTACGATTCTTCAATCTGCTACAAAGGGGGCAATATCCTGAAGATGTCACTTGCCGCTGGTTTGTTGCGGGAGTTGAACCGGCGAATAAGGCACTGAGGTTGATTCGAGGGATGTGGATAGCATGGCTGGATGATGACGATGTGTTTACCCCTGATCATATTGAAACATTGCTGCGGTTTGCGCAAAAGGAGCGATACGAATTTGTCGCAGCGTTATATGAAGAGGAACGAAACGGCAAGAAAGTTGTTACAGGACACAAATCGGATGCATATCCGGAATATGGCGGACATTCTACGTGGTTATACAGATCATATCTTCGCCTTTTTAAATATAATATTAATAGCTGGCGCAAGAGCTGGAATCGTCCTACCGATATTGACTTGCAGTTGCGCATGCGCGCTGCCGGCGTGCGGATGGGGGCTTTGGATCAGATTGTAACGTATGTTTTACCCAGGCCAGGATCAAGCACCATAGGCCTTGCTGCTCACGAAATCGAACGCGAGTGATATAAAGATAATTTTATTTTGAAAGCCTGCCGTATGACTAATGTAAATAAGATAGAACCATTCAAAGAGCCAATATACGTTACCCGTCCATTCATGCCCCCCTTTGATGAATATGTGCAGGGGCTTAAAGAAATCTGGGAAAGTCAGTGGCTTACGAACAACGGCCCGATCGTGCAGCGTTTTGCGAAAGAATTATCCGATTATTTTGAGACCGGCAATGTTTGCCTTTTTACAAACGGAACCCTGGCGCTCCAGCTTGGCCTGCAGGGAATGGGCATCACTGGCGAGGTAATCACCACGCCCTTCACCTTTGTGGCCACGACACATGCATTGTTCTGGAATAATATTAGCCCGGTATTTGTCGATATCGAGCCTGATTATTACACCCTTGACCCTGAAAAAGTTGAAGCCGCTATAACGCCCCATACCACAGCCATCCTCGCGGTGCATGTTTTTGGGCATCCATGCAATATTGATGCCTTGGCTGATATCGCGAGACGACATAATCTAAAATTGATTTACGATGCAGCCCATGCATTTGGCGTGCGAATAGGGAATAAATCAATTGCCGATTTCGGCGATATGAGCATGTTTAGTTTTCATGCCACTAAATTATATCATTCCATTGAAGGCGGGATGCTGTCTTTCAAGGATTCCGGCAATAAAAAAAAATTTGATTATTTGAAGAATTTTGGTTTTGAAAACGAAGAAGAAGTAGTTATGCCGGGAACTAACGCCAAGATGAACGAGATGCAGGCTTTGATGGGAAGGGTGGTGCTAAAGCATATTAATGATATTATCGAAAAACGCCGGAAAATCACCGCTGTCTACCGCGACATGCTTGAAGGTATTCCGGGGATATCTTTGCTGCCTGAATTGCCGAAACATATCCATTATAATTACGCCTATATGCCTGTTGAGGTTGATGAAAAAGAATTCGGCATGAGCAGAGACCGGCTTTACGAAGAATTGAAAAAGTACAACATTTATTCAAGAAAGTATTTTTATCCGCTGGTTTGCGATTTTGCCTGTTACAAAAGCATTTGCGCCAAAGACCCTCTAACGATTGCAAGAAAGGTGGCCGAGAGGATTTTAACCCTTCCTATTTACTATAATCTTGCTTTAGATGACGTCAGTATGATATGCAATATCATTAGAAATATGTCCCAAGCTGGCGCTAAAGCTATATAAAACCGCAGGTAAAATCTCATTCGGGTTTCAAATGGACAAGAAAAAGAAGGAGAAGATTAAGGTTGTTATATGGGGAGCTTCCGGGCATGCAAAGGTTATTGCCGGTATTCTTGAAATGAACAGCTCTTATGAACTATTAGGCTTTCTGGACGATGCTAATCCGGAGCGAAAAGGACAGGCTTTTTGCGGCAAAAGAATACTGGGGGGCAGAGAACAGCTGCGTTCCCTCAGGAAGAAAAACGTGAAACATATTGCCCTCGGGTTCGGCAATTGTTTGAAAAGAAATAAGGTGGGGAATTTTCTGGTGGATCAGGGCATTTCTCCTTTAACCGTCTGTCATCCGACATATAGCATGGCCAGTGACGTAGAGATAGGACAAGGAACAGTTATAATGGCCGGGGCCATCATTGACCCTGCTTGCAGAATAGGTAATTACTGTATTATCAACAACAATTCAGTTGTTTGTCATGATGCAGTTATTGAGGATGCGGTCCATATTTGTCCCGGAGTTCATGTGGCCGGACAAGTCACTATAGGTTTGGCAAGTTGGGTTGGAATTGGCAGCTGTATTTCTGATCATGTCAATATCGGTGCCAGAAGCTATATCGGGGCAGGTTCTGTTGTTGTTAAAGATATCCCCGGCGGAGTTTTGGCTTATGGCAATCCGGCCCGTGTTATTCGTCCTATAGATCATGACTTCTGAATCTGAAAACATGTTCTCTTCGCCCAAATGATCCGCGATATGTTTTTAAGCCGGATCATGGGGTTGGCAATTCCACCGAATGTTATCAAATAATGTCGGCGACAAGATATATAGCATGAAACTCAAACCTTTCAGGGATGCGTATTTCTGTTAACCATACCAGGAGAATATAAATGATTCCTTTGATGAAGAACGCTTTTCTTAATGAGCAAGAAACAAAAGAGGCTTTGGCAAAATTCATTCTGCAGGCCAAGCAACTGAGCATGGGCGAACAGGTTGCGGCATTTGAAGAAGAATTTGCCATCTTTCAAGGGGCAAAGCATGCAATCCTTGTGAATAGCGGCGGAAGTGCGAATCTTGCCATGCTCCAGTCACTTAAAAATCTTGGCAGACTGAAAGATGGCGACAAGATCGCTTTCTCAGCGTTAACTTGGTCTACGAATGTCATGCCTATATTACAGCTTGGTATGCAACCTGTACCCATTGATTGTGATCGCCGTACCCTGAACGCGATGTCGCATCAACTCAAACGGCGACTAAAGGAGACAAAGCTTAAAGCATTCTTTGTTACCAATGCGCTTGGGTTTGCCGGCGATTTATCCATAATTCGCGATATTTGCAGTGAAAATAATATTATTATGATAGAAGATAATTGTGAAGCACTAGGAACGGAATTGCCTGCCGGCAAGACGGGTAGTTTTGGAATAATGTCGTCATTCTCGTTATTCGTCGCGCATCATATGTCCACTATTGAGGGAGGGATAATTTGCACAAACGACGAAGAAATCGAAGAAATGGCCAGGATTGTTCGGGCCAATGGATGGGATCGCAATTTAAAAGCGCATCAACAGCAAAAGTGGCGCAAGAAACATGGCGTCAATTCGGAATTTGAAGCAAAATATACCTTTTATGACCTCGGTTACAATATCCGGCCGACTGAAATAACGGGATTTCTTGGCCGTTATCAACTCAAATTCTTGAAGGAAAACATAAAAATAAGGGAGAAAAATTACTTAACCCTTGAGTCCTATGTGCAGGATAATCCCGACTTAATAAAACCTGACCGGTCTCACATCTCCGTGCTTTCTAATTTTGCATTCCCGGTTGTATGCAAGTCGCCGCAACTCAAAAACAGGTATATGGAACAATTTTCAGGAGCAGGCGTTGAAATTCGCCCCATGATTACCGGCAACATTCAAAAGCAACCTTTTTTTAGAAAATATGTTCCTTCTTCTTTTGAACTCCCGGATACTGATTTCATCCACGAATGCGGCTTCTACTGCGGCAACTATCCGGAATTGGGCAAAATAGATATTGAAACCTTGATCAGTTGCCTTGGGAAATATTAATTATGATTATCACCAGATTAATCGGGGGACTTGGAAACCAGTGTTTCCAATATGCACTTGGCCGGCACCTGTCTGAGATCCACCATGCGGAATTGAAAATTGATATATCCGAATTTGAAACTTACAAATTGCATGTATATTCCCTGGGCCATTTCAACATCAAGGAAAACTTTGCCTCTTCAAAGGAGGCGGCGGAGTTGACACGAGTAAGGGAAAAGCATCTCCACTATGATCCTGAAATATTAAACCTTCCCGATGGGATCTACTTGCAGGGTTATTGGGCGAATGAAAAGTACTTTACGGGTATTGCGGAAATCATCCGTCATGAACTGACCGTAAAATCGCCATTATCCGGTAAAGACAAGGAAACAGCCGGCCAGATCGCTTCCTGCGAATCGGTGAGCCTGCATATTCGCAGAGGAGACTATTTGCCCAATACATATACCGAGCAGATATTGGAGGCTTGTAGTTTGGATTATTACTTATGTTCCGTTAAACACATTGTCAATATTGTCAAGCGGCCTCATTTCTTTGTGTTCACTGATGACAAGGTTTGGGTGCGTAAAAACTTTCAACTGCCATACCCTGTTACATTGGTTGATCACAATGGCGATGATAAAAATTATCAAGACATGCGTTTAATGAGTTTGTGCAAGCATAATATCATTGCCAACAGCACCTTCAGCTGGTGGGGGGCGTGGTTGAACAACAATCCGGGCAAAATGGTATTCGCGCCGAAGAAATGGTTCACCGAAAAAGCCCGCAGCAGCGTAAGGGACCTGATCCCGGATTCATGGATTAAAGTTTAACATTGATGTGCTATGCAACAAATCAACCAGGAAATATGCAATGCATAAAATAGACAGAGTATTAGTTGCCGGCCATAACGGGATGGTGGGATCGGCAATAGTGCGCCTGCTCAGAAAACGCGGGTTCGAAAATCTGATCTTGTGCAGCCATCGCGAGCTGGACCTGAGAGATTCACCTGCCGTTAAAGAATTATTTGAAGCGCGGAAACCGGAAATAGTCATCCTTGCCGCCGCCCGGGTTGGAGGGATACATGCCAACCTTAATTATCCTGCTGAATTTCTCTACGACAATCTTGCCATACAAAACAACGTCATACACCAATCATTTCTGAACGGAGTTAAAAAGTTTGGCTTCCTTGGCACCTCCTGCATTTATCCGCGCGAGTGCCCACAACCCATGAAAGAGCAGTATTTGCTGACCGGCCCGCTGGAACCGACCAATGAGGGTTATGCCCTGGCAAAAATTGCCGGGCTCAAGATGGTTGAATATTACCGCAGGCAACACGGGTTTAACGGCATCAGCGCGATGCCATGCAATTTGTATGGCACGAACGACAGTTTTGACCCCATGCACTCCCATGTGCTGGCCGCCCTTATCAGGAAATTTGTTGATGCCGTGGACAACGGAACAAATAACGTGACAATGTGGGGCACTGGTTCGGCAAAACGTGAATTTATGCATGTGGATGACGCCGCGGAAGCTATTCTTTTCCTGATGGATAATTATAATGAACCCAAATTCATTAATATCGGCTGGGGCGTTGATATCTCAATTCGTGACTTGGCAGAATTGATTGCCAAAATGACAGGCTATAAGGGTTCCATAAATTGGGATACCTCAAAACCTGACGGCATGCCGCGCAAATGTTTGGATGTTTCACGGCTGAACGCCCTGGGCTACACCCCGAAAATATCATTGGAAGACGGCATAAAGAAAACGATAGAAGAATACAGGACAATAGTTTCATCCCGAAAAATTATCCATTGAGCAATCGATTCCATATAATTAAAGATGTATTCCATTACAGTGCCAGCGCCTACATATCACAGGCCATAAGTCTGGTCGCGGGTTTTTGGGTCGCCCGCCTGCTGGCCCCTCATGATTTTGGAGTTTTTAATGCGGTTTTATTAGTTTTAGGATATGGAGCATATGCAGAGTTTGGCGCGCTTTCTGCGATGGGACGTGACTTACCTTTGTATCTGGGACAAGGCGACGGGCAAAAAGCTGCGGCGGTTGATGGTGCGGCCCGGTATACTACAATCTGCGGGGCTATTTTCGCGTCCATAATTGTGCTCGTGTTTTCCTTTTCACCGACCCATTCATCAATGATGGCTTTTGGATTGCGGGTTATGGCGGTTGTCTTGATCTTGCAGCAAGTTTATACTTATCACCGAATCGTATTGCGTTCCCATAACCAATTTAAGGAGCTAAGCCAGCAGCAAGTTTTATTTGCCATAGCTAATGCAGGACTGGCAATATTATTTGTATATTTTAGCGGGCTAACAGGGCGACTGATTGCCGCAGCGCTGGCCCAGGCGATAATTGTAATCTACGCTTTATATCGTAATCCCTGGCAACCAGCGCCAAAATTCAACCTGTCTATTTCCTGGTCATTAATACGCATGGGGGTCCCAATCGTTGTTTCCGGTTTTATAATAACAATGTTAACATCCATTGACCGCCTTATGGTCATCACTTTTCTGGACGCGACACAATTAGGATATCTTGGATTGGCGCTTATGTTAGTAAGTGTAGTATCCCTGATACCAACAATGGCAAGCCAGGTTTTGTATCCCCGGATCAACTATCACTTCGGAAACACAGGAAGGAGCATTGAGGCGCTGCGATCGTATGTCCTCATGCCATCCATAGTTCTGAGTTTGTTGTTGCCGTTGTTAATAGGGCCGCTGTATCTAATCCTGCCCGTTGTTGTTAAGACTTTTCTTCCGGCTTATACTCCCGGCATTGCTGCTGCCAGAATTATTGTTGTCGGGATTTTTTTTTACGGCATTTTGGGTTTGACGGATTCCTTTTTAGTGACTACCGGCAAATTGAAACAATATGCTCTTTTCGGCTGTATTGCGCTTGTTTTCAATATAGTTCTGGATTATTCGTTCATACGTATGGGTTATGGAATCGAAGGAATTGCCTTTGGTGGGACGCTATTCACCTATTTTTTTTATTCATGCATTGTGGTCGGGTATGCGCTGTCCCATTACACGCGGCAGTATGGCGATTGGGTTCGGTTTTTCTCGCAACTCTGGGTGCCATTTATCTACATGCTAATATTGTTGTGGTCAATTGAAAAGCTGGCGGATCACCTGCCTTCTCCCGTTACGCTCACTGACTCGCTATTAACCGCAGGCGCCAAAGTCATTCTGTATTTACTCGGGTGTCTGCCGCTGATTTATATCGTTGGTAAAAAATTAAAACTGGATTTTTCACGAGCCAGCCTGGTGAGTCTCGGTATTGTGCGTTGAAAATACGGGGGAATGAAAATATGCCGCCGCCCAATTTATCGGTCATGATTCAGCGCATAAAACCATACTGGAGTCGATTTAAGCACATGACCGGCGATTTAGTTCGGCATCGACGCAGCACGCGTGGTTGTTCGACGCGTCCGGCCGGATGCGGGCCGAGAATTAAAACCGGATTTGTCGCTGGCAAGATTAATGCGTTCTAATATTACGAGTTATATATTATCAACAGGAGGTGAAATATGAAGGGTTTGATTGATAGATGTCAAAGGCTTGCGAAGAAGTGGATATATCCTGATTCTGATGATTGGTATGAGCGAAGAAAGCTTGAAACCATTCTCAAAGAGTTTAACAAAATTAATGATTGTAAAATTCTCTCCACAGATGTTGCGCTTAAAGCACTAAGCGGAAGAAGAATCTCTGTTGGGAAAAACAGTATCATAGATGAATATTCAAAAATTGGCGCTTATACCGGAATCGGCAAAGATTGTTACATTACTAAAACAAATATTGGTCGATATGTTGCCATTGGTCCTCATGTAAAAATCGGCCTGGGTGAACATATAACGGACAATGTGGCGCTGAGTGGTTTATTATATCCAAAAACAAACTTATATGATGTATATACCAGGAAAGAATGCGTGATTGGCCATGATGTATGGCTTGGCACAGATGTAATCGTATGCCGGGGCGTGAGAATAGGAAATGGCGCAATTATTGGAGCAAATTCAGTGGTGACCAAGGACATCCCCAATTATGCAATTGCCGTAGGATGCCCGGCAAAGGTCATAAGATATCGTTTTTCTGCTGAAATAATTGACAAGATCGTGCAATCAGGCTGGTGGAATATGGAATTGGATGAAGCTAGAAAAATCATCTCCGACCTGGAAAAAGAAATAAAGAAATCGTAAAAAATTCATTTAGCTTCACTCTTGGCCAAAATAATTTTTAATAACTGATAGGAAAAAGCTCCGGTTTGGGTTAAAAGATCGTGAAACAAAAACAGATCGTACGGCTTAAGCGAGCCGTTTAACCTACAAACCGGAGTA
>Ga0074199_1001970_pt1 | contig 14547 bp, 6 predicted proteins | sample EPASupsiteSAE347_FD_64528 | JGI IMG/M metagenome (GOLD analysis project Ga0074199, IMG submission 64528) | Bioremediated contaminated groundwater from EPA Superfund site, New Mexico - Sample SAE3-47 | ecosystem: Environmental > Aquatic > Deep subsurface > Groundwater > Contaminated ...
GTCGCCCAACCCCTATTTCAACCAATGAAATCAATCAAAATTACCAACTTCATGGCAGCGAAAGTTTAACGCACGCCCGCGAAAGTTTAGCGCACAGAGGGAAAGTTTGATCGCACCGCGACATGTCAATAATCTCTGCCCCCCCCCCCTTCACCACGCCCCGCTTATAGGGGATTAATATTTTCAGGATTAATATTTTCAATTGACAGCCGGGTGCAAAACAGGCTATTTTAAAATAAATTCATAATTGGAGGCAAACGCATGCATTCAGGCAAAAGGTGTTTATACAGGTTTTTGGAAGTCGCGATTCTGGTGATGGGTCTTGCGGCCCTGCCGGCGCAAACGCTTTCGGCTGACTCGGCGCCGGCAAGGGACTTGCCGTCGGACCTGCGCCTGGCGATCAACCGGACGATGGGACGCGACCAGGCCGCATATCATTTCATGGAATCCGGAGCCGGCTGTTTCGAGGCGCGTTATGCCGCGCTAGGCGCGGATGTACTGGTCGGACCGAAAGGCCTGACGGTGAGGACCGGGGCAGGCGCCTGGACGCTGGGCGCATCCGCTCCCTCGGTATCCGGTAATGCTCCGGCGCCTGGATTGCCTCGTCAAACTGCGCCGAACCGAGTGGAAGTGGATCGTGGGTGGGCGATCGAATGGGTGGTCAACGGACCGTCCGGTTTGGAACAGGGATGGGACATTCCGAAACGTCCGTCATGGGCGGCTAACGAGGAAGAACTGCTGATTCCTTTGGAACAGGGTGGCAATCTGCGGGCCGTGGCTGCGGAAGCCGAAGGAAAGGCAATATGCGTGCGTGATGCGCAAGGCCGTGAGATATTGCGCTATACCGGGTTACAGGTTATTGACTCGGCTGGGCGGGAATTGCCGGCGCGTTTTGAAACGCGGCCTGACGACGGCGCGCTTTGGATAAAAGTCACGGACACTGGCGCAACCTATCCGATCACGATTGACCCCTGGGTGCAAAGCGCCAAGCTCTTTGCCACCGACAGGCAGGCGAACGACAATTTGGGCTATTCCGTGGCGCTAAGCTCGAATGGAATGATTTGTGCTGCGGGGGCGATTCAATCCTCATCGGGAGGCACGAACGGCGCCGGCGCGGTGTATATATTCACAAATTCGGCAGGGAGTTGGTCGGGCGTGTCCAATCAGGCAACCAAGCTCTTTGCCACCGACAGGCAGACGGGCGATTGGTTGGGAAATTCCGTGGCGCTGAGCGCGGATGGAAGGATTTGCGCCGCGGGAGCGATACATGCCGATCCTGGCGGCACGAACGACGCCGGCGCTGTGTATATCTTCACGAATGCGGCTGGGAGTTGGGCGAACGTGTCCAATGAGGCAACCAAGCTCTTTGCCACCGACAGGCAGGAAGGCGATTATTTTGGGCAGTCCGTGGCGCTGAGCGCGGATGGAAAGATTTGCGCCGCGGGGGCAGCTTCTTCCTCTCCGGGCGGCACGAACGCCGCCGGTGCGGTGTATATATTCACCAACGCAGCAGGCAATTGGGCAAGCGTGTCCAATGAGACAGCCAAGCTCTTTGCCACCGACAGGCAGTGGTTAGATAATTTGGGCTATTCCGTGGCGCTGAGCGCGGATGGCGGGATTTGCGCCGCAGCGGCTAATTGGTCCTCTCCGGGCGGCGTGAGCCAGGCCGGCGCGGTGTATATCTTCACGAATTCGGCGGGCAGTTGGACAGGCATATCCAACCAGGCAGCCAAGCTTTTTGCCTCCGACCGGCAGGACAGCGATCATTTGGGATCTTCTGTGGCGTTGAGCGCGAATGGCGGAATTTGCGCCGCGGGGACACCTAATTCCGATCCGGGCGGAACAAGCCAAGCCGGGGCGGTGTATATCTTCACGAATGCGGTGGGCAGTTGGTCGGGCGTGTCCAACCAGGCAGCCAAGCTCTTTGCCTCCGACAGGCAGGACAGCGATAATTTAGGCTATTCCGTGGCGTTGAGCGCAGATGGTGGGATTTGCGCCGCAGGGGCGCCTTCCGATCCGTTAAGCACGACCAATGCCGGCGTGGTGTATATATTCACGGATGCGGCGGGGAGTTGGGCGGGCGTGTCCAACCAGACAGCTAAGTTCTTTGCTTCCGACCGGCAGGCGAACGATAATTTGGGCTCTTCCGTGGCGCTGAGCGCAGATGGCGGAATTTGCGCCGCGGGGGCGTATGGTTCCTCTGCTGGCGGCACGAACGCCGCTGGCGCCGCATACGTTTTTACGAATTCAATATCAGCACAGAATTGTTCTGTGCTGGGCACAAACGGCGCGGCAATAGCCAGCGGCGAAGCGGCCAGCGCGGCTAAAGGAACGGATTTCGGCAGTCTCTCCTGGGGCTCGGCGCGGACCAACACGTTTTCCATCACCAATTCCAGCGGCACGACTCTGTCCATCAGCGGCGTGACAACGAATGGCGCAAACGCCGCGTATTTCCGGATCGCCGGGATGCCCGCCGCGGTTGCCGGCGGGACAAAAAGCAATTTCAATGTTATTTATGTTCCTGGCGCGGTAGGGACGCACACGGCAGCGGTCAGCATAGCCAATAATTCCACGACAACGCCTTACATCGTTTATCTGGCCGGCACATGCGGCAAGCAGAGTCAGACAATCACGTTCCCAACAATATCCGATCAGGCCGTATCCAACATTGTTGGGTTGCGTGCCACGGCCAGTTCCGGATTGGCGGTAAGTTTTACGGTGGTTTCAGGTTCGGCCACAATCAGCAACGGCACCAACTTGAGCTTCACTGGCGTGGGCCAGGTCAGCATCAAGGCAAGCCAGACAGGCGATGCCACGTATGTTGCCGCGTCTGACGTGACCAATACTTTTACGGTGAGTAAGGCAACCCAGACGATCACTTTCCCTGCAATTTCGGACCAGGACGTGACGAACAGCCTGACGCTTTCTGCCACGGCCAGTTCCGGATTGGCGGTAAGTTTTGCGGTGGGTTCCGGTCCGGCCACGATCAGCGGCAACGTGGCCACGTTCAGCGCCACAGGCCTGGTCAGCATTATTGCCTCGCAGGCCGGGGACGCGAACTATGCTGCGGCGCCAAATGTGACCAACACGTTTAATGTCGTCATGCCGGCAGGATTTGGCTGGCTCTGGGTTACTATTGTGCCGGCTGACGTTGTGGCCGCCGGCGCGCAATGGCGGGTTGACGGCGGCGCCTGGCAGGAGAGCGGGACGATTATGACCGACCTGACCGCCGGAGCGCATACGGTGAATTTCAGCGGTGTGACCTACTATGATACTCCCGCCGACCAGGTTGTTACGATCAGTCCGAACCAGCTCACGTCTGTGCAGGGCGCCTATACCTATGTAGGCGCTCACGGGCTGAACTATGCGAGGCTGATCTGTGCTGATTATGACGGCGATAAAAAGGCCGATCCGGCATATTTCACAACGCTGAATATAATGCAAGTGACCATAATGTGGCAGAAGATTGTATGTCCTTCAACTCTCAATTATATCGGCACGCTCTATGGGGCGGGATTCGTTGCACCCACATACAAACTCTCTGACTATACGCTGATTGCGGCTGATTTTGACGGTGACGGCAAACCCGACCTTGGATTCTATAAGGCGGCCACCGGCAAATGGTCTGCCATGCTTTCAACGAATGGTTATGCAACGTCCGACATGACGTCCCTGCTTGGGAATATCTACTGCACCGGCCTGGCGGCTGATTTTGACGGCGATAAAAAGGCTGATCCGACTGTGTATAATCCGGTCACTGCCGGTTGGCAAATTAACTTATCGTCCAACAACTATCAGACGTTAACGTTCGCTAATTGGCTGGGCGGCCCCGGATGGGCGGCCGGCGCAGCAGACATGGATGGAGATAAAAAAGCCGATCCGTTCGTGTGCAACATGAAGACCGGGCAATGCATATCGAGGTACTCCGGATTAAATTATGCGTTCGTTGTGACCTTCGAAGGATTTCTTGGAACACCGGGATGCGGGCTGGCGCTGGCTGATTATGACGGCGACGAAAAGGCCGATCCGACCGTGTTTAATCCTGCAAACTCGACGCTGATCATGAATCTCTCTTCAAATAATTATGCAACGTCGGTTTTTCACTTCTTCTCAACAAATAGCGTGACCGCAAGTCCGATCCAATAATTTGTCGGCCTGTCGGCTGGAAATGCTGGCCTTGCGGTTATTCAATGACTCTGCCTTTCAATCAAACATTGATTTCAGCAGGATGCTGGCTATAATACCGGCATAAATTGAAGCATTATCCCCGCATGCCGGTGAAGCATCCCGCAGCACATGTCCTGCATAGCCTTGGCGACGCAGGAAGCCGCAGGTTTTGCGGAACCCTGCGACCTGTCCGCCATAGCTTTTCGAGCGACGGCGGAAGCCAAGAGGGCTTCCTGGCGAAGAAGGGCGAATGGCATGTTTGCGAATTATTACGCATACATTGAAGAAATTTAGTGTGTAAGACCTACCTGTTTCTTTTAAATTGAAATGGCCATCACCAAAAACAGAACAGAAATAAAGGGAACCGGCGGAGAGATTGTCCTTTACCGGACAAAAGACGGCCGGACTGCCGTTGACGTGCGTCTGGACAAGGAGACCGTATGGCTGGATGCGCATCAGATGGCGTGCCTATTTGGAAGGGACCGGTCTGTTATTTTAAGGCACATCCGCAATATCCTAAACACCAGGGAATTAGATCAGGAAACAACCTGTGCAAAAATTGCACAGGTTGCCGCAGACGGTAAAATGCGCCAGATGGATATCTATAACTTGGATATTATCATTGGCGTCGGTTATCGCGTCAATTCCCGGCATGGGACAGAATTCCGCATCTGGGCAACGCAGGTTCTGAAAGATCATATTCTTAAGGGCTATACCTTGAATGAGCGTCGCCTGCAGACGCAAGTCGCCAGGCTGAAAGAGCTCCAGAGCGCCGTTGACCTTATGGGCCGCATCATTTCTGAGCGCGCCATCACCGGATCGGAGGCCGATGGTCTGTTGCGGGTTATCACGGACTATTCATTGGCCCTGAACCTGCTCGACCAGTATGACCACCAGCAACTTCGTTTACACGGCACAACCGAAACCGGCCGGTTCGTCTTAAACTGCAAGATGACACGCGCGGCCATTGCGCGAATGGTCGCAAACATGGGATTGCCAAACCGCACGATTGTTGGCCGGGAAAAAGATAAGGGATTGGAAAGCGCTATTGGCGCAATCTATCAAACATTCGGAGGCCGTGACCTGTATCCCAGCATTGAAGAAAAAGCCGCGCATTTGCTTTACTTCGTCGTCAAAAATCATGCGTTTGTGGATGGAAACAAACGCATTGGCGCGTTCATATTCATCTGGTTCCTTGACAACAATGGACTGCTCTACCGCAAGGATGGTTCCAAGCGGTTGGCCGACAACGCTCTTGTTGCTTTGACGCTGCTCATTGCCGAAAGCAAACCGGCCGAAAAAGACACCATCTGCAAGGTCATCGTGAATCTGATTAACCGGGAAAACTTGTAATGACCTTGGAAATCGCCGGTCTGAATCTGTTTTCCGCCAGCCGCAAATTTTGCCCCTGCCTTTCAATCAAACATTGATTCCGACAGAAGGGCTGGCTATAATACCGGCATAAATTGAAGCATTATCCCACTATACCGGCGAATGGCATGCTTGAAAACATCAGGCCATTTTTGTCGAATAGGGCGGATTTTCTAACGTGACAATAGGTTAAAAGAGAATAATTTATAAAAACGGGCTAGACAAAGGTGGAGGCATTTGTTTAACTGTTTACATGAAAACCATATCAGACTGGGAAACGAGCGGGAAAGAACAAGAAGTTCTAAACGGAGTAATAGTGCGGTTGATTGACGGCAAAGAAGAGCAGGAACGTTTTAATCAACTATTGATCGAGCATCACTATTTACATAGTGCGGATATGTTTGGGGAGCGATTGTGTTATCTTGGGGAATACAAGGGGGAATGGTTAGCTTTACTGAGTTGGAGCGCGCCGGCTTATCGGCTGAAGGGGCGCGAGAAATGGATTGGATGGAGAGAGGCGCAGCGGCGGAGACGCTTGGGTTTATTGGTTAATAACAGTCGTTTTTTGATAATGCCGGATGGACATTATCAAAATCTGGCGAGTCGAGTAATGAGTGAATGTTGCAAACGACTGAGCGCTGATTGGTGCCGGAGATATGGGCATGGGCTTTTAATGGCGGAAAGTTTTGTGGATGGGCAACTGTTTCGTGGAACGAGTTACAAGGCGAGCGGGTGGACGATGCTTGGAATGACACAGGGGTATGGCCGCGATGCCGATGATTTTTACGTTAAACACGATCATCCCAAGCAATTATGGGTAAGGGAACTGAAGAAGGGCGGGCGTGAACTGTTAAAGGCGCGGGAGTTGCCGGCAGCCTACGCGGTGGTTGAAGATCATGTACGGGCGTTCTGTGAAGAAAGCGCGGACGAACTGGCGGGAAGCTGTAAATATTTTGAGAAAGTTTCCGATTGGCGGCAACGGATGATAAGTGTGGATTATCCGTGCGCGGGGCTGATTGCGCTGGTGGCGAGCGCGGCGCTGTGCGGAGTGCAGCGCGGGCAGCGTGATTTGGCGGCCTATGCGCGGACCTTAAGCCAGGCACAGCTGAAAGCATTGAAATTTCGGAAGAAGAAGCACGGAAGATGGCGGCGATATAAGGCGCCTGGCGAGACCACGTTTTACCGGTTGTTGAACGGTGTGGATTCGCGGGAATTAGAGGCGGCCTTATTGACCTGGCAAGAACATCGGCTTGGGAAAAGGAGAGCGGAGGATAACATTATAGCTGTTGACGGGAAGAGTCTGCGTTCGAGTCAGGGACAGGAAACAGTGAATGCCTATGCGGTTAAAAGCGGACGTTGGCTTGGGAGCGAAGCGGTGGCGGAAGGTTCCAACGAAATACCGGCGGCCCAGAAGTTGATCCGGCGCTTGGATTTGGAAGGTCAACAGGTGACGCTCGATGCTTTGCATACCCAAACCGAGACAGCGCGAATTATTGTTCAGGAAAAAGGCGGGGATTACCTGCTGAGTGTCAAAGGCAATCAAGCCGGCGTTGCCGAAACGCTGGCAGCGTGCCGCAAAAACCTGCGGCACGCTTTTTCCCCCTCAGCAGACAAATGATCTGGCACAGCAATATGAAATTAACCGCGGCCGGCCGGAAGCCCGGAGTCTACTGCGTTTTGATATGACGCCGACTCAGGCTGGCTTTCCGCACGTTGCCCAAGCGGCGGAAATGTTGCGTTTCTGCGAGCGGAAAACACAAACCGATCAAGAAGTTGAACGCGAATACCTCTTGACCAGTTTGCCGGTGGATGAACTTACCGCCGCGGACATGCTTGCGCTTGATCGTAAATACTGGGGAGTTGAAAGCGGATTACATCATCGGCTTGATGTCAGCGCTGGAGAAGACAAAAGCCGGATCAGAACGCCAAAAGCGGCTTTTAATCTCAGCCTGTTCCGGCGGGCGGCCAACAGCTTTGCGGTTCATTGGATCATGCGTCAGCCAAACAAACGCCTGGCCACCACCACCGGATTTTATGACGCCATGCGCGCAAAAAACCATCAAAAAGCGTTTTTCTTTGTAACTCCAAGCAAATCAATACGGTTAACTCAAAAATAAATCAGCGGTAGCAAAATAGGGACGATGGTAATCCGAGCTTGATTTTAAGAAGGCTTTTTACCATTATGATAAATAAGGTAAATATGGCTATTAATTAATGGTTGGGCAAAATTAATATGGAACCACTTGCGACATATTCAACGCGATCAATTCAATTGAAAAGCTCTTTTGCCCTATTCCCAGATTCGCTTGACGCCACATTTCAAACAAATGAAGAAGAATCATCGAGTAATAGACAAGGTAAGAGCCTCCCGTGATGGTCATGAGTTCCATGAGGCATGGGCGGCACGCAAGGCCCTGCAACTGGTCATGCCGACCGACGGACTTGTGGGAATTGCCGTCGAAGGCCTTGCTCCCGCCGACCAGTCAAGTGCCTCAGCCGAAACGGTGGAGATTGCCGACCTTGTCCTCTACTACGGGAGGTGCCCGACATTTGATGGAGCGCATTCGGTCGTCATAGTTCAGGTCAAATACTCGAAACGCTCGCAGTTCGTTCCGTACCATGCGAGTGATGCAAAGAAAACAATCCGCAAGTTTGCATCGGCATTTAGAAGTCACAGGAAGAAGCATGGCGCAATAAATGTTGCCAAGAAGCTCTCGTTTGAGTTGATAACTAACAGACCCATATCCCGCGGGTTTTCCGCTGCAATAGACGGTCTTACCTCGGGAGTCTTGTTGAAAGCGGACGCAAAGAAGCAAGCCACCCAGTTCGCGTCCGCCTCCAGGCTGACAGGCAAGGAACTCGTTCAGTTTGCACAGAAGGTCAGGATCACAGGCTTGGCTGGGAGCCTAAGACAAAATAAACAACACCTATCCCGTGTCCTAGCCGATTGGTCCATTGCGCCCGACGCTATGGCGCACGCCAGACTCGGTCGGATGAGGCAACTGGTCAGGGATAAGGCTGGTCTAACGGGCGAAGGACAGAACGTCATAACCCGAACCGACGTTCTCGCCGCTCTGGACTTGCAGAGCTCCGATGACCTATTCCCTTGTCCCGCCAGCTTTCCGCAAGTCGGCGAGGTCGTCGAACGTGAACAGCTATCGACCGTTATCCGACTGATTCCGCAACTGGACAAGCCGCTCCTGATTCACGCCGCCGGAGGGGTTGGGAAGACGGTCTTTCTTCAAGGCCTCGCCAAGACTCTAAGCGAGAGTCATAAAACTGTCTTGTTTGATTGTTTTGGCGGTGGTGCTTACCGCGCACCGGACGATGCAAGACATCTTCCGCAGCGCGGTCTGGTCCATATCATCAACGGCCTCGCATGCGATGGCTTATGCGATCCGTTTCTCCCGGGCAACGAGAATGAGGGGGTGCTTGTCAATGCCTTTCGGATTCGGCTCGCTCAGGCTGTCGCCACACTGCGGAGAAGATCACGCGTGCAGCAGCTATTCCTGTTCATTGATGCGATAGATAGCGCTGCCGAGCATGCAAATGACAAGGGCGAGAAAGCTTTCCCAAGGCTATTGTTGGAAAGCTTTCACCATAAAGGCCCGGTTGTCGGGGTTCAGCTCATCGTAAGCTGCCGGACACATCGGCGTGAAATATCCAGAGGCGATATTCCATGTGAGGAATTCGAACTCGAACCATTCAGTGTGGCGGAAGCACAGAAGTACCTTCGCGCCCGCATTCCGACTGTAACTGACACACAAATACAGATTGCGTGTTCACGCTCGGAAAGAAACCCACGGATACTCGAACATCTTGCGCTCAGCGATAGGGGCCTGCTCGATCCCTCGGAAATCAAAAACGTCATCAAGCTGGATGATCTTCTAAAGGCACGTATTCAGAACGCCCTCAGTGAAGCCTTGAAACGAGGCTCCAAAGAACCTGAGATCAACGCATTCCTCGCCGGACTGTCGGTGCTGCCGCCACCTGTGCCGCTCGATGAATATGCCGACGCGCACGACATGGACCTTAGTGCCGTGCAAAGTTTTGCCGCTGACCTTGCACCCCTGCTGGAGCACACAAAGCACGGTCTAATGTTCCGTGACGAGCCGACCGAAACGCTCGTTCGCGAAGTCTACACGACCAAACCAGGCACACTGCGCTTCCTCGCCCAGAATCTATACAAGAAGCAGGGAGTGTCAGTGTATGCGGCAAGAGCGTTGCCCGGCCTTCTTCAGAAGCTTGAAGATGGAAAACTCCTGTTCGATCTGGCATTTGATGATCGTTTTCCAAGTGCGATCACGAGCACTGTTGGCAAACAGAACATACGCTACACAAGGCTGAAAGCTGCGGTTCTGCATGCGGCACGGAAAACGGACTTCGACCGCCTGATTCACTTGTTGGTGGAACTATCGACTCTCGCAGCTGCGAATCAGCGCGGCACAGACTACGTGCTCGACAATCCCGATCTGGTGATTGCGTCCCAAGATGTTGATGCAACAAGGCGGCTTTTCGAGACGCGTACGCGCTGGCCTGGAACCCGTCACGCCAGACTCACGATAGCGAACGTGCTGTCTGGTGACCTAAGCGAAGCTTCCCGGCATGCTGTGAGCGCCGATGAATGGATTCGTCACTACTATCGGCAGAACGAGGAATACCGTCGAGAGCGAGTCGGGCCAGAACGGCTCGACATTGCGTCGATTCCACTCTATCTCGTAGCCAAGAATCGTGCGCGCGATGCGGCGCTCTACATGAAGGAATGGAAGGATTGGTACGCATACGAAGTCGCTGAACATGTATTTACACTGCTAAGCCAAGCACGGGGAATGAAAACCATTCCGGCAGAGAATATTCGCCGATTCTTAGATGCGCTGAAGTTGCAAGCCGGCATCCTCGCAGCCGCGCTATCCTTTCTGGATCTTGACGGCGCAGGTCGCCGCCGTCTCATTGGGGAGCTTGCTAAAGCCTGCAAGAAAAAATCGATTATTGAAACGAACAGGGATTTTCGCCGAGAGAGAGAATATCTCTTTCACGATGGTCTGCTAAAGGCCGCCGCAATCGCGGTTGCCATGAAACTTTACACGAAGGCGCTCACAATCGCTTCAACAACACCGCACAAAAGACCGGGCCTCTGGTCTTTCAGGGATCGGTTTTCCAACAAGGATGCGTTTTCCTATATTATCTGCGCCGCGCTTCGCGCCGCTGCAGAGCACCAATCGGTAGTTGAGCAGACGCTTCTTCCGCATGAACTCGTTAATCTCGGCGCACGCGTTCCGATTGGTTCGACGGGAGAGCCGTTCCGGAAGGCGCTTAAGGCTGAATTGGAGCAGTACTTCAAATCACAGGAAGGACTGCCCAACGAAAAGAAGTCGATAAGCCACGACACCAAGAGTGACGCAGAGCGATTTATCGATGGGCAGCTTGAACCACTGCTTGAGATGACTCAAGCGTTTACAGCTATGCTCTCTTCCGGCTTGGGGAAGGGCGACACGACGTTTCTACACCTGCTTGATGTGTGGACAAGGCTCAGAAAGAAGCGGGAGAGCTACTCGGACTTTCATGAAATAAACTGGTTCTTTGATCTATTTGGCCGTCACCTCCTGATCTTCTCGCTCTGGGTACGCAATGACCTTGAATCTCCATCCGTAGAAGCATTCCTGACGAAAGTGACTGAAGATGGAATCGCAACAGCATCGATGCTTGTCGAAATCACAGGAATTCTTTCGAAAGCGCCCGGCCTTCAGGAGTTGGCGGGAAAGACTGCGATAAAAGCCAGGGCTCTAATCGAGCGCGAAGACGAAGTCGACAACCGGGCTTCTCTATTCGCGCAGTTGTCGAAAGCGATCATGCCGGCAAGCTTTGAAGAGACGGCATCATATTTCCGCGCCGGTCTCGAACAGATGGACGCCATAGGTTCAGGCGATTATCAGTTTACGAATGAATTACTTCTCTTTGCAGCGGAACTGAAGGGCGACGAACTCGAGGAGGCGGACTTTCACACGCTTTCGAATATCTGTGAACTCAATATGCTCTCGGAAGAAGAGAAGTTTCCGTGGTTTGTGTTCGCAAGAGGACTGGTCCGGACCTCCGGATGCAAGACGCTCGCAAAGCTTTGCCGCTGGGATGACCGTGACAAGATATCGCTGAACTACACGTTGCTGCCGTACCTGACGGCTCTCATCGAACAGGACAAAATCGATCCTGCCATTGCGTTGGCCTTGCTTCGCGTTTCGAATCCTGCCGAGTTGTATGATTGTGGCACTAAGCAACTGGCGGAAGTAATCGAGCAGAAACGGTATTCAAATTCGAAGGAGCTGGTGGCTGAGCTGATATTGCAGTTTGAACAAAACCATCCCGGCGTGTTCATGCCCGGCACTGTTGCGACGCTAAGCAAAATAGCGGCGCGCGAACTCGGCAAGGACACGGGACAAAGTGTGTATCTCTCAATCGCAGCGGCAAAATATGAAAGGCTCAGAAACGAGGAGAACGACCAACTAAACTATCACGGGGCACCAGATCCTCGTCTTGCCAAGAAAGCGGATGATGCGAAGAAAGAAGATCGGTGCGCCTTGAAGAAAATCGAAAATGAGACAGACCCGACCAACGAAGCATCATTGTCGCATGCAATCGACGCGCTGAAGGAATTACGGAACATCTTTGACATGGAGAGCGGCTTCTTCGATAGCTTGCGAAAGAAACTCAAGTTCTCCGAGAGGTCGAAGTACATTCAGCTCATATCGCGGCTCGAAACCCTTGATATCTACACCAAACTGCAAGAACTGACGAAATGCAAAGAGATATGGGGTAGTTCATCGGCATCACTGGGAAGCATCTTCCGCAAGATTGGACCACTGCTCATCCAAATCCACGCAGACGATTTTATCACCCAGGACTACCTGTCTAGCTCTAAGTTGAAGGAGGTTGCAGATCTGTCTGGGATTGCAATGCCGGTACTGGCCCTGGACTTGATTGCGATATTTGCAGTGCCGGAATTGCACTTGCCTGCGTCTATTTGGATGGGGCTTGCAGCGGTCATTTGTGAGCAGAGCAAGGACGCCAATGGACAAGCCGCTCTCAAAAGGTTGTTGAATGCAGTTCTGCAAAACTGGCTTCGACGGTGGTTGATGGTGTGTGGAAGGATGGGCTCTATCCAAAAGGTGGGCAGACGGAAATCGCGGCCGGGCTTGTGTGGCTAATGCTGGGATCGCCTTCGACGGCATCTCGATGGAGAGCCGCGCATAGCATCAGATGCCTCGCACGATTTGGGAAGTGGGGAGTAGTCGATGCGCTTGTTGGCAAGCTTCATTCAACGGACGCCCATCCGTATCAGGCTCCGGAGCTATCCTTCTACTTTCTGCACGCACGGCTCTGGCTGCTCCTGGCGATTGCCCGAATAGCTATGGATCACCCGCGAAACGTGGCGAAGTATGCGGATATGCTGAAGGCTATCGCGTTCGACAGAGACGTGCCGCACGTCTTGTTGCGCCACTTTGCGGCACAGGCTCTCTTGGCCTGCGTCCACAGTGGCAGCATCGTCCTATCGGATGCTGCTGCCAGGGCGCTGGAGACGGTAAATGAATCGCCGTTCCCGAAGAAGAGGACAAAGGCGCGTCCCCACAATTCTTTCTATCAATCGCGTCCCGCCTCGATGCCGGAACCACATCCGGCATTTTATCTGGACTATGATTTTGAGAAGTATGATGTCACGAGTGTGAGTGACATCTTCGATAGGTCAAGGTGGGAGACAGAGGACGCCATTACTGCTTGGGTGCGTAAATACGATCAGAAGATAACGAGTATGCATGAAAACGGCGGACGTACTACGCGTGGAAGAGAACGCCAGAGAGGAACGAATTCGCGGCATCATCTCTACGGGCAACAACTGGGTTGGCATGCGCTCTATTTGGTGGCAGGAGAGTTTTTGGCGAAGTATCCGGTCGGTCAGCGTCCCTACGACGACGATAATTCATGGCGCGAATGGTTGAAGCGCGAGTTGCTGACCAGGAAAGATGGAATGTGGCTCGCTGACGGAATAGATAGGCCGCCACTAGACGCACAAGTAAACATCTGTGAGAAAGGAGAAAAGGGTGTTGTTCTAACCGGTGATAGAAGAAAGCTGCTCGCTCTCTTGAATATCGGGACGTCGATTACGGAGAACCTTGTTGTAGGCGGTGATTGGCACTCGGTTGACAATATTAGTATTTACATTACTTCAGCGCTCATACCTCCCCGAGGCGCGAATAAATTGGCTCTCCAGCTGTCGAGAGAAGAACCGTTTCAGGCGTGGCTTCCATGCGCCGAGGAATATGAGGACGGGGCGGAGTTCTCGCGGTACAAAAACGAAACGTATACGCCTTGGATCGTCTGGCCATCCACCGAAGCGAGACTCGACGAGGGCGACCCGCTCGGAGTGGTCTCAGTTGTACGGCGGCTTCATTTTACGAAGGCTGTAAACTTGGTCGCTTCGATCAAGACAACAGACACTTTCAAGCGAACCTGGACGGATTCGGAAGGTAAGTTGGCGGCACGCTCGGAAGTGTGGGAACGAAATCGGACACACGATGAAGAGTATCCGATTAGCGGAGAACGGCTCATCTGTAGCACAGACTTCTTGAAGAACGTGCTGGAGAAGCAACGCAAAGAATTGCTACTACTCGTTATCCTGCGCCGGTACGATAAAGGATTTGGCAGCCAAAAAAGCCAGTATTGGCATACAACAGCTGTCATCCGAGTTAAGCAATCGCTGGATTTCGAGTTCTTCCGAGGCGTGGTTAACGAGCTGCATGTTATGAAGTATTAGCAATGCAGTTGAGGACAAAGAACCACCCAGATGGTTCACGAAGATATCGTTTTGAAGGCAAGATCACAATCCTCAAATAACTTATGTCAAGACTCGTTAGAAATGTCCTCGTTTTCGACTCATTAGAAATGTCCTCATTTTGTTGTTGCGTTCGCTTGGATTCCGCCCCCCGAGAATGGGCTTATATAGCTCGTCGGAGGGGGGCG
>Ga0074199_1001973_pt1 | contig 14519 bp, 12 predicted proteins | sample EPASupsiteSAE347_FD_64528 | JGI IMG/M metagenome (GOLD analysis project Ga0074199, IMG submission 64528) | Bioremediated contaminated groundwater from EPA Superfund site, New Mexico - Sample SAE3-47 | ecosystem: Environmental > Aquatic > Deep subsurface > Groundwater > Contaminated ...
CTACGTGGATTTCGCCGCCGAAAATTGCATTGACCTGGCCCTGAGGCTCAAGAACACGCTGGTATTGCGCTCTCTTTCCAAATCGTATTCCCTGGCCGGGCTGCGCGCCGGGTACGCGGTCGGGCCGAAAGAACTGATCGCCGCCCTCTTCAAGACAAAGGACTCCTACAATCTCGACCGCGCGGCCCAATGTCTCGCGCTGGCCGCGATCAGGGACCAGCCCTACATGCGCGCCAATGCGCGGCGCATTATTGCAACCCGCGCCAGGCTCGCCGGAGCTCTGCAGTCAATAGGCTTCCTGACCCTGCCTTCAGAAACCAATTTCATCTGGGCCAAACCCGCGAAAATAAGCGCAAAGGCGCTTTTTCTGGGGCTGCGCCGGCGGAACATCCTGGTGCGCTATTTTGACGGATCCCGGACGCGGGACTATCTGCGCATCAGCGTAGGGACTGAAGAACAGATCGACATGCTTCTAAAGGCAATTGCCGAGATCCAAAGCCGGCTCGCCAAAGGCTCGCCCTCCAAAAATGGCAATTTTTTTTGATAAATGCGGTCCGGAGGGCGAGGCTGAACCAAACGGATTTTCAACGCAAAGGACAAAACGAATGAAAAAAAGAACGGCAGAAATCAACAGAAAAACCCGCGAAACGCAAGTCAAATTGAAAATCAACCTTGATGGCAACGGCGCGGCCGAAATCAATTCCGGCATCCCTTTCCTGGATCACATGCTTACCCTGCTTTCGCGCCATTCCCTGGTCGACCTCGCCCTGGAGGCGAAAGGCGATCTGGCGGTGGACCTGCACCACACGGCCGAGGATATCGGCCTTTGCCTGGGTTCGGCCGTCAGCGACGCGCTGGGAGACCGGAAGGGAATAAAACGCTACGGCCATGCCTATGCGCCCATGGATGACGCCCTGAGCCGCGCGGTCATCGACCTGGGCGGCCGGCCGTTTCTGGTCTGCCAGATTTCCAATAAACGCCGCAAGATAATGGATTTTGACCTTGGCCTGATTCCCGAATTCCTGCAGGCCTTTTGCGTGCAGGGCAAATTGAACCTGCATCTGGCGCAGTTGTACGGTCGTGAGCCGCACCACGCCTATGAGTCCATGTTCAAGGCACTGGCGCTCGCCCTGCGCTCCGCCGTTGCTTTTGATTCAAAGGAAAAAGGCGTGCCTTCCAGCAAGGGAGTTTTGTAAAACCTGAATTTTGCGCCGAAACGGCGTAAAATTCAGGGAATAACTTTCTTCAAACAGGAGAAATCGTGTCGGATTTCATCGTCATACCAGCCATAGACATCCGCAACGGCAAATGCGTGCGGCTGCGCCGCGGAAAAATAGCGGAAGAAAAAATCTATAGCGATAACCCGGTTGAAATGGCCCTGCGCTGGGCAAATGAAGGCGCAAAATTGCTGCATGTGGTTGATCTGGACGGCGCTTTTGCAGGCCGGCCGGTCAATTTTGAGCTGGTACTGAAGATCGCCGCCGCCGTGAAAATTCCGGTGCAAACCGGCGGAGGACTGCGCACCGCAGGGCAGATCGAAAAAATACTCGAAGGCGGAGTGAAACGCGCAGTCATCGGCACCTCGGCCTGCAGATCTGACTGGGAAGCCGAAGCCTTGATTAAAAAATTCGGCGAAAAACTGGCGATCGGTATTGACGCGCGCAACGGTCTGGCGCAAACAAAAGGCTGGACCGCGACAACATCCATAAACGCTGTTGATCTGGCCGTGAAACTTGCTAAACTTGGCGCCAAAACTTTAATTTTCACCGATACCGGGCGGGACGGCACGCTGGCCGGACCGAACGTGCCGGAGATCGAAAAATTCTGCAGGGCCGTTGATTGCGACGTCATTGCCTCCGGAGGCGTTTCGGGGCCTGAAGACATTGCGCGTCTGCAGGCCCTGAAGCTGCCGAATCTCAGGGGCGTAATAGTCGGCAAGGCCCTGTATGAGGGAAAATTTTCATTGAAAGACATATGCTCAAACAAAAAGACAAGATGATGAACGTATCGGAAACGCGCCTGCCCAACGGCATCCGCGTGGTCACCTGCTCCATGCCGTGGGTGCAAAGCGTCTCAATCGGCATTTGGATCGGGGCGGGCGGCAGGTACGAATCCCCTAAACTCTCAGGCATAAGCCACTTTATCGAACACCTTCTTTTCAAGGGGACCGAAACGCGTTCCGCGCGTGAAATCTCGCAGGCCATCGAAGGCCGGGGAGGGTTCTGCAATGCGTTTACCCAGGAGGAAATGACCTGTTTCTACGCCAGAGCGTCCTTTGACCATACCTGGAAAACCCTCGACGTGTTGTGCGACATGTACCTGCATCCCCGCCTGGACCCGAACGATATAGAACGCGAACGCGGCGTCATTATCGAGGAAATCATGATGTACCGCGACCAGCCGGAGCACGTGGTTCAGGAAATGCTGATTGAAAATCTGTGGTGCAACCACGACCTGGGCCGGCCCCTGATCGGCTCTCCGGAGAGCCTTAAAAACATTACGCGCGACCAAATCATCTCCTTCAAACGGAAAAAATATATCCCGGAAAGCACCGTGATTGTCGTGGCCGGAAAAGTCGACCATGCCGGCACTGCAAAATGGATCGAAAAGCGCATGGGGAGGACCAAGGCCGCGCCGGCCCCCTCTTATCAACTGGTCGACTCATCCGTTGCCCAAAAAAATCTGGCGCTGAAAGGCCGCGAGATCGAGCAAACGCATCTGGCGCTCGGCTTCAGGACCTTCGGCCGTTTCGACAAACGCCGTTACGCCCTCAAGGTTTTGAACGTTATTTTGGGCGAAAACATGAGTTCGCGCCTTTTCCAAACCGTCCGCGAAAAACACGGCCTCGCCTACGCCATTCATTCCGGCATCCAGTTCTTTGCCGAAACCGGCGTCCTGGCGGTCAATGCCGGCCTCGACCGCAATCGGCGCAGCAAGGCGATCGCCCTCATCCTGAATGAAATCAAAAAACTTAAAAGCGAGCCTGTGACCGCCAGGGAATTGGGCCTGGCCAGGGAGTATATTGTCGGCCATCTGCGCCTGGCGATCGAGAGTCCGGCCGGCCAGATGATGTGGGCCGGCGAGTATACACTGAATTACGGGACGGTCTTGTCTCCGGAAGAGGCCGTTGACGCGGTCAATGCGATCCGCTCCGAAGACATACAAAAAACGGCGGAAGCGGTCTTCAGAAAACAGTCCGCGACCCTGGCAATGCTCTCTCCCGGCGTCACGGAGCAGGAAAACGACATTTTAAACCGGATGCTCTCTACGCTCTAATGGCCTAACCAAAGGAGGCAAAAAAAATGCTGAGAAAATTAAGCGCGTTGATTCTTGTCGTCATCGTCGTCGTCATTGTCGGGCTGCAATTTTTCCTGGCCTACGGCCTGACCAATTCGCTCCGCAAATGGGTGCTGCCGGTCATCAAGGAACGTTACCGCGCCGATATTTCCGTCAACAACCTCAGCGTGAACCTGTTCGCCGGTTCGATGAATGTCGACGGGATTAAAATCGCCAATCCCGAAGGTTTCAACGAGCCGATGCTGCTGGACATCGGCCGGTGCGGATTAAAGGTCGGGTTGCCGGCGCTGTTCAAGTCCGGCTGCGCGGAAATTCAAAAAGCCGTCGTGAAGGACGCGGAACTGACCATAATCCGCAACAAGGACGGTTTGGTGAATCTCAACCCGATTCTGAGCGCCATGCGCGCATCCCAGGAAAGCCCGGCTGCGCCGGCCGCGTCTCCCTCCTCCGCCGCTGGCGCGGAACAAAAGGAAAAAGGAACCTTGCCGGATTTTGTCATCAAAAAACTGGAAATCTTTTCCAAACTGAACTATCTGGACTGGCAGATTAATGCGGCCGAACCATTCAAATTGGGCATTGAAATCAGCCTGCTTTTAAGCAATATCGCCAATTACGGCCCGAATGATTCCCTCTCCGGAGCCATTAATCTGCGCGGGAACCTCCTGGGAAACGACAAGAAATGCGCCTTTGAGTTGAACGGACGTATTTCTCCGTTGACCGATCCGCTTTCCGCTTCCTTCGACCTTGACGGATCCATGCAAACCGCCGACTTGAAAGATTTCAAGGGGATCATCGAGGGGATCGGACTGAAAGACGGCAAAATTTCAGCAACCACAAGCCTGGTTTGCCGCAAGGGACGATTCGACCCTGAAAAATCGGTGATCCGGCTTAAATTCAGCGAGGTCGTGCTCACAGATGAAAAAGCCGAAAAAACGAAAGGTATCCCGCTGCCCTCATCATTTGACGTGCTCGTGCCGGTGTCCGGCCAACTGGCCAATCCGCAACTCAACATTGCCGAGGCCTTTGTGAAAACGATCACCAGCGAAGCCATGGTCGACTCAATCATCAAGGGCATTGTAGATTCGAAAAAGTTGTCCGGCGAAAAATCAAGGACGGACAAAAAAAGCTCTGAGCCTGAGTCCAACCCGGCCAAGGAACTGGACAGCATCAAGGGAATCTTCGACGGCCTTACCGGCGGCAGGGAAAAGAAGTAGACAAATCAAAACCGGAAACTCCGATTTTCCGCATCTGAAGTGATGAAAACCCATATTTTCTGGCTGGCAGCGGCGTTGGCCGCCGCCCTGGCGCTGGCGGCCGCCAACCTTGTTTTCGGCAACCTCAACCAGGACGAGGGCTGGTACCTGTACGCGGCCAGGCTGATAGCCACAGGCCAAGTTCCATACCGCGATTTCGCCTTCACGCAGGGACCGGTCATGCCTTATGTTTACGCGTTTTTTCAACCGGTCATCAATTGGGGCGGCCTGGCGGCCGGACGGGGGATAACGGCATTGCTGGGCCTGGCCGGAGCGGTTTTGGCCGCTGTTCTGGCGGGGAAGCTCGCCAGTTCCGGACTTAAATCGTCCGCCGCTTTACTCTGCTTTTCGCTTGTCGCCGTTAACGTTTATCAGTCCTATTTTTGCACGGTGGTAAAAACCTATTCGCTCTCCATACTTTTGCTTGTGCTCGCCTTTCTGCTGCTGCATCGCGCCATTGCCGGGTCCGGGGGGCGCATCGCCGTAATGCTTTCGGCAGCCCTGCTGGCCCTGGCGGCCGCCACCAGGGCTTCGGCCGCGGTCGCGCTGCCGATCGTCTTCTGCCTCCTTTTATGGGAACGCCGGAAAATCAAGTTTCCGGCCTGGCTTTATTTTTTCCTGGGCGGCGCAATTGTCTCCGTCCTTGTTCTCGGACCGTTTCTCGCGAAGTGTCCGTTCAACTTTTATTACTTCGCCGGACGTTACCACAGTCTCAGGGAGGGAGGCGGGCTTGCGGAAACATTGGTATTCAAATGCGGGTTTCTCTCGCGCGTGTTTCAGGCGTATTTTGTCTGCTTTGCCGTCTGGCTTGCCGCGTTGGCGATTAAATTAACCTCCACCACACGCGGTCATCCTGAGCAGAGCGAAGGATCTCCGCCGCATAAACAATCCTGGCAGAGATTCCTCGCTTTGTTCGGAATGACACCCCACCCGTCGTCACTTGAAACATGCCATTCCGACCTTAATCGCGTTTTCCCGCTTCTCAAGCGCGCGCTCTGGCTCTGCGCCATCGCCATTTCCCTCGTTCATTTTTTTGCGCCTTTCCCCTATGATGATTATGAAGTGTTCGTTTATCCACTTTTCGCCGTTGCGGTTTCAGCCATGATCATCGGCGTCATGCCCGCCCAAGCCGCGAAATATCTGCTTCCGGCCATTTTCTGTCTTTGCCTGGTCTCATCGACGTCTTCTCCGATAAACCAGGACTGGTTTATCGAGGGGCGGGAATTGATCTGGTGGAAGGCGAAGGATTCCCCGCAACTCAGCAAACTCAGAAAAACTTCCGATAAAATTCGCTCTCTCTGCAAGCCCGGAGATTTACTGTTGACCCAGGACCCCTACCTTGCAGTCGAATCAGGAACGACGCTCCCGCACGGCCTGGAACTCGGACAGTTCAGCTATTTCCCGGACTTGACCAGGGAACAAGCTCTTAAGTTGAACGTGCTGAACCGTGAACTTATGATCGAACTGCTTGAACACTGCCCGGCAAAAATGGCCGCGTTGAGCGGCTATGCCTTTGCTATGAAGTCGCCGGCCGTGTCGCGGATCTCTGCGGAAGACAAGGCAACATTTCTCTCAATCATAAGCAACCGCTACGAATCGATCGAAATCGCGCCCAACTTCGGCCAGGCCTCGACCGAACTGCGCCTATACCGGAAAAAATAAACATGAAAGTCGCGCTTCTCGGATTACCCCAATCAGGAAAAAAAACGTTTTTTTTCCTTCTGACCGGAAGGAAGGTTTCACCCGGCGTCAGGAAAGAGGAAGAAGCGCTCGAAGGCATTGCGCCGATCCGCGACCAACGCGTGGACGTTCTGGCCGGGATTTTCAAGCCGGAGAAGACCAAATACGCGGAAAACGCCATTGTGCTCTGCCCGGATATTGACCCCAAGAGCGCAGATGCGGGCCGCGCATGGCTCGAAAACGCGCGCAAATGCGACATGATTTGTTTTCTGATCCGCGAGTTTTCATCGGCGGAAATCTATCATCCGCTCGGCAGCGTGGATGCAAACCGCGACCGCAACAACCTGGAAACGGAAATCGCCATCGCCGACCTGGAAATGATCGAAAAACGCCTGGAACGCATCGCAAAGGAAAAAAAATCCGGCCAAAATCCGGCGCAAGTCGAGGAGGAAAAAACGCTCCTTAAAATAAAGGAAAAGGTTGAAAAAGACATGCATTTCCCGCCGGACACTCTCGGCAAACAGGAACTTGACTCGATAAAAAGTTTGAATCTGCTCACCTTGAAGCCGCTTGTTTTCGCCTATAACGTGAATGAGGACAGCCTCGCCAAACAGCCGAAAAAGGACGACCGTTCCTTGGTTATTTCCTGCCGCATCGAGGAGGAAATCATGGCGCTCAATAAAGAAGACAGACAAATATACCTGAAGGATCTTGGTGTTTCCTCATCAGGGCTGGACCGTCTGAACCAGACCATCTATGACTCGCTGGGATTAATGTCGTTTTACACGGTCGGCCCGGACGAAGTGCGGGCCTGGACCATCCGCAAGGGCGCCACTGCGCCGGAAGCGGCCGGAAAAATTCACAGCGATATCGAACGCGGGTTCATCAGGGCGGAAATAATCAAGTACGACGATCTGGTGGCAGCCGGCAGCGAAGCCGCGGTAAAAGCCCAGGGAAAAACACAGCTAAAGGGACGCGACTACGTAATTCAGGACGGCGACATCTGCCACTTCCGCTTTAACGTGTGAATAAATTGTTCCGCCGGTAAACCGCGGAACAATTTATTCATTTTGAAGATTTTTCCTTGTCGACGCCCTTCTTTGCCGGGGACGGCATAAAAGGCATTCCTTCGGGAGCGGGCGCCGGTTTCAACGACTCGCCGGCCTTGGTATACTCGATTTTGGCGGATTCCTTAAGCTTCTTAATCAGCGTTTCCAGTTGTTCCTGGACCTTTTTGCCCTTTAACTTAAAGGCGATCTGGTCCTTGACATCCTCCAGAGGAACGGTCCGGGGCTGATTGTGTTCCATAGTCTGAATGATATGGTAGCCGAACTCGGTTTCAACCACTTTGCTGATTTCGTTGGTCTTGAGACTGAAAGCCGCCTCCTCAAAAGCAGGCACCATCTGGCCGCGCGGGAATTCGCCAAGTTTGCCGCCCCGGGCTTTGCTGGGGCAGGACGAATTTTCCTCGGCCAACTTCGCGAAGTCGGCGCCCTTGACCAGTTGCTCGCGCAGATCCTCGGCCTTTTTCTTCTTGGCGTCCTTCTTGGCCTGATCGTCGGTAGCCTCGGTCGAGATGAGAATATGACGGGCGCTCACGGTCTCCGGCATCTGGTAATACGCGGCCTTGTTCTGCTCATAGTAAGCCTTTATTTCATCGTCGGTCGGCGCGGATATTTTCAGAAGCTTTTCAATTTTCAACTGTTCGCCGACGTCCTTTTCAAACGATTCCTTTGTGATCCCGCTCTGCTTCAGGAAATCCTCCAGGGTGACTTTTCTGCTCGCCAGGCTCTTCTTGAAGTTTTCCATTTCCTTGGCGATGTCATCGGGAGTGATAATGATTTTTTCCTTTTCGCATTCTTTGGCCAGCAGTTTCCGGACCACAAGCCCCTCCAGCACCTGCGGCTTGATGCCGGACAGCATCGCGTCAACCTGTTGCGCTGGCGCGCCGCGGCTTTTCATCATTCTATGAACCTGCGCCATTTCACTGTCCAAATCGGCCTGGGTGATCGTCTGGTCGTTCACCTTCACCAGAACCGTATCCGGCGGATTCAAGGCCGACGCGTCAAAAACGGGCTTTTGGGTTTCGTTGGTGTTTGCGAGCGCCGGCGCCTCGGACTTGGCCGGCTCGTTGGTTTCCGCCACCCGCGCCTTGCGGGCCAGGGCCGGAACAACACAGAAAACCGCGAACGCCGACAATATCAGCCAAATCTTGAGGTTCATAAACCGTCACTCCTTTTCCATATCTTGTTTATTATGTTCAAACGACCGGACTAGAATGGACTTTCAGGCCTTGTTTGTCAAATGCAATCGCGCGGCAAAAATCAAATTCCCCAATTTCATGATTTGCGCAGATAAGACGGCGGGATTTTGAGCGCCAGGCGATATTTGGCGATCGTGCGCCGGGCCACCTGAACCCCCTGGCCGTTCAGGCGCTCAAATATCTCCTGATCGGAAAGCGGATGGGCCGTGTCCTCTTCCGCCACCATGCCCGCAATCAGGTCCTGTACGGCCTTGTTTGAAATCACCTCGCCGTTGCTGGTCTTCAGGCCGGGAGTGAAGAAATATTTCATCTCAAAGACGCCGCGGGGTGTTTTCATGAACTTGTTCGCCACGCAACGGCAAACCGTGGTTTCATGCAGCCCGACCCTGCGGGCCACCTCGGCCATGGTCAGAGGCTTCAGATGGGCAATGCCTGAATCAAGGAAATCAGTTTGCGTCTTGACGATCTCCGAAGAAACGCGGCGGAGGGTCTGCTGGCGCTGATCAATGCTTTTCATGAGAAAAAGTCCGGACCTGACCTTGTCCCGGATATACTTTTTGACCTCCTCGGAACTGGAATTGTCGGCCATGACCTGGCGGTAATATTTGCTGATGCGCAAGCCCGGTATTTGCTCGTCGTTCAGCACAACGTAATAACCGTTTTCGCCCTTTTCAACGGCGATATCGGGAAAGATATAGGCCGGCGTCTCGGCGCCGAAAGCCAGCCCCGGCTTGGGATCGAGCGCCGCGATCAATTTCGCGGCAGCGCGCACCTCCTCTGTTTTGGCGTTCAATTTGTGCGCTATGGCCGTATAATTCCTGGTGGCCAGCAATTCGAGGCAGTCGTTTATCATTCCCACGGCCAGGGGGGAATCCTGCGCCAGGCGCTGCAGCTGGATCAAAAGACATTCCTTGAGATCGCGGGCGCCCACGCCGACCGGATCGAAATCGCGGATCACGGCAAGCACATCGTATAAATCCGAGGGAGCGTAACCGGCCGAGCCTGCCAGCTCCTCTATGCTCTGCGTGAGGTACCCCTCCTCGTTGATGCTGCCGACAACCAATTCCCCTATCTTCCGGTCGCGTTCGGAGAGCCCCATAAAAGTCAGTTGCTTTGCCAAATGTTCCTGCAGGGATTCCTCCGGCGAACGGATTTCAAGGGCGTAATTCCTTTTTTTCTCGTCGTCCGAGCCGTACGGCTCGTATTCCTGCATGAAATAGTCGTACGTCTCCCGGTCCAGGCGCATCAAAACATCGAATTCCTTCCTGAAATTCAGCTCTCTTTCATCGCTTTCGCTCTTTTCGTTTTTTGCGTTTTTTTCCTCCAGACCATCCCCGCCCTTGGCCGCTTCAAGCGGAAGGTCGTCGGCGCCCTTTTCCTCGAGAACCGGATTTTGCAGAAGCTCCTTCCGGATCAGGGCGCGCAGTTCCTGCACCGGCGCCTGCAGCAACTCCAGGGACTGCCTGAGTTGCGGCGCCAGAAGCTGGTATTGCCCCTGCTCCTGCCTGAGCGACAACGTCTGCTGATTGTTCATGAGTCGGGACTATAATAGTTAAAAACGCGTTTAACAACACAATTATTCTCGTCTTCCGCGGCGAACCGGTTTATATATGACGCATGAAATTCTGCGTATTGGCCAGCGGCAGCTCCGGCAACTGCATCTTTGTGGGTTCGCAGCGGACAGGCATCCTTGTCGACGCCGGATTAAGCGCCCGCGAAACCGCCCGACGCCTGGAATTGATCGGCATACCGGTTTCGGCCGTTTCCGCCATTTGTCTGACCCACGAACATGGAGACCATGTGGCCGGACTTTTTACGCTGCATCAACGCTACGGCATCAGGCTTTACGCAAATTCCGGCACCGTCTCCGCCCTCGGCCGGGACCCGAAAATGCAGCGGCTCGCATGGCAGGTGTTTTCCACCGGTTCCAGGTTTCAAATCGGCGATTTGACCCTGGATCCTTTTCCAGTGTCGCACGACGCCTACGAGCCGGTCGGCTTTATTGTCTCGTGCGGCTCCTCGATGGTGGGCATTGTCACGGATATCGGCGCCCCCACCCATCTTGTCCGCGAGCTTCTGCGCCCCTGCCGGGCGTTAATAATCGAGTCAAACCATGATGAAAATCTTCTTGCCGGGGCAAAACGGCCCTGGACGCTCAAGCAACGCATCGCCGGCCGGCAGGGTCATCTTTCAAACAGGCACGCCGCTGAAATGATAACCGAAATAGCCTCAAAAGCGCTTTCACACGTGTTTTTGTGCCACTTAAGCGCGGATTGCAACCGGCCCGAACTGGCGCTCAAGGAAATGACCGGCTTGCTCGGCAAACGCGGACTTACGCATGTGCGCGTGAACCTGACCTTCGCGGACAAAAACAGCGAAATCTGGACGGACGAGGGATAAAATAGAGGTCAGAGAACAGAAGCCAGAGATCAGAGGGCAGAAGGCAAAGGTCAAAAAAAATCCGGATTGCCGGACTAAAAAAATCAGAAACTAAAACTGGACTAAGACGCGTATTGTGCTATATTTTGCCGCAGTTTACAAATCAGACCCATTTTATCCATGAAACGAATTGAAAAAAAGATCGCGTTAATTACAGGCGCGGCGCGCGGAATTGGCCGCGCTATAGCGGAAAAATTTGCCGGGGAAGGCGCAGATCTGGCCTTGTGCGACCTGAACTGCGACTGGCTTCAGGATGCCCTTGAGGCCTGCCGGGCAAAAGGGGTGAAAGCCAACGGTTATGCCGCCGACGTGAGCAAGGCGGCGGACGCCCAGAAAACCGCCGACGCGGTAATGAACGATTTCGGAAGGCTCGATATTCTGGTCAATAACGCCGGCATCACACGCGACGGTTTCCTGCTGAGAATGTCGGAAGAGGACTGGGATGCGGTGCTGGACATCAACCTTAAGGGCACATTTCTCCTTACCAAAGCCGCAGCAAAAATCATGCTGAAACAGCGTTCCGGAGCGATAGTCAATCTGGCCTCAATTATCGGCTTGATCGGAAACGCGGGACAATGTAATTATGCAGCTTCTAAGGCAGGGGTGATAGCCTTGACGAAATCAGCGGCCAGGGAACTGGCTTCGCGCAGCATACGCGTCAACGCCGTCGCGCCCGGCTTTATTACGACAAAAATGACGGAGAAGATACCGGAGGACATCCGGAAAAAAATGTTGGAAGCCATTCCTCTGGAACGCTTTGGCATGCCCGACGATATCGCCGAAGCGGTGTTGTTCCTGGCGAGCGACGCCGCGGCATATATCACGGGCCAGGTCATAAGCGTGAACGGCGGAATGGTAATGCAGTAAAAAGGAGGAAAAAATGGCGCTTGAAGATAAAGTCCGCGATATTATCGTTGAACAACTGGGCGTAAACGCCGAACAGGTCACGCCGGAAGCATCGTTCATTGAGGATTTGGGAGCCGATTCTCTGGACACGGTCGAATTGGTAATGGCTTTCGAAGAGGAATTCGGCGCCGAAATTCCGGATGAAGAAGCTGAAAAGCTGACGACAGTCGGCGCGGTGATCAATTACCTGAAAGAAAAAGGCTTCGGCGATTAATTTTGCAAATCCAATCGGCCGGGGATAAATAACTTTGTCCCCGGCCTTTTCTTTAAAATGCGTAAAGTCGTAATTACAGGCCTTGGCGTGGTAAGTCCCTTCGGATGCGACCTCCATAAATTTTGGCAGCGCAATGTGGCAGGAGAAAGCGGCATCCGCCTCGTTCAGCAGTTCGACATCTCGCCCTACCCTTCGCATATCGGCGGCGAAGTGATCGAATTCGACGTCAATTCCTTTATCAGCAAAAAAGACCAGCGCCGCACCGACCCCTACTGTCAGTTTGCCGTGGCCGCGGCCAAATTGGCGCTGAAAGACTCGGGACTCGACCCGAGCAAACTCGATCCTTATCGCGCCGGCGTGCTGGTCGGCTCCGGCGTGGGCGGACTGCAGTTTCTCCAGGCGCAATACAAAAACCTCGTTGAAAAAGGGCCGGGACGCGTAAGCCCATTCATGATACCGGCCCTGATCTGCAACATGGCCTCCGGCATGATTGCCATTGATTTCCAGTTCAAGGGGCCGAATTATGCCGTAGTAAGCGCCTGCGCCACGGCCACGCATTCCATTGGCGACGCCATGCGCATTATCCAGCGCGGCGACGCGGACATCATGGTCGCCGGCGGCTCGGATGCCAGCGTCTGTGAACTGGGTTACGCCGGCTTTTGCGCATTGCGGGCTCTGAGCACCCGCAATGACGACCCAACACGGGCCAGCCGTCCGTTCGATAAGGACCGCGATGGTTTTGTTATGTCGGAAGGGTCCGGAATATTGATCATGGAAGAGTACGAGCATGCCCGCAAAAGAGGCGCAAATATTTACTGCGAACTGTCCGGCTATGGAGCCACCTGCGACGCCTTTCACGAGACCGCGCCGTCGCCGGACGGCAGCGGCGGCGCCAAGGCCATGAGCCTGGCCATAGAAGACTCGGGCGCCACGCCGGACGCCGTTGATTACATCAACGCCCACGGCACCAGCACGAGCCTAAACGACAAATGCGAAACCCTGGCCATTAAAAAGGCCTTCGGCGATGATCTGGCGCACAGGGTAATGATCAGCTCCACCAAATCGATGATCGGCCACCTGCTCGGCGCGGCCGGCGCCGTGGAAGCCATCGTATGCGCCCTGGTCATCAAACACGGCGTTATTCCGCCGACCATCAATTACACCACTCCGGATCCGGATTGCGACCTTGACTACGTGCCCAACACGGCGCGGGAGAAAAAAGTGAAACTGGCCCTCAGCAATTCGCTGGGCTTTGGCGGCCATAACACCACCATCGCCCTCCGGGCGATTTGATTTTTCTGTCATCCTGAGCCGCGCGAAGGATCTTTGCCACACCCACGACTCACGTTGAGATTCTTCGCTTCCGCCGTCACAGAGCTATGGCGGACAGACCGCTCGGAATGACAATCTTAATCGGATAACATTGCACATATGTTTACAAGCGCCATCAAACCAATCAGGATCCTTTGCCTTGCCGCGCTTGTTGTCGCCCTCTTCTGCCTGCTGGTCTGGATTTCGGCAGCCATGACCATCGGCATATCAAACCTGGCCGGTTATCTTGGCGGCGCTTTAGGCAATTACCTTCTGGACCATGGCGTAGCGCGCATCATGCGCCGTATTCTCATGTTCTGGGCGATAGTCGTTTTTGCCCTGTCCCTCAGGAAGCTCGGCTGGCAGGGTTGGAAAGACTGCGGCTGGATCGGCGGCAGCATCCCCGTCCGCTTTTCGCAATTCGGATGGGGCATCGTTTTTGGCCTGATTTCAATGGGCAGTATCGCCGTCATAACCGTGTTTGCCGGCGTGCACCGCTGGAAAACGCCGGATGACGCCATACCTGCTATTGCAGGAACAATATTGCTTTTTGCGGTTTCCGGCCTTGTTGTCGCGCTCATTGAAGAGACGGTTTTCCGCGGCATTTTATTCCGCGTCCTGGCAAGGCGTTGGACCGCATGGTCCGCGGCCGTTGCGATCAACACTGTCTTTGCCATGGCGCACTTCATCGGACCGGAAACGGCAAAGTTTCATGGCAACTCGTTCATGGCCGCCTCGTTAAAGGCAACACTGTCCACTCTGGCCAGTCTTATTCCGCCGCAAAATGCGCTCATTCAATTTTTCAACCTTATCCTGCTGGGCGTATTGCTGTGCGTCTTTGTCATGCGCACGAAAACAATCTGGATGAGCGTCGGCGCGCACGCAGCCTGGGTCTTTGTCATCAAGATCCATTCCTGCTTTACCGTGCTCAACGCCGGCCTCGCGCCCTGTTTTTGGATGGGCAAAAGAAACGACTTTTTGGATTCGCCGATCACCGCATTCGTTCTTTTGGCCTTCATTTTATTGTTCAGCCGCTGGACCCCAAGGCTCCACGCTCAATGCCCCGGCCTCGACAATTCCCCGGCCCGGGACGAAGATTTTTTTGCCGACGCCGAAATACTTAAGAAATATCCCGGCTGTCTGGTCGTCAAAAAAG
>Ga0074199_1001974_pt1 | contig 14517 bp, 9 predicted proteins | sample EPASupsiteSAE347_FD_64528 | JGI IMG/M metagenome (GOLD analysis project Ga0074199, IMG submission 64528) | Bioremediated contaminated groundwater from EPA Superfund site, New Mexico - Sample SAE3-47 | ecosystem: Environmental > Aquatic > Deep subsurface > Groundwater > Contaminated ...
CCGCCTCTGGGGGGCCACGGGGCCTACAGCATTTTTTGCAGGCCGGGTCCCCTGACCTGGCGGGATTGTCCGCCTTAGGCGGATCCGCCAATGGCGGAAAATTCCTATGCATTGAAATTAGGAAAGAACGGTTCCGATTCAGCGCCAATTTTCAATTTCAAGTTTCGTTTGGAATGCATTTATTAACAGCATAAAAGCCTGACAGCCCAATTTCTAATTTCCAGTTTCCAATTTCAACGTTCCGTGAATTTTAACGAAACCGAACACAGCAAGAAGGAGTTATCGTTTATGGCTAAAATTATAATTACCGGCGGCGCTAAGAACGGCGAAATCATCAACCTGCAGACCGCTGACCTCGTACTCGGGCGGCACGCCGATTGCGACCTGATCCTGGACGATACCCGCGCATCCTCCCATCATGCGCGGCTCTACCGGAACAAAACCGAATGGATGCTGGCCGACCTGAAAAGCACGAACGGCACGCTGGTCAACCAAAAACCGGTTTCCACGGTGACCCTGCGCGACAACGATCTGATTGAGATTGGCGACACCCAGATCCGCTTTCAGGCCGATGGGCGCGCGGAACAAGCGCCGCAGGACAAGGCCGGCATGACCAAGGCGCCGCCGGTTCAAGCCCCGCCGGCCAAGGCGCCGCCTATGACCACGGCGGACGACCTGGCGCTGGTCGAGCAAATGAGCAAACACATGGATATCATCCGCGCGGAAACGGCCAAGGTCATTGTCGGACAGCGCGAGGTGCTGGATCAGATACTCATGTGCATGATCGCCGGCGGGCACGCCCTGCTGGTCGGGATGCCCGGCATGGCCAAGACCCTGATGGTCAGTACGATCGCCAAGGTCCTGGACATGGATTTCAAGCGCATCCAATTCACGCCCGACCTGATGCCGACGGACATCACCGGCACCGAAGTGCTGGAGACCAACCGGACCACGAATGAAAAGGAATTCCGCTTCATGCGCGGCCCGATTTTCTGCAACCTCCTGCTGGCGGATGAAATCAACCGCACGCCGCCGAAGACCCAGGCGGCCCTGCTGGAAGCCATGCAGGAAAAACGGGTCACGGTCGGGAACACAACCTACCCCCTCGATGCGCCTTTTTTTGTGCTGGCAACCCAGAACCCCATCGAACAGGAAGGCACCTACCCCCTGCCGGAGGCCCAGATGGACCGTTTCATGTTCAACATCTGGGTGGATTATCCGCTCGAACACGAAGAGGAAACCATTATCCGCACGACGACCGTAACGCAGACCGCCCTGCCGCAAAAAGTCTTGAACAAACAGCAGGTGATCCAGCTGCAGCAGGTCGTGCGCAAGATCCCGGTATCCGAACACGTGATCAAATACGCGATCCGCCTGGTGCGCGCCACCCGGCCGGGAAGCGAACAGGCGCCGGACTTTGTCAAGGAATACGTGCACATTGGCGCCGGACCGCGCGCCGGCCAATTTTTAATTCTGGCCGCCAAGGCCCAGGCCGTGCTGGGCGGACGGATTCACGTCAGTTGTAACGACATTAAAATCGCGGCGGTTCCCGTGCTGAAACATCGGATCTACACGAATTTTGCCGCCGACTCCGAAGGTCTGACTTCGATGGACCTGATCAAAAAACTGCTGGCGGCCGTTGCGGAACCCACCGAAGCCGATTATACAAGAAATTGAGTGATTAAGCAATTCAGTGATTCAGAGATTTAAGAGAAGAATCGAAAATTCAAATCACTCAATCACCAAATCACTCAATCACTCAATTTCTTACAGAAAAGGCAAAAAAAACATGAACACAAGAATAATGACGCGGATGCTGGCGGCGGGATTAGTAATGGCCTCGACGGCATGGGCCACCGACAGTAAATATCAGACATATATCGTGGGCGATCGCGCGGCAGGCATGGGCGGCGCCGTGGTATCCATCGCCGACTCCGTGGACGCCTGTTATTACAACCCGGCCGGGTTGACCCAGGTTAAAGCCAGCACGGTATCGCTCTCGGCCAACCTGTATGGTTGGCAATTATATCATATCGAGAACGGCCTGTTCCCCGGGGAAAACGTGCAAGGCAACTCCTTCGTGACCATTCCCTCCACAATGGGCGGCATATGGAAATATAGCCCCGAATTATCACTGGCCTTTTCGGTCCTGGTGCCGGACCGTTCTTCCTACAATGAAATGATAGCCTATCAAGACAGCCAGCATCTTTACCAATTTAATACGGATGACCAGACCATCTGGGTGGGACCATCGGCGGCCTATGCGATCACCCCGGAGCTTTCGCTCGGATTATCGCTCTTCGGCGTTTACCGTTCTTACAGTGAATATGTCAGCTTGTTTTACGAGGATTATGACGCCTCCTACGCGGAAAGCCGCAAATTCAACGACGTCGCCCTGGCGGCGGTACTGGGCGTGCAATATCGTCCCGGCCGCGATTGGAACATCGGCCTGAGCCTCCAACCACCCACCGCGCATATCTGGGACAACGGCAGAACCATGGAACATATCCTGGGCCGCGGCATCTTGTCGAATAACTACTATTACACGGAAGACGTCAAGACCGACAATCAACTGCCTACCAAGATCGCCGTTGGTGTCGGCCGTCAGGTCAGAGGCGACTACGCCTTCGGCTTGGACCTGACCTACCACCTGCCGACAAGTTACAACCTCCAGCAATGGCAAGATCTAGGCCAGGATAACCAGGTGCGCATCGTGCGCGCCCCGGTGCTGGATATGAACCTCGGCGGCGAATATTATATTCTGCAAAAATACCCGGTGCGCGCCGGCTTTTACACCGGATTTTCCTCGGTGCCGGAAATCAATGAAAAAGACAATTACGCGTCCGCCAACGTGGACACTTATGGTCTGACGTTCAGCGTGGGCCGGGAAGTCAAGAACGTGGCCTTCAACGTGGGGGTCAACTACATCTTCGGCCGCGGCTACGATCTGGGCTATGTGCTCAACGACAAAAACGAGCCGGTTCAAACCGTCGTGACTGCCTGGGAACAGCAGATTCTGTTCACGGTCAACACCTCTTATTATTTCTAATGCGGGCTATGCCCGCAACTTGAGAAAATCAACCACAGATGGACACTGAAAAATGAACGGAAATCCTTTTTGCCTGTATTCGCGTCTATCCGTGTTCATCCGTGGCAACCCCTTGAAAAAGCAGTTGACGATGGCAGGGCGATTGGACTATAAGAGACATGACTTCCCGCAGCGATTCTGTCTGTAACCAAAATTAACAGCCGGCATAAAGCATGAAGGGGGTGTAATCAAGTCGTGGTTGAAATAAAATTAAAAAAAGGCGAAAATGTCGACAAGGCTTTGCGGCGCCTGAAGAAAAAGATGGACAAGGAAGGGACGATGAAGGAAATCCGCAATCATCGTTATTTCGAAAAGCCGAGCGAAAGGCGTCGGAAAAAGATGGCGCGCGCGCGCATGATGTAATGTTTTTTCCGGCAACCGGGTTGAAAGCTCCTCCGGAGGAGGAGCTTTCTTTTTAAGGCATAAGAATTTCATTACGTGCGGTTCTCACGAATGGCAAAGTTGTGGTTTTGCCGCCTAATTGAATGCTAAGGTTGAAAGTTATATATATTCCGGATTCCCGCTTTCGCGGGAATGACAGAATGGGTAGAGACGTTGTTTGTCATTCCCGACCTGATCGGGAATCCAGGATCATTGTTGCCGCCTTTGGCGGCCAATTTAAGGATAAGCCATGAAAGCACTGATTACCGGCATCACCGGCCAGGATGGATCGTACCTGGCGGAATTCCTGCTGGAAAAAGGCTACACCGTGTACGGCATGGTGCGCCGTGCCAGCACGGAAAATTTCGAGCGCATCGCCCACCTGGCGAACCGCGTGGTATTGAAACAAGCCGACCTGCTGGACCAGTTCTCCCTGATCAAGATCATGGATGAGGCACAGCCGGACGAGATTTACAACCTGGCGGCCATGTCGTTTGTGCCGACCTCCTGGAACCAGCCCATGCTGACGGGCGAGTTCACGGCCATCGGCGTCACGCGCGTGCTGGAAGCCATGCGGCAGGTCTGTCCCAAGGCCCGATTTTACCAGGCTTCGAGCAGCGAGATGTTCGGCAAGGTCCGCGAAGTTCCCCAGACGGAGCTGACCCCGTTTCATCCGCGCAGTCCCTATGGCGCAGCCAAGGCCTACGGGCATTACATCACGGTGAACTATCGCGAAAGCTATAATCTGTTTGCCGTTTCCGGTATTCTCTTTAACCACGAAAGCCCGCGCCGCGGGCGCGAATTTGTGACCCGCAAAATCAGCGATGGCGTGGCCCGCATCAAGCTCGGCCTGGCCGGCGAGCTGCGCATGGGTAATTTGGACTCCCAACGCGACTGGGGATTTGCCGGCGATTACGTCCGGGCCATGTGGATGATGCTCCAACAGCCGCAACCGGATGATTACGTAATTGCCACGGGCACCGCTCACTCTGTCCGCGATTTTATCGAGCGGGCGTTTGCGCGCGCGGGGCTGGAATGGAAACGCTACGTTATCCAGGACCCCCAGTTTATCCGCCCGGCCGAAGTGGATCATTTGCTGGGCGACAGTTCCAAGGCCCGCCGGGTCCTGGGCTGGAAACCCCTTGTGGATTTCGGCGGGCTGGTGGACATGATGGTGGATGCCGACATTAAGAAATTGAGCGATTAAGCGATTCAGTGATTGAGTGATTTAAGAAACACCACAATTCATAGATTGAGAGACTTGTGAGCAACTTGGATAAAGCCAGGGAATTACAGGCCCGCACAAAAACGTTTGCTGTTCAAATTATCCGGTTTTATTTGACTTTGCCCCAATCAGACGTCACTCGCATTATAGGGCGGCAATTACTACGTTCCGGCATGTCCGTAGCAGCCAATTACCGCGCAGTTTGCCGCTCGAAATCACAATCAGACTTCATTTCAAAAATTGGAACCGTTGTTGAGGAAACCGATGAAACTCTGCTTTGGCTTGAATTGTTGACCGAAGCCGGACTTGTCAAGAAGGATCAAACCCGAACTATTGTTGCGGAAACGACAGAATTATTGAAAATTTTCTCAAAGTCGTTACTCACCGCCAAAAGCTCCAATGTCTAATCTTAACGTTCCGTTTCCCAAATCACTCAATCACTGAATCGCTAAATCACTAAATTTCATACCATGCGTGTGCTCGTTACAGGCGCCAACGGTTTTGCCGGCCGGCATACGGTCCGTGACCTTCAGCAGGCCGGCCACACAGTGTCTGGGTTTGACCTTTTACCTTCACCCACCACCCCCGCCACGCTCACCATTTATACCGGCGACATCCAGGACAAGGCCGCGATCAACGCGGTGGTGGCCAAAACGCGTCCGGAGGCTTGCGTGCATTTGAGCGCCCTCTCCTTTGTCCCGGAAAGTTGGCGCAACCCCGACGCTATTTTTTCCGTCAACCTGCTGGGCACCATTCATTTGCTCGAAGCTTTCCGCCGGCAGGCACCCGGCGCGCGCATCCTGGTAGTCAGTTCCGCCGAGGTGTACGGCCTGCGCCCGCGGCCCCGGCCGGTCCAGGAAGACGACTTGCTGGATCCGGACAATCCGTATGCCCTTTCCAAGGCGGCGGCCGACCGGATGGCGCTCCTGTATGCCCGCCAGCATGGCCTGAGCGTGATGACCGTCCGCCCCTATAATCACATCGGCCCCGGCCAGGACAGCCATTTTGTAGTGGCTTCCTTTGCCGCACAATTGGTGGCCATCGCCCGGGGACTGGCCCCGGCGGTCCTCAAGGTCGGCAATCTCGATAGCCGGCGCGACTTTACCGATGTGCGGGACGTGGCCCGTGCCTACCGCCTTCTGTTGGAACACGGCCGGCCGGCCCAGGCATATAATCTCTGTTCGCAACAGGCCGCCACCATCCGCGCTATTCTGGACCAGCTGTGCGACCTGAGCGGCGCGCATCCCGCGGTGGAAGTGGATCCCCAACGCTATCGGCCCGCGGGCGAACGCCCCACCCTTGACACGACCCGCATTGAAACGGACATTCATTGGAAGCCGGAAATCCCGATGAGCGCGACGCTCAGGGATATCCTTGCCGAGGCCACCCGGACGCTTCGCACCGAACAACACGCATGAACTTTTCGAAAAAAGTGCCGTATGCCCTTTTGCGCCTGGTCGCCGGCGTGGGCATCATCACCTACTTGTTTTCACGCATGGACCTGCACGGCCTGATGGCGGTCTTGCGCGCAAGCCTGACCGAGTGGCCCTGGCTGTTGTGCGGCGCCGTGATTTGTTTTATCAGCCTGTGCGGCGGCGTGGTCCGCTGGAAAATCATCCTCGATGGACGCGGCTTGCACATGCCCTGGGGGCGCGTATTCAGCGTTTTCTTCATCGGCCAGTTTTTCAACGCGTTCATGTTCGGGTCCACCGGGGGCGACCTGGCCCGCGCGTTTTATGCCACCCAGGAAACGCACCACAAGAAAACCGAAGCCGTCGCCACGGTGCTGATCGACCGCATGATCGGCCTCGTTTTGCTCGACTTTATTGCGCTCGTCATGCTGATTGCGCGGGCCGGGTTCTATATCAATCACTGGGTTACGCACATACCGGCCCTCCTGATGCTGGGCATGAACCTGCTGACCGCCATCGTCCTGGTAATTCTGTTTAACATCAACCGTTTTCAACATTGGCCGCTGTTTCGGCGTATTACCGAACATCACATCGTCGGGCCGATCATCAAGCGCATGCTGATTTCCATTTTTCTGTATCGTCGCAAAACCGGTGTCCTGCTCAAGACTTTCCTGCTTTCACTGGCCATTCACCTGCTTGTGATCCTGGAGGGTTACTGCCTGGGCCGGAGTTTTCAGATCCACTTGGGGCTGATCGCGTATCTTACGGTCATTCCGATGATCATGGCCATTGCGGCCCTGCCCATCACACCCGGCGGCCTGGGCATTCGCGAAGGGCTTGCGGTGGCCCTCTTCGGAGCGCTGGGCATCGGCAGCACGCAGTCCCTGCCGCTGGCGTTGATGTTTTACCTGATTTCGGTGGTCTGGAGTTTATTCGGCGGAATGATTTTCCTGGGCTATACGGCCGGCACCGGCCGCACGGCGCATGAGGAATTACAAAAGCTCCGTGACGAAGCGTCGAGCATAGACGCCAATATCAGGGTCACGCGCCCCCATCCATAACGCCACATCGCCCGCCTGCGCCTCGGCCTTGAGTTGCGCCAGCAGATCGCCATAGTTCGCCGCCAGTTCCGCGCACACCCCGCGCTCCCGCAACGCCTTCACCAGGGTTTCCGAAGTCACCGTCCGCTGGGTCGTGCCGCCGACAAAATAGACCGGCAGAATGTAAATCCGGTCCGATGGCCTGACCCGCGCGCAAAAAATCTGGACCAGTTCGCCCAGCATCAAGGCCAGCGGAGCGAACCCGTGCGGACGCCACACGGCCAGGACACGCCGGTAATGAGGCGCAACCGCGTCCCAAGCGGCCGCAATTTTGGCCGGGTTATGCGCATAATCGTCGATCACCGTGACGCCGCGGCCCGTCCCGACCTGTTCCAATCGCCGCTGCATGCCGCCGAAGCGGGCCAGCGCCCGGCTGATGCCCGGCAACGCATGGCCTAATCGTTCGCACAGCATGACAGACTGCAAGGCGTTCTCGGCGTTATGCCTCCCCAGGAGCGGCAACTTGAAATCCACGCCACGATATATAAAACGAATTCCTTCCGCCGAAAGATCGGGCTTGAAGCCGTTCCGGATCTCGCCATCCGCGTCATCGCCGTAGCAACCCACCACGCCGCGATCGACTTGCCCGGCAAAAGCCTTGAATAAATGCCTAACTTCCGAAAGCTCGAAATGATCCTTCGACATGTTGGTGATTACCGCCCAGTCCGGATGAAACCGCAACAGGGAGCGGTCGCTTTCGTCCACTTCCACCACCCAGACATCCGACCGGCCTACGCGCACGTTGCCGATCCGGCGCGGGCCAACCCAGTCAAGCAGCGCCCCGCCGTTGACCACGGTGGGATCGACGCCCAACTCGGAGAGCGTCCAGCCGATCATGCCGGTCACGGTGGTCTTGCCGGCCGTGCCCGTAACGGCGATGCTTTTTTTGGCATTCGCCCATAATGCCAGACATTCGGCGCGGTGCAGAATCGGAACGCCCTTCCGCCGCGCCGCGGCGATGTCCGGATTATCCGCTTCGATGGCCGAACTTATCACGAGGCCCGTCAGACCGTCCGTCACCCCGCTCCCGTCCTGGGACATGAGCGTGGCGCCCGCCGCTCTCAGCTTATCCAGCACATCCAGGGACCGGCCGGTATCCAGGTATCTGTCGGAACCGGAAACCCGGCAACCCTGGGCCAGCAAGACCTGCGCCAGGGCGTTCATGCCGACGCCCGCAATGCCGACCAAGTGATAGGAATTTATGATTGCGGATTGCTGATTGCGGATTTTCGAGCACGAATCTGAAGAACTTCGGATTGCGGATTGCTGACCTGAAATATTACTTTTCATGCCCAATATTCCAAATCAAGAGAAACAACCAATTCTTAAATCCGAAATCAAAAATCAGAAATCAGAAATTAAGAGAATCCGCAATGGCTTTACGGATATTTCCCCGGCTGGTCCAGGCCGGCTTTTTCCGGCAGGCCGAAGAGGATGTTCATGTTCTGGAGAGCGGAGCCGGCCTGGCCTTTCATCAGGTTGTCGATGTGCGATATCACCCGCAGTTTGCGGGTGCGCTCATCCACATCCACAATCAGGTTGCAATAATTGGTGCCCCGCACCGTGGCACTGCCGATGCCGGCCTCGCGATTGAACAGGCGGACAAACCCGTCCTTCGGATAGAAGGCCTTGTACGCCGCCTGCACATCCGCCGGCTTCACGCCGGGCATCAGTTCGCCGTAGAGCGACGACATAATGCCCCGGCAAATCGGCACCACCTGGGCGGTAAATGTAACCTGCAGTGTTTTGCCGGCCTGCAGGCCCAGTTCCTGCTCGATTTCGCAGACATGCTGGTGGCCCGCCAATTTATAGGCGTTCATGTGATCATAGCGCGCCGGATAGTGGAAAAGCGCGCTGGGTTTCTTGCCGGCGCCGGACACCCCCGTCTTGCAGTCACAGATCAGGCTATCCAACCGCACGAGGCTGTTTTTAACGGCGGGCGCCAGGCCCAGGATGCAACTGACGGCAAAACAGCCCGGATTGCCCACCAGGCGCGTTTTGCGGGTCAATGCCTTGCGATGCAATTCAGCGAGGCCATAGACCGCCTCCGCCAGCAACTGCGGCGAGGCATGCTTGGGGTCTTTGCCGATCCGCGTGGCGTAATCGGCGTATCTTTCGGGAGTATTGAAACGGAAGTCGCCGCTGTAATCGATGACCTTGGCGCCGGTGGCCAGTTCCGCCGGGGCCAGCTTCATGCCAACTCCGTCCGGAGTGGCCATAAACACGACGTCCACCGGCTCCTGGGCTTTAGCGTTCGACGCCGCAACGATCGGCAAATCGCAAAACCCGACCAAATGCGGATACAAATTGCTGATGGGTACGCCAACGCTTTCGACATCCACCAGGCAGGCGATCTTCGCCTCCGGATGACCCAGCAACAGCTCGATGATCCCGACACCGCCATATCCGCCCGCACCGACAATTTTTACTCGAATCATTTTTAGTTCCTGTTCTTTGTTGTTCATAACCTGTCAGTGAATGCGGGGGCGCAATCCCCATGGCCTCAGCAAGCTGAGGCCCTACGTAGGGCGCGACCTCGCGTCGCGCCATTTCACCTCCATTTACCGACGATTATCATTGTTTGCACGCCGTTGACAAACCTCAAACGTGCTGTTACCCTTATGTTCCTTTATGAGCGCCACCGTTGCAACAAAAAAAATATTGGTGACCGGCGCCGCCGGTTACATCGGTTCCGTGCTCGTGCCGGAACTGTTGCGGCGCGGCCATGTGGTCACGGCAGTCGACAATTTCATGTATCGCCAGACCTCGCTCCTGGACTGCTGTCAGGAAGAAGGCCTGACCATTGTGCGCGGCGACGTGCGGGATGCGGATTTGATGCGCAAACTGCTGGCCGGCGCCGATGCGGTGATCCCCTTGGCATGCCTGGTCGGAGCGCCGGCCTGCGCGCTAAAGCCCCTGGAGGCCCGGAGCATCAACCTGGACGCCGTCAAGGCGCTCCTGGACATGCGCAGCCGGCACCAGGCGTTCATTCTCCCGATTACGAACAGCGGCTATGGCCTTGGCAAGGCCGGCATGCTCTGCACGGAAACAACCCCCTTGCGCCCGCTCTCGTTGTACGGCCGGCTGAAGGTCGAGCTTGAGCAGCACCTGTTGAACTCCGGGCATGCCATTTCGTTGCGGCTGGCCACGGCCTTCGGTGTCAGCCCGCGTATGCGGCTGGATTTGCTGGTCAACGACTTTACGTATCGCGCCGTAACGGATCGCTTTATCGTGTTGTTCGAAGCCCATTTCAAGCGCAACTATATTCATGTGCGCGACGTGGCGCGGGCGTTCATTCACGCACTTGAAAATTTCGATCGCATGAAGAACGAGACGTATAACGTGGGGTTGAGCGATGCCAACCTTTCCAAGATGGAATTATGCCTGGAAATCAAAAAGCAGGCCCCCGACTTCACGATCATGGAAGCGCCCATCGGCCAGGACCCCGATCAGCGCAACTACACGGTCAGCAACGCCAAGATTGAAGCCACCGGATTCCAGCCGCAAGGATCCCTGCCCAAAGGCATTGCCGAACTGATCAAGGGCTATCAGGTCGTGCGGCGCCAACAGTTTGCCAATGTGTAAAAAGGCTGTGGGCCGGAGCCGGAGAATGGTAGATGGTTGATGGCAAATGGTTGATGTTTTGATCCCATCCTGAAGTTGCGAACCATCGACCATTGACCATTTTCCATTAACCATTGATAATTCTTCATTGACCATCAACCATTCCCCATTCTTTTGATAACCATGCAGGCGATCATCTTACTGGGCGGCAAAGGAACACGCTTACAGGGCCTTTTTCCCGACCTTCCGAAAGCGCTGGCGCCGATCGCCGGACGCCCATTTCTGCAATGGCAATTGGAATGGCTGGAACGGCACGGCATTCGGGACGCGCATCTGGCCGCCGGCCATCTGGCCCAGACCATCCGCGATTGGGTCGCTTCGACCCGGCCGAACGGCGCGATCACGGTTTCGATCGAGCCGGCCCCCCTGGGCACCGGGGGCGGCCTGAAATACGTGGAGCCATTTATTCGCACGGACCCCTTCCTGATTTTGAACGGGGACAGCCTCCTGCCCAACCTGGATTTTCAAGCCCTGCTGGATAGCGGCCAAACGCCCGGCACGCTCATCACGCTGGCTATAACCCGGATTGAATCGGCGGGCCGTTACGGCACCGTGGAATTCGATGCCCGCAAACGCGTGACCGCCTTCCGCGAAAAGGCCGCGCGCACCGGCGGCTGGATCAATGGCGGCGTGTACCTGGCCCGCCGGACGCTCTTTGACCGGTTGAAACCGAACCAAGCGGCCTCCCTGGAAACCGATGTATTTCCCGCCTTGTGCGCCGAGGGCCAACTCGGCGTGTTTGCTTCCGCGCCTCCGCTCCTGGATATGGGCACGCCGGACGGAATCCAAGCCATGGAACGGTATTTACGGAATCCGACTGAGAACAAGGCACGAGACTAACGGCTGGACAAACCTCCCTGCGATGCCTTTTTACATGTTTTTGTCATTTCCCAATCATACCCATTGCAAAATTAATTTTCCCCGGCTCGGCAACGCTCACAAACCCGGATATCGGCGCAAGCGTGGCAATGCCGCCCCCTTTCAGCGGCACGGAAATATTCAATCCAAATCGGTTTCCCGGCGCAAGCGTGAGCGGAGCAAATATTTTTTCCGGCACCTCGATTTCCATGCACACCGCATCGCCCGCCCTGGCCGTTTTTACCGTAATCAAATTCTGCACCTTGCCGACGATCATCAAATCCTTGTCTATCCCCGCAAGCATACCTTGCGAAAAACGGCAAAGGGCTTTCATTCCGCCATCCTTTGATTTCCGGATCTCATAGACGCCCAAATCGCCGGCTATGCCCCCCTCCATCGCTTTCGGTTGGGTCCAGGCGCCGGTTTTTTCAAATGGATCGAGGTATAACCCAACGCCGGCGAAAGCATCTTCAGCAGAACGATTGTTGCCGGTGGCGCGAATCGCGATTATTACTTTTTGGTCGGCCACAACGGTCTGCATCGAAATACCTGCGCCAAGGTCAATTTTCGGCAGATCCCTCCAATCCGACAAATCACCGTCCACCGTTATGCCGGCCTGATTTTTCAGCAGGATATAGTCGCCCGATATTTTTCCGGAATTACCTCCAACAATGGTATATTCCGCCGTAAATTTTTGCAGCTTGCCAAAGTCAGCCGCAGGCGCCAAAGCCACTTGCTCCTCCCTGGAGCCGAGCGCTGGAATTTTAAGCGTCCATTTGTTCTCGGCGCCGTTGATCACAATTTTTGCATCGCCGCTGTATTCCCGCGAAAGCGTGTTCTTGAAAATAATCGCGGCCTTACCATCGGCGTTCGGAAACGCCGATACTTCCACTCCGCCTGGGGCGCCAGCCGCCGGCACGGCCGCGGCAATCGCATTGCACAGCTTTTGTTCCGTACCGGGCGCGCCCTTGATGAATAACGGGAAGGGCGACATGGGAATTACAGTGAAACCATCGGCGTCTTTCGGGAAGCGCACTTCATTTTCCATGAGGTCTATGAATTTAAAATCCTGATCCCCAAAATCAAGCTTGATGATGTCCATGAATTTCAGCTTCTTTTTCCCAAACTTAAACTTGTATTTCGGCGGCTCCTCTTTCCAGCGGTCAACGCTTTCCTTGTACCCCCATACCGCCGCGATTGGCGCGCCGGTTTTGTCTTCCTTGAATATGTAGCAACGGCAGTCGGGCGCGAACCGGATGTCTTTGTAAAAGGAAGCGTCTCCCAAAATCCGTCCGAGCGTGTTGGGAATTTTATCGAACGCCCTAGCGGTGAAATCAATATCCTGTAACCGGTGAGCGCCAAAATCATTCATACATTTCACCTTGTCCTGATATTTCAGTCCGACCAACCAGGTTCTGGCAATGTAGGCCGCGGATATGCGTTCCGCCCAGCCCATATGATACGCGAACGGCGACATATACCAGGCGTTAAACGAATGGACGGCGTAGGGCGAAATTCCCAAGAGGGGGATATGCATCGAACTGTAATTTCCGCCCTCACTCAGATAGATAGGCCACTTTTCGCATCCATTACGATTAAGCATTTTGATGAATTCGGCGATATTCACGTCCAGATCGTAACTCTCCGGAATATTACAATAAAAATGGCCGCCCACGCCGTCAAAACCGGAAATTGCCGAATGGTCCATCTTTTTTATATCCTGAATATATCGTTCCATCCATTTGCCACCCTTGTCCGGCGCGATTGTCCATGGCCCGCCTTCAACAAGGACTTTGGCATCCGGATTGCCTTTTTTTACGCCATGCATGGTGGCGATCAGAAATTTTGCAAACGCTTCGGGATGCGACTGCAACGGATCAATCCCAGGATTGCTTTCGGAAGTCATCGTCCAGATGGTGTTCCACGGAGCCTTTTTTGCCTTTTCAAAACAAATTTTTTCATACTTTGAAAGCTCGTCATCAGACGGATTAATCGTTTCATTGATATTAGTCATTTTCAACTCGCCTACTTGAGCAATCCTGCCATGCACGGCTGTGTAACGTATTAGATGCTCTATGCCATACTTCTTCAGTAGGTTTATTCGTTCTTCCTCTAAACTGGCCGAATCATCTGAGCCTTGTGAGTTTTGAGTAAATCCACAACATCCAGATCCCAACCCGATGGCGCGGTTTCTTTTCATAACACGCTCCATCTCGGGACCACCAACCCCTAACACCCCGCATAAATTGAAATTGAATATATTTTTGTTTCTATGTTTATTCTCAAGAATATTCATCACGGAAAAGCGGAAATAGTCCTTGTATGGCCTATCATCCCCTTCGATTTTCAACGTCGAGCTTACTGAAAACACGCCGCGCAGTTTTTCGCCGGTCACCTTGGCGTCAAGAGCAGAAAGCGGGATCGTTGCTTTGCCGGCAGAGTCGGTGTTAAACGCGACATGCTGTTTCAGGACGGTACGGAAAAAGAAATCCTCGACAAAGAGCGACACCGTTCCCGCGGCATTCGAACGTGACTGTATGGCCAGCCGGAAATCCGAACGCTTCCCATATTCCAGGAAGTTTCCCCGCGCGGTACTGATCAGTTGCATGGCATACGGTGCTTGTTTGAACTCCGTCATGGCTCCCTTTTCTATCTGCACGTCGTCCACCCAGACATAGCCCTCCGCCGCCTGGCTTGATGCCTTGGCGGTGAAATACATGGTTATGAAGTTTTCAAGCGCACTGAAGGAAAAGTTATAGCGCTGCCATTCTTTCCCGATTGCATAGGTTCCCACTTGAGACGAACGATTGGTAGTCGTTCCAAATGGCA
>Ga0074199_1001976_pt1 | contig 14498 bp, 18 predicted proteins | sample EPASupsiteSAE347_FD_64528 | JGI IMG/M metagenome (GOLD analysis project Ga0074199, IMG submission 64528) | Bioremediated contaminated groundwater from EPA Superfund site, New Mexico - Sample SAE3-47 | ecosystem: Environmental > Aquatic > Deep subsurface > Groundwater > Contaminated ...
GTACTCTTAAAGAACAAGTTCATGAAAGGCAGAGAGCAAAGTGACGACAAATACATGGCCGCTTTATAAACTTCAACAGGTGGACACCCAGATCAGGGACGCGCTGAAACAGAAGGAGGGCCTCGATAACGGGGCGGAGGCCTCCGGGGAAGCCGAAGAGGCCAGGCTCTCTCTGGAGAAAACCCTGGAGACATTGAAAAAAAACAACACCCGCCTCAAGCAGATGGAGCTTGAGGTCAAGGGATATGAATCCCGCGTCAAGGAACTGGAGGAAAAGCTCTATGCGGGAAAGACTCTGAATCCCAAGGAGCTGGGCGGCTGGCAGGCTGAGATTAAGCAGTTTGGTGCCAAGAAGGACGACATCGAGGAGAGCATGCTCGTGCTCATGGAAGAAAATGACGCCCTCAATTCGAGTATTGAGCCCCTCAGGATCCAGAGCGAGGAAAAGAAGGCGGCCTTCGAGCTGTTCCATAAAGCCTGCCTGGAGGAAGCGGAACGCATAGACGGTTCGATCGAGAGCCTTATGGAGCGCAGGAACGTCCTCGCCAAAGACATAGATGATGAGCTTCTGAAGAGGTATGAAATTCTCCGCCAGCAGAAAGGCGGGATCGCCATCGCCAAAATACAAAAAGGAAATTGTGGCGCCTGCTTCATGAGCATTCCGGAATATATCATGAAAAAGGTCCAGACCCGGCAGATAGAGTACTGTATAACTTGCGGCAGGATATTGTTCTCAGACAGCGAATAAGCAGTGGGAGGGCAGAATGATTTATCGTCCTTGCGCGTATCGCCAGTCACAACTGGGTATATTTCAGTGCGAAAAGCATTATTTCCAGCACTCATCGCCGGAGATTTACGGCGAGCTCTACGAGTTCTGCAGCCAGAAAGTTCCCGATAAATTCTGTCCGCATCTTGACTTCGGTTTCAACATGGAAGAGGGACCCAAGATTTACATCAATTGCACCCATACCTATAAAACCCGGCCCTTAAAATCGTTTGCGGATTGTGAGGACTGCGACTTCCCGGACAAGGAAGGCTCCTCTCTTGGATGAATCTGCTTCCTGAGAGATCCTTTATGAGAGCTTCCGGAATCCCCTTTGAGCTTTTGTCCATCCGGCATCCCGTGCCGTCTACAGAGGAGGATTGACATTTTGGCTAAGAGTTCGTATGACGTCATAATCGTGGGAGCCGGGCCGGCCGGCATTTTTGCCGCTCTTGAGCTAACCAGGAACCCTGCCGCAAAAATACTCATAATCGAGAAGGGCAAGGACATCCTCAAGCGCGCCTGCTACAGCAGGGGCAAGGGAGTAAGTTGCGCCAAGTGTCAGCCCTGCGCCGTTCTTTCCGGGTGGGGCGGGGCCGGGGCCTTTTCAGACGGGAAGCTGACATTTTCGACCGAGGTTGGGGGGCAACTGGCCAACTATGTGACCGCCAAAGAGGCCGCTGAACTCATGGATTACTCCGATGCGATCTACCGGCAGTTCGGCGCAACCGATGAGATCTACGGGCTTAATGAAGACGACTGGATAAACCTTCAGAGGAAAGCGGTCGTCGCCAATTTAACTCTGGTTCCCTACCGGGTGCGCCACCTGGGAACTGAAAAGTGCAAGGAAATTGTAGCCAGGATGAAGCAGTACCTGGATAAGAGATGTGACATCCGAACGGATACAATGGTTAAAAGTCTTCTCCTGGAAAACGGTGTAATCACCGGGGTGGAAATTTCCGATGGCACGATCTTCAAGGGGAAATATGTAATCGTGGCTCCGGGAAGACTCGGATCCGAGTGGCTGGTGGGCGAGGCCCGGCGCCTGAATTTGAAAACATCAATCAATCCGGTCGATCTCGGTCTTCGGATCGAGGTGCCTGCAGTGACGGCCGAACCTATCACCAAGGGGATTTATGAATCCAAGTTTATCTTTTACTCCAGGCACTTTGACGACAAGGTGCGGACCTTTTGCATGTGCCCCTACGGCGAAGTAGTAACCGAGTATTCCGACGGAATTGTGACGGTCAACGGCCACAGCTACAGCAGCCACAAGACTCAGAACACCAATTTTGCCGTTTTGGTTTCCAAGGTTTTCACCGAGCCTTTCAAGGATCCCATCGGCTATGGCCAGTATATTGCGCGACTGGCCAACCTGCTCGCCGGGGGCGTCATGATACAGCGCCTTGGGGACCTCGAGGGCGGAAGACGCTCCACTACCGAGAGAATCAACAAGTCCGTTGTTACCCCGACCTTAAGAGATGCCACTCCAGGGGATCTCAGTCTGGTCCTCCCGTACCGCCACCTGAAAGACATCCTGGAAATGCTGAAGGCCCTGGATTCGGTCGCTCCGGGGATTTATTCCCCCCACACGCTTCTTTACGGGGTCGAAGTAAAATTCTACTCCTCTCAGCTCGTGGTCAGCAAAAAGCTGGAAACCCAGATTGGAAATCTCTTTGCCGCCGGCGACGGGGCCGGGATCACCCGCGGCCTCATGCAGGCATCCTCCTCCGGAGTTCTGGCGGCGAGGGAGATTCTCAAGCGGGAAGGGATAAAGAAATTATCGCACCCGATCCCCGCTTTCAACTGAATCCGGAGGTTCCTCATTTTTTCGCAGGAGAAGGCCATGCAAGTTTCTTTAAAAGGCAACACCGTCATCGTAGGCGCCCAGTGGGGAGATGAGGGGAAGGGGAAAATAACCAATCTGCTCGCCGGGAATGCCGATATGGTCTGTCGCTACGCCGGCGGCAACAACGCGGGGCATACGGTGGTCATGGGAAAGAAGACATTCCGCCTTCATCAGATCCCATCCGGCATCTTCTATCCCGAAACGCTTTGCATCATGGGGAGCGGCATGGTCATCAATCTCGAGTCACTGCTGGAAGAGATTGACTCGCTGGAGGGGCAGGGCGTCTCCACTGAAAACCTAAGGATTGCCCAGAATGCCCACGTCATCATGGACTATCATATTCTGGCTGACAGATCCCGTGAGGACAGCATGGGAAAAGCAAAGATTGGAACCACCGGGCGTGGAATAGGGCCCGCTTACATGGACAAGGCCGCCCGGAGCGGCATCAGGATTATTGACCTGTTTGAGGAGGATCTCCTGCGGGGAAAAATCTCCTATCATCTCGGGGAAAAAGCGAAATTTCTTGAGGGTTCTGGTTTAACGGTCGAGGCCGTTTTTAATAAGACCAGGGCACAGGCTGAGAAAATACGCTCCCTGGCGGCGGATACCCCCGTCATTCTAAACCAGGCTCTGAAGGCAGGCAAAAAAATTCTCTTTGAGGGGGCACAGGGAGCGCTTCTGGATCTGGATTTCGGAACTTATCCGTATGTTACCTCTTCAAGCGCGATATCCGGCGGCGCTTCAACCGGGCTCGGAGTTCCTCCGTCCGCTCTCGGGAATATTATCGGTATCTCCAAGGCTTATACCACCCGGGTCGGCTCCGGACCTTTCCCCACCGAACTTCTGGATGAAACGGGGGAGCACTTGAGGGAAACAGGGCACGAATACGGGACGACCACCGGGCGTCCCCGCCGTTGCGGGTGGCTGGATGCAGTCGTCTTGCGGCACGCAGCCGTTGTCAACGGCCTGACCTCTCTGGCCGTCACCAAGCTGGATGTGCTGTCCGGGATGCACCCTCTCAAAATCGCCCGCGCCTACCGCGCCGGAGCTGAGGAAATAAGTTCCTTTCCATATTCACAGACAGCTTTTTCCCGCTGTCTCCCGGTTTATGAAGAAATGCCGGGTTGGGAGGGGGACATCTCTTCAGCCAGATCGTGGAATGAGCTTCCGCAGGCCGCACGGAATTTTCTGAACAGGGTTGAAGAACTTTGCGGCGTGCCGATCGGAATAATTTCAGTCGGGGCGGAGAAGGACGAGACTCTGATCCGATAGGCCCTTCAGGCGTTTCCGGCGCTTTTTTTCAGCTTTTTCTCGCAGTCGGCACAGAAAAAAGCGCTTTTGTTGTCCGTATCAAAAATACTGTTCGAAAAATACATCACGCACTGCGGATTAAAGCAATGCTTAGTGCTCATGGCGTGTCCGAGCTCGTGAGTGCCCTCTTTCAGAACTCTCTGGAACAGCAGGTTTTCATTTTCCGGCTGTCCGTAGTACCCGGGATTCAGCCGAAAATAAGAAAGGAGGGCTATTCCCTCGTCCGGCTCCGAATGCCCATAGACAAAATTAAGAGAGGTTACATAAAGGTCTACATTGGTAATGCCCAGCAGATATTTTTCATCTCCGGTCTTTTCCTTTTTCAGCCGCTCGATGATGGCGCTGGCCAGGTACTGTTTTTTCACCACATTATAGGCGTGAGTCGGAATGGAGACGGCAGGAAGAATCTCAAACTGAAACAGAAACTGTTCTTCCAGGTTTGAGGACAGCTTGGTAAGCATGTCCTCTCCTATGTTGCCAACGGGAACAAGAAAAATTTTTGCCATTCAAACACTCCGTCTGGTTTGTACTTTGATTCGCTAAAAGGGTTCAAAATCCTTCTGATTTCTGCAGGAACCCGGGATACTATGTCGAAATTATGAGCCTAGACAGGAGGCATCTTATGAAAAGCAAGAAACCGGAAACCACTCTCAGACATATTCGGGTCATCAGCCCTCCCTGGAAGGAAGAGAAGAACGATAACTGCGGGCAGTGCCAGACATCCTGCCAATCGGCCTGCAAGACGTCCTGTACCGTTGGAAACGTCATCTGCGACCGGAAGCGTATCCGCTAGAGGTCAGGGGGACTTTTCCGAATCATCTTTGCTGTCGGAGTCGAGATTTTCGACTTCGATTTCTTTTATCTCGGGTATGGCCTGAGTCCCGGTGGTGTTAACGAAAACGGTTGCACTCGAAGAATTCCAATTCACGCTGGCGCCCAGTGCTTCGCTCACAAAACGAAGCGGAACGAGAGTTCTCCCGGAAAGCTCAATAGCCGGAACAATCATCAGGTAGGCCCGGCCGTTGATTTTAGCCTTGGGCTCTCCGACTTTCAGCTCAACCGTCCGCCCGCCTTTACGGGCGAAAACCTTCCGCGTGGCCGGGTTGAAGACAACCAGAGCCCCCATTTTTTCAAAAATCCCGCGCAGAGGAACGAAGATCCAGCCATGGCGCATCGCCGGAGCGACGTCCAGGCTGATGACCTCCCCATCCACGCATACAGTGACGCCCCGGGCGAACGCTGCCGAAGAGACAAAAGCAAAGAGGAGAAGCAGCATAAACCCTACTTTGCGGGATAGATCAAGAACCCTCGCAAGAAGCAAAGCTAAACCTCTTCTCCTCAGAAGCCTAATTGCTCGTAGTACGATAGGGAATGACAGCTAGGAGGATACCCGGTTGTTCATCTTGTCGTAACATTCCCGGCAATAGACGGGTCTTCCCTCGCGGGGAAGGAAAGGAACCTGGGTGGCCGCGCCGCACTCGGCACAGGTCACTTCATGCAGCTGACGGGATCCCCCGCCGCCGCGACCGCCAAAATTTCTCTCCCTTTTTTTGGACGCCCGGCATTCCGGACAGCGGGCAGGCTCATTCTCAAAGCCTTTTTCTGCATAGAAATCCTGCTCGCCTGCGGTGAAGATGTAGTCTCTGCCGCAATCCCGGCACTTGAGCGTCTTGTCCTGGTGTTCCATAAAATCCTTTCTCCCCCTTGTTTTGTGTTTGCCTGTCGTTTTGCTTAACCCTGATCATATTGCCCGGGCCTGCCAACAAGGCAACCTCATTATATCACCAGCTTTTAAAAAAAGCAAGTAGTGGATGCTTCACCCCGAAAACAGCCTTGGGAGCTTGATCATACCCCTTTACGTCTTGAGAGCGAAACTAAGACCGCCTTAAGGCAACGCAGTTGCAATGCGCCGCCGACTTGAACTTGATTCCTGGAGCTTTAAGAATTATAATAGCAGGAATAATGGAGAACCTCCCGATGACACAGCATGCGAACAAGTTATCTGAAGACATGATCCGATTCATCAGGTCAGCCGCCTCCTTCGGGCTCAGGGAGGAGGTTCTCTTTGCTATTCCCCCTGAGAGATGATCGGAACCGGCCCGGATTTTACCCTCTGGCGGTGGTTCTTCTAATCAGCGGCAACGTGGCGGTTTTCGTCTACGAAATGACGCTCCTTTACCACGGGGGAGAGGCGCGCCTGCAGGGGTTCATCACCGGATTCGGGATCATTCCAGCCGAGGCCGTCCGGGGGGAGGATCTCCACGCTCTCCTCACTTCCATGTTCCTGCACGCCGGTGTCTGGCACCTGGGGGGAAACATGCTCTTTCTCTGGATTTTCGGAGATAACGTGGAAGACCTCCTGGGCGGCTTCCGCTTTTTGATTTTTTATCTGATTTGCGGACTCGCGGCTGCCGGGACCGACATCTTCATGCGGGTCCATTCGGCTGTTCCGGCAATCGGAGCCAGCGGAGCCATCTCCGGCATCCTGGGGGCCTACATATGGAGTTTTCCCAGAAATAACGTGATCACCTTCTACTGGTTCTGGTGGAGAATCGGCACCTTGCGTATCCCGGCCTGGATCTACCTGGGTTTCTGGTTCGGGTTCCAGCTGCTGAGCGGCACCTCCCAGCATGGGATGGGAGGTGGAGGCGTGGCCTACGGCGCCCACATCGGAGGTTTTATCGCGGGCGTGCTTCTGATTTCATTCTTTCCCAAGAGGGAAGCGGCAGCCCGTTACTACCGGAAGAGATTTAAAAAGGGAGTGAACAGCTGATGCTTGGAAAAAACAACCCGATCGGGGTCTTTGACTCCGGCGTTGGAGGACTCACCGTCGCCTCCGTAATCATGCGGGAAATGCCCCGCGAGACGATCTATTATTATGCCGACACCGGGAATGTCCCGTATGGGCCCAAAAGTCCGGAGACAATCCGGAAGTTAGTCTTTGAGATCCTTGACTTTCTGGTGAATAAAGGGGTCAAGGCCATCGTCATGGCCTGTAATACCTCTTCCGCTCTCGTGCTCCCACTCCTAAAGGCTCAATTTTCTATTCCCATTATCGGCGTGATTGAACCCGGGGCCAGAACAGCCCTCTCTCTGAGCAGGAACAGACGGATCGGCGTCATTGCCAACGAGGCCACGGTCCGGAGCAACGCCTACGCCGGGATGCTCCAGCAGGACGACGGTTCCGTCGTCGTAAAGCAGGAAGCCTGCCCTCTCCTCGTCCCACTGGTTGAAAAGGGAGAGATTCGCTCCGCCGAAACCAGGGAAATCCTGAAATCTTACTTAAAACCTCTCTCAGATGAAAAAATAGACACCCTCATCATGGGGTGCACCCACTACCCTTTTCTGGAAGAGCCAATCGCAGAGATTCTGGGAGAGGGAGTGTGTCTGGTGAACCCGGCTGAAAAAACCGTGGCGGTCCTTCAGGAAAGCCTTAAGAAAACGGAGTTTTTAAGGGTGGACGATTCGCCGCCGGAACACCGCTATTTCGTAAGCGGAGATGCCGATGAATTCCGCCGTATCGGAAGCCGCCTACTTGGGCGGGTGGTGGAACCGGTGGAAAAAGTTACGCCTGTGAAGAATCCTGTATTCTGAAATCCCGCTCTGCCGCAACCATGTTATGCCGTTCCAGGTAAGAAGTCATGGCGCCCACCAGCGTGGCAGAAAGATTCTCGTGAGGCGCCTGAGGGAGTTCTTTCTCGATATACCTGAAAGTGGTCCCGTCAAGAGCGACCCGGTACTTTTTCTCCGCAGAGAGACTCTCGCCCCGGAAAGTGACGGCGGGAGGCTTATCAGGGCGATTCTGGCTGTAGACGACCTTAAGACCCGATTGCTGGAGAAGCTTCGACTTACCGACGTCTTTCGCGGCTTCCCGGCAGGTCTTCCAGAATAATCCGGCAAGTTGATCTCCGCTCATTTCCATGGTTATAAGGTGGGAATCGCAGGTCACGCTGTCCCGGATCTTTCCCAGAGGGATCTCGCCTTCCGGAACAGGGGATGCGGCCAGCTTTGAGATGACCAGGGCGATGTCGGAGCCGGACTCCTCCCTGATGGAATCGGTCATTAAATTGCCCAGAGGGCTGTCGGTTAGACCGGAGGCGGTCAGAGTTCCGGAGCTGAAACCCACCACCCGGCTGTTTTCGATGGAATTCATTTCCTCGTAATGCCTGGTCAGGGCCAGTATTTCCGGATCCGGCTGCACCTTCCCATCCACGGTGGACAGGAGGGCATGACGGGCTCCCAGGATTTTTTTCGTCTTCGGGTCTATCATGAGGTCCATCTTGCCCACGGTGGCAAAGAAAGAGCCGTCCTGCGCATAATAGGTGTCGGTGCCCTCAATCTTGAAGGCCTCGCCCATGCGGCGATGGGAATGTCCTCCGAGAATGACGTCGATCCCTTTTGTCTGCCTGGCCAATTCTATGTCGTCAAATGGATTGCGATCATCCTTGTACCCCAGGTGAGTCAGGGCCAGCACCAGGTCCACTTTTTCCGGATTTTTAGGATCCTTGAGACGGTCCACGATTTCCTGAGTTCTGACTTTCATCTCCGGGATGGTCAGGAAGCGGACCTTGTCCAGATTGCCCTCGGGGGCATACTGAGGCGTTTGAGGACAGGCGAGGCCGATAATTCCAACCCGGATACCGTTGACTTCCCGGATCATGTATGGAGGAAGCCCCTCCAGAGGCTTGCCGGTCGCGGCATCCACCACATTGGCGGCCACAAAAGGAATTTTGTAATTCCGGAGGTTTGAAAGAAACTTTTCATCCCCAATATCAAACTCGTGGTTTCCCGGACACTGGGCATCGTAACCCTGGTCATCCACAAGGTCAAAAATCTGCGATTGATTAAAACCGCTCAGCGGTTGACTCTGATCGACGTCTCCGCTGCCGAGAAGGAGATAATGGCCGTCTTCCTGCTTCTTGAGCTTATCCACTTCGGACTGCATAAGGGCCGCCAGCGGCACCTTTCCGTCCTTTATCAGAGAAGGATTCACCGCGGTGGTATAGCCTAAATAACTTTCCTCCAGCTCAGGAGCGCATCCATTCTCATCGAGGTGAACGGCGGGATCCGCCATGCCCTGGAAATCGTTGGTGTGAATCAGGGTGATTTTCAGTGGCTCCCGGGCGGCGCCTGGTTCTTCCCCCGCCCGCACGGAAGCGGACGGCGCTTTTTGAGCAAATTCTTTCGAAGAAGAATTTGCGACTCGATCGCGGGAGGACAAAAGCTCCTGGGGAGGGGCCTCCTGCGGTGGGGGTGTGAGCGAAGGGGCCTGGGGAAAATGTCTAATGGCAGGTGCAACCTGCCGCACTGAATTTAAGGCATCGGTCATAGCAGCCGCGTATCCTCCTGTATGTACTTGGTCTTCATCTAATTATACATTTCTCCAACAGGCGCGACTAGATGCAAATGTTAACGATTTGTAAATTTTTCTGCAGGTTCGAGCCTTTCATCCGGCCAAATCACGCTGATTGAAGGTCGATTTATCACCACCCGGGCCTGCTCTTGAAGGATTCTGCCGTCTTTGGGAGTATTTTCCAAATTATGGTTGTTTCATTGGTGCCCGGTGAAATTCTTCACGAACGCTTCGAAGTCAAGCGGCTCCTTTCTTCCAGCGAAGAAGGCGGCGTATACCTGGCACTGGACAAGACGATCACCGAGAAAAACTGGGTCTTGAAGGAGATTATACCCAGCGGACTGACGACCCAGGAGCTGGTCGAGCGCACGGAAAAATTTCAGCGTTGCGCCGACACCATCGTCCACTTCGACCACTCAAACCTGGCCAGAATCATTGATTTCTTCAGCGAAGCCAGGAGACTTTATGTCGTCATGGAGTATGCCGAGGGACTGACTCTCCAGGCTATTTCGGACATGTCGGTCTCGACACTGCCAGAAAAACAGGTGCTCGAATGGGCACTGGAAATCTGTGACGGCCTGTATTACCTCCATAACCGCCCCCAGTCCTTTGTTTTCGATGTTCTGGATCCATCCCACGCCGTGGTCACCAGCGAAGGCCGAATAAAGCTCATTAACTACGGGCTGGATCAGTATTTCAAGGCAGCCGCCTCTGAAAAAGACTATGACAAAACCGGAAAATCCGTCGGAATCGACTTTCGGTCGCTTGCCAAAACCATGTTTTACCTCCTGACCAAGCAAAAATACAAGGAGGGTGATTTCTTCCCGGAAAATATTCCCGTCTCTCCCGCCCTGCAGGGTTTTCTAAGGAGATGCCTCACTCAGGATCCCAACAAGGCTTACTCGACCGCCCTGGACGTTAAAAAGGAACTTCAGAACATCCTGACCCCTTCGGCGGCCCCGGACTACGGCAAACGTAAAAAGCTCCCCAGAAAAAAGTGGACTCCGGATTTCAACCTCTCCATCGGCCGCATGATGGACTGGATCTTCTATGTCTTTCTCCAGCAGAAAAAAATATTTCTTGTGGCTGAGTCGGTTTTAGTCATCCTGATCGCCGGTATCTGGATCTATAACCTGTTCCCGCATTACTCCTATATAAAGAAAGGTTCTGTCGCCTACGTGGTCTGCAACCAGCGGGAGCTCTGGACGCTCGATTTATCCTCTCACAAAGTCCTCGACAAGCGCCTGCTGGACAGTGTTATTTCTGATGTCCAGGCCGATCCCAGGAAGGGAGTGCTCTACCTTTCCGGTTACGACACAGCCGATGTCCTGGTCGCCAATCTGAAGAACAATGAAATTGTCGACAGAATTCCGGTGGACAAGACCCCCGGTAAAATGATCCTCTCCCGGGACGGTTCGCGCCTATACGTTCTCAACGGATCCACCAACAACGTCTCCGTCGTAGCAACCACAGAAAAAAAGATGATAGGCATCCTGCCGGTCGGGGGCAACCCCACCGACATGGTCCTCTCCTCAAACGGCGAAAGCCTGTACGTCGCCAACAACGCCGACAGTACCATCTCTCTTCTGAGCCCGCGAAGCGGCAAGTGCCTGGGCAATATCTTCCTCCCGGGCGGCGTTGCCGGACTGGCCCTGTCTAAGGATGAGACGATTCTGTTTGTTTCTCTTAAGGAGTGGAATAATCTCAATTCCGTAGTACTTGAAAGTAAGGAGATCCAATATACCTACCCCGATGTCGGCGGGGATAAGCCTACCGAAATCGTACTCTCTCCTGACGGAAGGAACCTCTTCGTCTTGGGCTCACGCAATGGCCGCGTGGGCGTAGTCGATATCGCAAGCCGGAAACTCTCGGGAGTTATCAGTGCGGGACGCCTGCCGGTTCACTTACTGAAGGTTCCCAAGGGTGAAAGATCCTTCGACCTCTGGGTATCAAACAAGGGCAGCAACACTATTTCCCATATTGATACCTCCGCCGCCCGGCTTTACATGACGATCAATGTGGGCAAAACTCCTACGGCAATAGGTTTTTCAAAATAGTCGGTCTCCGCGCCGATGCCTTGAACGCACAAAGCCTTGGGCACCTTAATGCTCCATATGCTTTATAGCGTAGACCTGATATTCTGACCCCAAAGAATGTGGAAGGACCTGGGACTGCTGATAACAGCCCCCGGAACGCCGAGGCCGTTGCGCTTATCACCCGAGTGCTGACCAGATCATCTTCTCATCGTTTTTCAAAATACTAAGAATGCCACCCTCCGGACTGGCGTGCAACATCGCAACAGTCTCCCCCCGATTGTTGCTGATGGCAATGGCCCCTCCGTCTGATACGGCAAACACATTCGCTCCAAGCTCCCCTTGATTGTTGCGAACGGCAATACCGCCGCCATCTTCATCGGCACTCATATTAACGACAGCCTTCCCCCGGCTGTTGTATAAAGCAAGGCCACCACCCTCACTTGTTGCTATGAGCTTTCCTACTAATCTCCCATCTGAAGTCACAAAAGATAATCCTTCCGGGGGTATTACAATTTCGTTTGCATGGTTGTCAATTTCTGACATATATCAACACCCTCCTTCTTTATTGACTCCTTGACGTGTTTAATAACCGCCGGGGGAAAACCTGAAAATCACCCTGTGAGCCTTACCGGATTTCTACTGTTTTTCTTTCCTCAGCACGGAGATCACTTCGGCCAGGATGCTTACTGCTATTTCGGCCGGGGTCTCGGCGCCGATTTTAAGGCCCACCGGGGCGTGTACCTTCGCGATCTTTTCTTTCGGCACCCCTTCTTCCCGCATGGCGTCGAAAATGGCCTTCACCTTTTTTGTGCTCCCGATCATGCCCAGGTAGGCCAGGTCTTTCCGGATGCAGAAACTGAGAGCCTCGCGGTCGTATTCATGGGAATAAGTGGCGATGACCACGAGCGCGCGCTCATCAAGGGGAAGCTGCGGCAAGATCTCCTCCCAGGGTCCCACCCAGAGGCGATCGGCGTCCGGGAATCGCTCGGCGGTGGCGAAATCCGGGCGGTCGTCTACGACATTCACGCGCATTCCCAGAATTTTTGCGATTTCAGCCAGAGGCTGGCCCACGTGTCCGGCTCCGAAAATGAATAGGGGAGGAGCTTTTTGAACAGTTTCCACGAAAATCTCCATCTCTCCCCCGCAGAGGGCGCCGATGCCTTTCTGCGTGAGGTCGTATTTGAAGATGCGAGCAGTTTCTCCGCTCTTTAAAATATTGCGGGCTTCCTCAAGGGCCAGCACTTCCATGCGGCCTCCGCCGACGGAGCCCACTGTCTTCCCGTTTGCTTTATAGAGCATCTTGGCCCCCGCCTTGCGGGGGGTGCCGCCTTTGGATGCCGTAACCGTGAGAAGCACGGCCGCTTCCCCCGACTCCAGGCACTTAAGTATCTCTTCGTAAATCTGTCTTTCCATCTATGCTGTCTCCTGATTTCCGTCCCCTGTTTCCTGACTTCTATATTCTGACTCCTGTCTTCCGTATTCTTTCCCTTGAATTCTCCCGCAAAATCAACCTTCCTCTTTTTGGCAGGAGCCGCAGCGGGATCCCGTCATCGCATCCCGCCAAGGGAGGCGGCAGGATGCGCGGGAAAGCCAGGGTATTCGCCCGCCTTGGAATCAAATATTCAAGGCACATGCCTGAGCGCTGAGTTGACAAACAACGGGATATGGGCTATACTTGGTATAGCCAAGGAGGAATTTAATATGGTTACCAGGGTTCAAAAATGGGGCAACAGTCAAGGGCTTCGCGTAAGCAAGGAAATTTTAGAAAAAGTGAATATCGCCATTGGGGATACCGTTGATGTGAGCGCCAAAGAGGGGGCTATTTTCATCAAGCCTCTTAAACAGTTGCGGGGTAGATATAGTCTTAAAGACCTGGTCGCTCAGATGCCAAAAGACTATAACCATGCTAAAGAGGACTGGGGAAATCCGATGGGGAAGGAAGTTTGGTAAATGTCGAATTACACGCCTCATAAGGGCGACTTGGTCATTCTCTCGTTTGATCCCCAGGCAGGTCACGAACAAAAAGGCAGGAGACCTGCCCTGATAGTAAGTAACGATTTATTCAACAAACACACTGGTTTTGCGATAGCCTGTCCGGTAACGAATACATATAGAAAGATTCCTTTTCATGTGAAAATACCCTCCGGTTCATCGCTTACCGGCTTTGTTATGGTTGATCAAGTTAAGTCGATAGATTATCAAAGCCGGCATATCGAATTTGTTGAAAGAGCTGCACAGGAGTTGATAGAAGAAGTACTGAGTATTTTAGATGCGTGTATATTTTAATCTTCAATTGATTATTCGAACAGCAGGAGTAGCATGAAAATATTTCTAGCCGGGTTTCTTTTGCTCGCTGTTACAGCATTCGCAATGGCCGGTAATGAACGGGCACTGCTCAAGGATTACCGCGGCAATGTCGTTTTGCCGCCGGAGTTGTACCGGACGTATACCAAACTCATTTCCGCCTTTAATAGCGGCAAACAGGAGGAAATCGAGAAGTTATGTCTACCTGGAAAAATCAAATTAACGACGACGCCCCGGGCTGCAAACTCTGAGTACGGCCAGGACATCAACCTGCCATTCCTGAAGAATGCCTTTGACAGGTACATCTTAAACCTGCGAAAAGACAGCGATAAAGAATACCTGATTAGAACGGGAACAACAGCGTTTTGGTTTTTACTGTGCGATGACGGCAAGTGGAAGCTGGTAAAATATCTGGACAAACCGATGCAATAATGAGGGAATCGGGGACAGGCACCCGTCCTCAGGAAGGTTAAAAAATGAAAAATACGTTATTTGTTCTTCTGTTTCTCCTGATGCTGAATACCCCGCTTTACGCTGAAAACAGCTCGCCTGTCGCCCGGCAAGAGGAAGTGGCGCCGCAGGGAGAATATGCAAAGATCGATACGTCGGGAATTATTCGCGACATGAAGATCCTGGACGGCGGCGAAGAAGCGGCGCGGGAAGCGCTGATTAACAAGATCAAGAAGGCTCCCGGAGATTATGCGCCTCCCGTATTTATTTCTATGGCGCAGTGCCTCTATGAGAAGCAGGATTACGAAGGCGCTTATTTCTGGTTCTGTTTCGGCCGGCTGCGCGGGAGATACGACGCCGCCCGATGCGCCGACGTCAGTGCGCGGGAGGGCATTGATGCCATGATTATCAATGTAACTCCCGAGCTGCGGA
>Ga0074199_1001977_pt1 | contig 14493 bp, 8 predicted proteins | sample EPASupsiteSAE347_FD_64528 | JGI IMG/M metagenome (GOLD analysis project Ga0074199, IMG submission 64528) | Bioremediated contaminated groundwater from EPA Superfund site, New Mexico - Sample SAE3-47 | ecosystem: Environmental > Aquatic > Deep subsurface > Groundwater > Contaminated ...
AATTCGGCTCGCCACAGGCTCGCCCTCCAAAATGTGCCATTTTATTTTCCACCGAGATCAGGAAGTCTGAAATTACGGATAAGCTCTTAGGATTTCCACCTTACACCGGGAAACAACATCGGGTTCATCTGATTTCAAGACCTTGTCAAGAGCTTCTTCCAACAATTTCCGCTGTTGAGTGACGTCTGCTCTTTTTTCCCTTGCCTTATCCAGGGCCGTCTTAAAAGAATAAAGCAGTTCATGATCCTCCATGGCCTCGCGCATCGCCTCCCAGCGCCGCGAGCTGACCGGCCCCTTGGGTCCCCAATAAACATAGGCAAAGGCGCTTCTTTTTCCTTCCGGACCGGCGCGAAAATTGTCGAAATCATCCCAGACATCGGCGACCCACATATTATACCCCCATGAACCTATGCCCTGGATCCCTTTGGACCAAGCCAGCCAGCCGTACTTTTCGATATTAAGCGGCGAACCGTTTTGCCCGCTATATCCAAAATTCGCATACGACCAGACCGGTTTCTTTGTATTTTTGAAAAAGTCAAGATATTCAGTCGTCAGGTACGATATATAAGGACCATAAATGTCAATATAAGGAATCCAGGCCTTTATCTTTTCTTCCATTTTGGCTCCGTCTTCAGGACTCTGCGTCACATAATATTTGACCTTCGGATTGACCTCCTTCACGATTTTCAACGGCTCGCCGAAAACTGCCGCATATTCCGGCGCCGAGGCAATCTGTCCGTTGAGTTCATCATAATACAGCGCGAAATCATCTTCTGAAAATCCCTGGTTTTTCAGATGCTCGATCAGGGCCTTGAAGTATATGGCCAGATTTTCCCTTAATTCCGGGGTAAAAGTCTTGAGCCCCCTGCTTTTCATGTCATTCTGCAGATACACAATATAAGCAGGACCGAAACATAATATCATTCCTTCTTTCCAGTATCTCTTATACTGCGCCAGCTCATAATCAAACAACGGCAATACCGCAGGATCCAGCGGCTCCTTGATCTTCCTCAAGTATCCGCCCTCTTTGCCTTCAAAAACCGGACACGGCACACTGGTCGTGGGCGGATGGCAAACATTCACGCGATGGGCCGCCAGATCCTTGACGTATTCCGGCCAGAGTTCCCTGCTGATTTCAAATTCATCCATCCTGAGTTTGGGCTCGCGCAGTTTACCGGGCTCAGGCACCCAGTTTTCCATTTCCCATATCTTTAGATATAAATGATCGTTTTTCAAATCCACGGGCAGGACCGAGATGTTGAGCTTGACGGTCTTGACCGGAAAGCTGTTCGTGCCCTCGTACGGCCGGATGTCCACTATCCCCGCATATTCTCCCGGCTGCAGTTTCCAGGAATCGACAAACAAAATCACTTCCTTGTTTTCCCTGGGCAGCGCCACGATCTCATTTACTTCGTTTAAGGCCGGCAGAGGATCGTCGACAAACTTGTTCCCCTTCAATTCTATGAAGGCTGCTTCCTTCAAACTGATAAAATCAGGCACCAGTAAATTCCCCTTCTTGTCCCTGAACCTGCTCACCACCACCCTGCCAGCCAGCGCCTTTTCCTTGAAATTGGCTATTACCAACGAACACATCTCTATCTCGTTCCGCCCCATCACCATGTTTATTTCCCTGACATCCTCTTTCACATTGAGCGGTATTCTGTCCCGCCCAAGCGATGCCAGCGGATTCTTACGCCAGACAAGATAACCGTCCTTCAAAGCATAATAATCAAAGACAATGTCTTTGATTTCATCATCCGCCTTGAGTATTTCACCCTTTATCTTCTTGTATTCACTCTCTTCCGTAATTTTTCCCGGCAGAGCCGCTTTCATGCCTTGAATGTTTTCTTTCGCCTTGCCAAGACGGGATATAAGTTCGGGATTGTTGTATTTGGCGATAGCTTCCTGCGCTTCGCTTATCTTCTTCTCCAGCCCGGACATATCGCTCTTCAATGTCTGCGCAAAATTACCGAAAACAATGTCCCCGAAAGTCGAGGTATCATGAAACCAGCCACAGGTTGGAAAATAGGAACTGTTTTCCCCAAGCTCCTTCTCTTCCCTGCAGAAGTTTCCCTTCCAGACTTCGCCCTCAGCGGGCGGCGGCACACCCAATTCCTTGAATGGTATGGCCAACTCCGCCACCCATTGTCCGGGTTCAATTCTGACCGCTGATTTCCAATCCCCATTCCAACCCCTGTCCCTGCCAACTGAATCCATCGCGGCTTTTTCGTCAAACCGCGCGTTCGACGCATCAACGATAAAATGAAAATATTCATTCGTCCGCGGCATCAGAAACACCTCCACGCAATCGTTTTCCCATAGGGAACCGTCTCGCTCCTTTTTATCCTTCTTTATTTTGGCACTATCCGGCTCCCGGCATTCCACTCTGATGTACAGCTTCTTGTCGTCGTACCCAAGCGACAACGCCGAATCCTTTTTGAGCGTTTTAGCGCTGTCTATGGGCAAAAAATTGTTTTCACACTGATAGCATGATTCATCCTGCTTGCCGTTGAACACCGGTGGTGCGTCAGTCTTTATGACAAAGGCTGTTTTAGGTCCTTTAATATTTGCATTTGCGACCAACCGGTCAGTCTGGCCGTGCGCCGGCCGGCATGATGCCGCGAACATCGCAAATCCAAGCATTAATACCAGTCCTGTTGCTTTCATGCCAACCCGCCTTTCTCGTTATTTGTTTTCCACTCTGACCTCATAGATTCTCGCCTCCGGCGCGCCCCAGGTGGCATTTACCGTCAATTTCAAGGAGGACGCTTCGATGGTCTCAAAACGATGAACTCTCCTGCGCTGCAGATTGTCTTTCACCGACACGATCTTTTGCCAGGTTCCATTGACAAGCGCTTCCAACCGGTAATCCTTTACAGTTACGGAGCGCGGGGCAAGCGGGGGGCGAAAGGCATCAATATCGTCGTCAAAAATCAAAGAGAGGCTGTTGAACCTCTTTTTTTTGTCCCATTTCAATATGACGTCCTGCGGCAATGCCTGCGCCGGATCGGAGATCCACATGTTCGGTAAAATTTCCGGCCGGCTCATCCCGTTTATTATTGCTTCAGGAGGATATGGCCGGCTTGCGGGCGTTAGCCTGAAACACGGACAGGGCGGCTTCCTGATATCAATGACATCCGCGCTGTTCCAGATCGAATTTCGTTCCCAGCCTGTCCGGCGCTTGCCAGGACTCGGACATATGAAGGCGAAATTTTTGTCGAGCGTTCCCTTTGCAAACTCGGAATCTGAAATCCATTCGGGGCTTTGTGCGGACCGGCGAATCGAAGCCAGATTTTTCAACTCGCCCTTGTTTTCTTCGCCATAATATACGCCCACGGGGATATTATCCGAGCCTGCCTGCCAGCCTACGTGCTTTGCCGCCTTAATCGCAGCCCAATACAAGCCTGGCTTGATTTTTGAAAGAAATTCAAATTTGACCCATGATTTTCCCGGCCTGGCCACGGCTTTGGCGCCGGCAAGTGTTTCCTTTTGATAAAAATCTCCCGGATAATTTGCCTTCTTCAACGCGGCCGACAATACCACTTCTTCTTTTCCGCTGTTTTCCACCAGAATCTCCAGGGCATCCAGCCTGTCCTGCGTGACCGGGAACATGATGCCTCTCGACCTGTCCAGCAACAGGACTTCATTCCCGGAAATGAATTCGCAGACTGCCTGACCGGCGGCGCTGACCTTGGCGGTCAACGCGAGGTCGCCAGGGTCTTCATTCCGTTTCCATGGTATATAGCCGCCGTTTTTAAGCATTTCCTGCTGGATTGTTTCAAAATTTTCTCTGGCCGTCCGGGAACAGGTTTTATTGCCTTTCAAGGCAAGAGCAGCGGCGTATCCCACCGCCTCGCCGCATATGCCCAAGGTGGCCATTATCCTCGTGGAACCAAAGGCGATCTTGGAAACACTGATTGTCCTTCCGGCCAGCCAGAGATTGTCCAGATCCTTCGAATAAAGACATCTTAACGGTATGGAATAAATCCAGTCAAGCATTCCATGAAAAGCAAGCGGATCTTTCCCCTTAAAACCTTCCGGATTGTGGATATCGATCGGCCAGCCGCCATAGGCAACCGCGTCTTCAAATTCGGTCATGTTTTCAATGTCGTTTTCGGTCAGAATGTAGTCCCCTATAAACCTGCGTCCCTCCCTCTTGGCCGGGATCAGGCCGACCCAACTGAGTTGATAATTCCCCATGTCATGACCGGGCGTATTTTTCAAATGATCCCAGACGCCGTAGAGACATTTTAACAATTCCTCTGTTATTTCCTGGGTATCATGAACCGAATCCATGGTTCCGCCGTACTCTATCCATTCGAAACCGCGCTTCCTGGTCAACCTAAACGGTAAACTCTCGTCGCTTGGATAATGGTACGCCCATTCCGGCCTTTGAAATGGCACCGGGCGCCCCATATCCCTGACGCGAAAGAGCATCGAGGCTCCCATGGTCAGATCATTGGCCCTGGCCGGGGCCAGAGCTTCCCTGAATTCTGAGCTTGCCTCATATCCCATGCGAAAGGCTGCGCCGGCCGCGGCGGCCACGATGCCGTCTCCGGAAGCATCGATAAATTGTTCTCCCCTGAACTCAAACCTCTTCTCTGTTCCAAGCTGGACAGCCCTGACGGCCTTAACCCTTCTTTTTCCCGCCATTTCGATTTTATAGACGCAGGTGTTGAGAAAGAGCGAGAGATTTTCCTCTTTTCTGCAAATCTCCCACATCACCGTGCTGGTATGCGTCCCTTCCCGGTCCGGGTCCAGCAAGGCATCCCCGGCGAGTATTTCGCCCATGATGCCCTCTTCGCGGGCATTGGGTTGTTTTCCGCCGGTTGCGGCGCCGCTGATGCATCCCCTGAGTTCCGACGAGGCGTTACCTCCCAGCACGGGCCGGTCCTGAATCAGCGCGGTTTTCAGTCCTTTCCGGGCTCCGGCCACGGCCGCGCATACTCCGGCCACGCCGCCGCCCACCACCACAAGCTCATAGCCCATGACAATGTCCGCATCATCATAATAACCTTTATTTCGCGCGGCAGTATGTCCTTCAACAGGACCGGCGGAAACTTTCTTTTTTTTGTTGTCCGATGATGGCATCCGGCATTCCTTTCTTATTCCCGGTTCCAGGCCGCGCAGGTCCGCCTGTTCTATTCCTCGGCCTCTTAAAATTTCCATAGAACCTATCTCAAAATTCGCATGGGCATGGCAGAGACGATTTTCGCGCCTGGCCAGGCGGGCGCACAGGTGGAATACCTGAAAGGTATTTCCCTGTGCGCTCAACGCCGCCAGACGCGAAAATAGCTCTGTTCCAAGGGAATGCGGCGACGCATCTGGCAGAGCGGCGTTCTGCAAGCGGTACCATAGCGCTGCTATGCCTCCCGCTTGCACGCCTTGCTCTGCCAGCTCGTCGCTCGCACCATGCTTCATGCCAATTTTGAGATAGGTTCGAGTTTGTTTCCATGCCGGCCGCTATTTTTGACCTTGCAGGGCTTTCTCAAGCGTCGGCAGGATTGTACGGAACATGCGGTAAAATCCGAGGTCGTTGGGATGGCATCCGTCAACGGTACAAGCGTCGCGGTCTTCCCGCCCGAACAAAGTCTCGCCATCAATAAACCAGACCTTTTTATCCCCTCCCCTGACGGCGTTCGTATAAGTCCGCCTGATGACCTCGCGCCTGTCTTTATCCTCTTTTGAGCCCAGGAAATCGCATTTAGACATGATTATGACGGGCAGTCCGGAATTTTTTCCGCGGATGATTTTGAAAAACTTCTCGTGGGTGTTTTCAAGGTGCTCCGGGGACGGCGCGTTATGGTCATAGTCCATAACGAAAGCGGCGAGGTCCAAGCCGGCAATTGCCTCAGCCACGGCCGGATCGCCCGTGCCCGAACTGGAAAATCCGAGGTTTATCTGCGGCGCGTCAACCGCGCGGCAAAGCATCGTAGTGTAGGCGTTGCCGGAACGCGAAGCGCATCCGCCCTGGGTTATTGACGAGCCGTAAAAAAGAACCGGTCTGGAGACCGCATGCGGGGTCGGCTTCTCAGGCTTTGATCCGCAGGCAATCCCTATCTCAATTTTCGAGGCCGCTCCGTAAAGCGGCAGATAAAGGGTCCAGTCGGTCATCTGACCGGCCTGACCGCCAATCAACAACGTCTCCAAATTTTTCTGATCCCGGTCTGGCTGGACAGTTTTCCGGTATTTAATGTCTTTCCCGGCGCCGCCATAGAAGTCAAACCCGGCGCTGGCGGCGCGCGGCATGTGGTTCATGTCGGCGGAATTGACAAGCACGGTCCGCAGCGTGAGATGCGGGGAGTCCGCCCGAAACCGTATCGCGCCCCCGGCCGTGCGGCGCGCATGGCAAAGCATCCCGGCATACACGTCCTTCTCCGTGAATGACGCCGGCAGGCGGTTGAAAATCAGCGCCGGGTCGCGCCACGGAAACCCCTCCAGCTCAAAAGGCGGCTTCAGAGCGTCATAATAACAGACCTCAAGATCGCCGACTTTCTCCGTCTGAAAATTTTTATCCGCATTTTTTTTCACATTAGACCTCTCAGCGCGGCCGCTTTTTTTCAGGACGCCGACATCTTTGTATGATTTCAACGTCTTCCGCAATGAATTTTGAAACCGACTCGTCCGACAAAAATTTCCTTGCGTCTATTTCGGCCAGCTTATGGGCGTCCGTGCCCGGATAGAACCTTACGCCAAGCCTTTTGCCGAACTCCAGGTAACGGCGCATGAAATCGACGTCCCGGCCAAGAACGTTTGTATTTATTTCCCACGCCACGTTTCGTTCCTCCCCCAACTTCAAAATATCGTACAGCTCAGCATCTGTGATGGCCTTCGATACCGCGGTCGGGTCTTGAAATTTGCCTTTCAAATAAGCCGTGGCGAACGGATGCGCGATGCAGTCCGCCCGGCCGGACTTGATGAGTTCGCGCGCAACGGCCAGCATGTGCAACGCATAACCGCGCGGCGACTTGTCCTGCGGTTGTTCCCAGTAATCAAGATTATAGTGCGTACAGGCGTAAAGCCGGTAGTCAATCTGACGGTTGACTTCCTCGCTGTCGGAATATTTGCCGACGCCATAAGCCGACAACTCCGCCCCGAAAACAACCCTGATGTCCGAACCTGTCTTTGCCAAATCGCTTTTCAGGCAGCGGATATTGTCGAGCAGTTCCGCCCCGGGATGATGATGGTCGACCAGCGCGATGATTTTCAGATTTGCCGTTCGGGCGCGCGCAAGTATGTTGGCAACGGTCATATCCCTGTCCGCGCATGCTGAAAAATGCGTATGGATATGCAGGTTGCTGTTGAACAACGTTATCCCGTTTTTAAGGTCCCTGATGTTCATAAGGCCGTCTCAAGAAATCAATCTTTCAAGATTTCCCCCCAGAACCTTGTCCTGCTCGGACTGCCTCAGCCCCCAGCCGGACACCCATCGGATATCGTCCAACAAGCCTTGCTTGTCGCTGTTCCAGGGATAATCCAGGCCGTAAATCATCCTGTCAACTCCAACCTTTTCCAGCAGCACATTTATCTTTTCCCGCGACAGATGATATCTGGCGCACCGGCCGGAGTTCTGCGTAAGACCCGCATAACAATTCCTGTTGTTGACCAGCACCGCCAGAGCCTGGCCAAAATATTCGTTGCCGCCCACATGTTCCAATATCATTTTAAGACCAGGGAACTTTTTTGCCACGTTCCCCAGCAGCGCGGGAACATAATTTTCCGGCTGCCAGCCGTGCACGCCGGTATGGATTGCCAGCGGCAAGCCGGAATTCTCAATGGCCCGGTAATATTCATCATAACGCTGATCGTCCAGTCTTATCTGACAGCACGGCGGATGGAGTTTTACCCCCCTGAATCCTTTCTTAAAATACTCGTTTAAAACAGCGACGCAATCCGGATTTTTCGGGTTTACCGCAACAAACCCCGTGATATTGCCGTGCTGTTTGAGCGATTGATACAGCCATTCGTTGCATTCGCGTTCGGTCCTGCATTTTATCCTGTACCACGTGTCCTCGGCCATGCAAGAAATGCCGGGCGCAAAAGCGATTGCCCGCGCAATGCCGGCGCTGTTCATGATGTCCGCCACTTCAGCCAATGAACCGCTGCCCAGGACATACGGAACCTGCGCCCGGTCTATGGTCCCCTCCGGAAACACATGCCAATGATTGATGAACATATGAATTTCATTCCCTATAACGGGACACCGCTTGCTCTCATAACCTTTTGCAGTTTGCTCACGTTTAACGCTCCGGGCTTGACCGCTTCCTGGGCGCATAGCGCCCCGGCCACGCCCGCGCCTTCGCCGATCGCAAAGCATGTGCCGATGACACGCAGGGACGACATGGCGCCGTGCGTTGCGGAAATGCAGCGTCCGGACACCAGCAGATTGTCAAGATCCTTTGCCACGAGACAATCATAGGGAATGTCATAATAATCATTGGCCGGCAGCCGGAGATAGGGGATCAGCTTGTCCCGGTGTTTGGTTTTCATATGGCAGGGCGGATTGATCTCGCATTCCAGCGAGCAAAGCGGGGCGAATTTTCCGGCGCTGGACGTCAGCCGGCCGAGCGGACAATGAATGTCAAGGTACCAGCACCCGCGCGCGATCGCGCGCTCCGGAAATTTTTTTCCATTATTTACGTCGTCGTTCGTGAGCTTGTAAAGGCCTTCGATTTGTCTGGTTTCCCTGACGCCGATCGTGAACGGCGTGTCGATCAGATACGAGGATTCAAAGCCCGGCGCCTTCGCCTTCAAAAACTTGAACATTTCATACGTGTCCCTTCTGATCTGAAGCTCGGCTGCTATCAAATCACGCAGATTCGTTCCGTCGCCCCGGCATCTGGTAATGTCCGGAGAAATCTCGCTGTCGCGCACGGTCGAACCCTGCTCGCCGAAATCAATGGCCGCAAAGGCGCGGATTTTCCGGTCGGCAATGGCTTTGCTGCACAATTTCAGGCATTTCTCCTTTTCAGCCGCCGTCCTTTTCCTGACCCCGCCGATACGGAACCGGGAACCGAACGACTGGGTGGCGCCATCCGCCTCCCTTCCCTTTGTATAGGAACAACCGCAAAAATACGCCACGTCTCCGTCGCCGGTTGCGTCTATGAATATCTTGCCCCTGATGGCCTGACGCCCGGATTTGCTCTCAATGACAATGGCATCGATTTTCCTGTTCTTCACGATCGCATTAACGCAATACGAGTGCAGAAAGGGTATGACTTTTGCCCCGGTAACCATGTCGTCGCAGACGAACTTGAACAGTTCCGGGTCGAACCTCACGGATTTCCAGTCAATATCGCGGTTGTCCGGCGCCCCGCCTATTTTCTGCAGCCGCCTCACGATTTCCACGGGCAGGCCCTTCAGAATCGGCCTGGCGTGGGCGTCTCCATAAACATACTGTTCCTCACGCTGGGCTTTCTTGTCCCTGGAAAAACTTCCCAGGGGAGCGTAACCGAAAAGCGGGCCCATCAGGCAAGTGGTGGCCAGGCCGCCGAACACGCCGTATCTTTCCACCAGAATCGTTTTCGCGCCCTGCCTGGCCGCGGCCACGGCCGCAGTCAATCCGCCCGGACCGCTGCCGATCACCACCACGTCCGCCTCTTCTACCACGTCTACTTCTCTCCGGGGTTCGCATACCTTGTTCTTTTGCATTCCAACCTCCTTTTCTTTTTTATATGTCTTAATATATAATATATATACTTAATGTCAAGAAATATTTCGGCCGTTTTTTTGACATACGATGGAAGCGCCGAAGGGGAGCCGCAGACCGCACGGCTCAGGGCACAAGAATCATGGTCCCGCTGTAAAGCGTTTCATAGGCGCCCATGTCAACGACGCCGTAACGGATGCGGACACGGCCGTCCAGGTCAACGGAATTCGTCATCCAACTCTCGTTCGTGCCGGAGTTGACGCAGGGTGAATTGGCAACCAGGCGATAGTTCCGGCCGATAAAATCCGTGAAAAGCGGGCTGACGTTCGTGACATTGCCGGCCCCTGAAAAGCCGGCGAACGAACCGGCGCACGAATAATTGACGTTGGTTGCGTGAATATTGCCGGCCGTAGCGTCGTGGAGGTCGTTATATCCGCCGGCGGCCGCATTCGACACGACGACGCAGTTGGCAATCCGCACGTTCGGATTGGTGCTGGAAATTCTTATACCCCCGCCCGTGCCGGAGGTGTAATTGCTCACAATTGTGCAGCAACTGACCACCGAATCCCCATACGCAAGATAAATGCCGTTGTTTTGATTTTTCTCAATCAGGTTGTTATACAAACGCGTATTGGTCGTGCCTATATCGATTCCATAACTGCTTGATCCGGTTATAATGCAATTGGAAACCATGCCTCCGGACAAATATATCCCCTTGCCGTTATTATTCGATATCACGCAATCGGCGATCACGTTTTGATCGTAGTTGTTGTAGATAACCGCCAGGTTGCCCGTATTGCCGCTGAAAGTGCAATTTTCGCACACGGTCAGGCTGGCGCGCGAGAAGAAAGCCCCGATGGTGTAGGTGTCGCCGTAATTGTTGTTTATTTTGCACCCCCGCACGGTCGCGTTTCCGTAAGTCATGATTCCTCCGGTATGCGCCCGGTTGTTCACAATCTCCGAATCGATGACTTCGCTGCCGTTGTCCGCGAAAGAGAGCACCCCCCCGCCCCTGCCGCCGGACGTCAAAAGGGCGTTGTTGTTGCTGACGACGCAACCCAGCACCTTGCCGCCCCGCATGCAAACCCCGCCGCCGCCGTACCCGCCGACAACCGTGTTCCCGTGAATCAGGCAATTCGAAACCACGGCGTCTGATTTTTCCAGATAAACCCCGCCGCCGCCGTAATACGTGTTTGTGTCTCCGTAAAACCAGTTGCTGAACACGGCGCAATTTTTCAGCAGACCGCGGTAAATATAAACCGCTCCGCCGCCGCCGGAAACCGAATTCGAATACCAGGAGTTGGAAATCATGAACCCGTCGACCACGGACGTGGCGTTGTTTATGTAAAAGCAGCGATTGCTGCAGTCCGGATAATTGCCGTTGACGAACGTGTTCGTACGGCCGTTGACGCTGCGCAGGACGGCGCCGTTGGTCACGAAAATCTGGTTGGTCAACGCATAGTTCCCGTTCGTCACCCACACCGTTTCATTGTTCGTGGCAACGTTCACGGCCCATTGAATGTTCGTGGCCGCATCGGCCCAGTTGGCGTAAGGGGGATTATTTGTTCCGTATCCGCCCGGCGGCGAAACATAGCGGTCGGCAAAAGCGTTCAAGGCAATCAAAACAATCGACAGAAATAACGGTTTATACGTTTTCATAACACCTCATACTTGATGTATTATTTAACAATCCAGCCCCCTATTCAAGGACAAAACAGGCGGCAACTATAAGGCAACCAGCGCAACGTCATAGGAATCAAGCATCATTTTTTTCCCGAGCGATCGCCCGGAAAGCAGGTCGATCGCGGCACACGGCAGGCGCACCTCCGCCTGATTGACGCCGTGGTTCAACACAAAGAATAAATTATCCCGGCAGGGCACAATTTCGACCAGGGGAGATTTTGAAACAGGAATATCTTTCACCGGCTTGATCAAAAGGGCCATCAACCGGTTTATTAGCTCCTGCTCCATGACCGCAGCCACATAAACGGCACGTCCTTTGCCATACTTATTAATCGTAATGGCCGGCGCAGGACCGGACGGCGTCCCCTCCGCAAAACGGGCCAGCGTCCTTGCGCCGGAACCCCGCAAATGATCGCACCAACTGCGCGCCGAAAAAGTGCCGGCCAGCGCAGCAACTTCTCCCTTGACCGGGATCGTATCCGCGCCGCCCGTTTTTTTCCATAAAAGCGCATCGCCCCCCATCAGCTCCTTGGGCGGCGCCAATGGCCTGCCCAACGCGCTCCATTCGATCCGTTCAACGCCAAAAACGTCAGTCAACAACCATGGCATCGAATCGGAGGCGGCCACATGATCGCGGTTGAAGGTCGCGGCAGCGACTGCCGCAACCAGCGTTCCGCCCCCGGCCACAAAGGCGCGCAACCTGGCAGCTTCCCCCTCCCCGATCAGCCTCATGAGCGGCAGCACCAGCAGCTCATATTGTCCGGGCTCAGGCACGCTGAATACGATATCGGCCGATATCCCCATCATGCGCAAGGCTTCATAATAACGCTCGGCGTGTTCCCGATAGGAAATGCGTGGAGCGCCGTAAATGGGCAAGGCCAGAGACTGAGAATTGTCGAAATCAAGCAAAACCGCCGCCCGACTGCTTGATGAAAAACCGCTTAAATGACTCTGAACACGGGCAATTTCTTCGCCGACGCGGGCCGCCATGCGATAGCGCTTGTTTGGTTTGCCGTCATGATCAAGAATGCCGCGCCATTGCTGCTCGCCGCCGAAACGGCAGGTGCGCCAGCGGAAATAAAGTATCATTTCCGCACCGTGGGCGATTGACTGCCAGGTCCAGAGGCGGATGCGGCGCTCGTCATCAGCCGCCATGCCGGAGGGCGAGCCGCTCTGCTGTTCCAGCATCCAGTATTTTTTTCTCTTATAGCCGCGGGCAATGCCATGCAGCAGCGCCATTGTCGCCGGCAAAGGATCGACCGCGAACTGCTGGGGATAACAATCCCAGCCCGCGACATCGAGCTCGGCAAACAATTTTTGACCGTCAATCCCGGCGCCACCGAACATATGGCAGACATTGGTGGCGATCGGCTGCCGGACGCCGGCCCGGCGCAAAGCTTCAGCCTGCATCCGCACAAAGGCGATATTGGCGTCGGAATAAAAACGCTGCGAGTCGAGCAGCAGTCCGGGATTATGCAAATCCTGACGGAGACGCGGGAGAGGCACATCGTCAAAGGAACGGAATTCGCCACCGCCAAAAATCATGCCCAAGCGCGCGTTCAGATTGTCGATGCGGCCGTATTTTTCGCGCAGCCATTTCCGGAACTCGGCAAGGCAATGGCCGCAATAACAGCGCGTGCCGTACATGCCCAGCTCATTGTCAATCTGAAAGCCCATTACGGCCGGATGCTTCGCGAAATACCCGCCGAGTTCGGAGGCGATGCGGCGCGCCCGCTTGATAAAACGCGAGTGATTAACGCAGCAGAGACTGCGGCCGCCGAACTCCCAGCGCGTGCCGTCCTCATACAGCATGCGGCAATCCTGGCCGGGCATTTTTGAGTTAACGAGCCAGGCGGGCGGCCCTGCCGTGGGAGTGCCCAACAGGACGGAGAGCCCCACTTTCGCGAGAATGTCAACGGCCGCGGCAAGCCAGTCAAAATCGAATTTATCCTCGGCCGGCTCCAGGCGGCACCAGGCGAATTCGCCCATGCGCACCAGATTAAAACCGGCCGCGCGCATCAGGCGCGCATCGGCCGGCCATCGTTCCTTTGGCCAATGCTCCGGGTAATAGGCCGCCCCATACCAGATGTTCGGGCGTTTACTGTTTGTTTTTTTTGCCGTCATCCCCGCCCGACTGATTCGCGCTCCTCGAGTTTATACTCCAGAAGAATTATTTCCTCTTTTTTCGCGAAACCGTGCTCCATGGTTTCCAGAAGTCTTGTCGCAACGGCATCTGCCCAGGAATCGCTCGGTATGCCCATGGCTGTAATGGGCGGCATGGCGCCATCCAAGCCCCAGCCCCGCAAACATAACAGCGAAAGCCTTTTCGGCACGGAACGATTGCACAAGCCGGCCTCACGAAGCAAATCAATGCAAGTTCCGGGATGTTCCACCATGACTGCGGTCAATTCGGGGTTGGACTCCAGGTATCCGCGCGCAATTACTTTGCATGTGGTCTGAGGCCATTTTTCCAGCGGACCGGGAAATTCCATGCGCATCAGCCAGCGCGGATCGTGCTTGCCGTGCTTTACGTAAAACGACTCATACGCCCGGCAGCCGTCATTGCGGCTCAACGAGCCTATCAGCCCGATCCTGCGGTGTCCCTTGTTCCACAAGTAAGACAGGGCCGCACGGGCCGCCAGGCCTTCATTGCCGCGAACCAATACCGACCGCAAAATTCCCGGAAAATACGCGGCGCCTATACGGACATAAGGAAAGGCCCTTTTCTCCAATTCCAGCAGGCTGTTTTTACACGACTCGCAATTCATGGACATTATCACGGTGCCCGCGAGGCTCATCCGCTGGATTTCATTTGACAAGTCGATCTTGTCGTAAAAATCCCGCTCAAACCCCTGAATTTTAAGATCAAACCCGCGGCCGCCCAGTTCCCGCTGCAAACATTCCATCATATTGCCGAATATCGGCTCGGCCTCGCGCAGAAAGAACAAGCCGATCGTCGGCCTGACCTGAACTATGCCATCGGCCACAAAAGTGCCGCTTTTCCGGCTTCGCCTGATCAGTTGTTTTTTTGACAGGCTCGCAAATGCCTTGCGGACCGTCAAATGATTGACTCCCATTTGTCCGGCCAAAACCGTGTCCCCCGGCAGGCGGTCCCCGGAATGCAGCCGGCCGGACTTGATCCGCCGCTCCAATTCCATTTC
>Ga0074199_1001978_pt1 | contig 14489 bp, 15 predicted proteins | sample EPASupsiteSAE347_FD_64528 | JGI IMG/M metagenome (GOLD analysis project Ga0074199, IMG submission 64528) | Bioremediated contaminated groundwater from EPA Superfund site, New Mexico - Sample SAE3-47 | ecosystem: Environmental > Aquatic > Deep subsurface > Groundwater > Contaminated ...
CTCTATCTTGGTCAAATCATGGGAGGGCTTCACGACCTTGCTTATGAACTCCGACCAAATTACACGTACCGGTTTGGTCTCTCCTACGGGAAGGTCAACGTGTCTCTACTCAAAGGTAAGGATTACTCAGAGTGGAGTGTAATAGGTGAGCCTGTCCACGTTGCCAAACGATTACAGGGTCTAGATAAATTGGCATCTCCGAATCCCGTTTGTGGTGCCTTTGGCCTGGCGATAGGTAATCAGCCACTCCAGTCCTTACTGACACAGTTGCAACACAAACTCGCCATTATCGCTGGCTTTGCCTCTCGCTTTACGCATACCATCGAACCCGAGCCACAGGAGTTGAAAGGAGTGGGCAGAGTTCTCTTGGCATATTTGACTCCAAAGGGAGAAGAAAGACGAGCAACTCACCCGAATTAAATGAGCAAAAGGCGAGAAATCAAGAAAAGCCGGAAAGATGAGGAGCCTTCGATGAAAAACAAAGTTCTGCTATGGACAATCATTTTGGTGTTTATTCTTTTTTCCTATTCACTGGCTTATTCAGCTTCAGCAGATAAGGACAACGGGAGGGACACGGTGGAAGAGCAGATTTGGGCTTTGGAAGAGGCGTACTTCACCAACCTCTATAAAGCAAATTACGAGGGGGTACTTGCCATTGTGCACAGTCAATTCCTCGGGTGGCCAAGCGGCTTGACGCAACCGATTGACAAAGAAGAAAGCGCCCGGTTCATGAAGAAATTAGCCCCCAAGCCCATTTCATGCACTCTCAAGATTGAACGAGCCGGTATCCGGTTGCTGGGAGAGGTCGCACTGACTCAATACACCATTCACGTCACTTTAGGCGCCGCCGCCGGGGCGACGAAAACACAATCATCGCGGATAACCCATACGTGGGTGAAAGAGGGTTCTTCCTGGAAATTGCTGGGCGGCATGAGCTTCGATAAATGATGACGACAATCGTTGTCGAAAAGGAGGACCAAATGGCCAAGAAATCCTTTCCCCTGCCCAAGGTCTATGGCTTGCTCGAACCGGGGCCGGTAGTCATGGTCACGACTTCCCGCGATGGGCGCCCAAACATCATGACCATGGCGTGGCACACCATGATCGATTTTGAGCCGCCGCTGGTGGGTTGCGTCATCAGCGACCGCAACTATTCCTTCGGTATATTGAAGGCAACCAGGGAATGTGTCATCAGCATTCCCACGGTCGAGATAGCCGAGAAGGTCGTGGGTTGCGGCAATACATCGGGTGCGAACCTGGACAAGTTCAAGACATTTTGCCTCACGCCCAGGCCTGCTGCGCTTGTTGGCGCACCTCTCATCGAGGAGTGTTATGTAAATCTCGAATGCCGGGTGGTTGACACCAAGATGGTGGTCAAATACAACCTGTTTATCGTTGAAGTCGTCAAAGCCTGGATCGACCCCGCGGTGAAAAACCCTCGGACGATTCATCATTGTGGAAGCGAAAACTTCATGATTGCCGGTGAAAAGATCAAGCTCAAGTCGAAGATGAAGTAGCGCCGGGAATCCGGCTCAGATCCAGTCTTGGGGGCCAAGCCTGCTTTAGTTTGATAACTATCGGAAACGACGGAGGGAACAATGGCTAAGAAAATACTCGGAATTGTCGGGAGCTATCGAAAAGGAGGGATCATCGACAGCCTGGTGACAGAAACACTGTCGAGTGCAGAGGCCTCGGGCGCTGAGACGAAGAAAATTTACCTGACAGATGCGCATATCGAGTTCTGCAAGAACTGCCGCCAATGTACGCAAGAACCCGGGACGGAACCGGGAAAGTGTGTTCGCGCCGATGATTTCAACGCCATCCTGAGCGAATGGAAAGAGTGTGACGGACTGGTAATCGGCGCTCCCGTGAACTGCTTCAATGTGACCGCGATAACACGCAGATTTATGGAAAGGCTGATCTGCCTCTCGTACTGGCCCTGGGGGCAACACGCCCCCCAAATGAGGTCCAAAAACAAAGACAAGAAGGCGGTCTTGATCACGGCGACCGCAATGCCGTCATTCATAGGCCGGCTCCTCACAGGAGCTCCACGCGCTTTGCAGCTAATCGCCGAAACAATGGGCGCCAAACCCGTTAAGACTATATTTGACGGGATGATAGCTCAAAAGGAACACTCTGCACCGTCGGAGAAAGCGATTCGGCAAGCACGCGCGGCAGGCCGTCTACTTTAAGCGTATCAAAAAGGGGAAATAAGAAGAGGAATTTCGGGCGTGCAGAGCAGAATTAAAAATAGTATTTCGGAGGGAAAGATTTCTTCCGTCAAATAATTGTTTGAGGAAAAGAATTTTATGCTTAAAAAACAAATGGAATGGGATGCCGAGGATTATGCCAGGAATTCATCGGCACAGCAACTGTGGGCGCAGGAGCTCATTTCAAAACTCGCCTTGCAGGGCGGCGAATCCGTGCTTGATATAGGATGCGGAGACGGAAAAATCAGCGCCCAGCTTGCGCAGGCCGCTGAGAACGGAAAAGTGCTCGGCATCGATCAATCTGAAGACATGATCCGGCATGCTTCAGAACAGTTTCCTCCGGCGAAATTTCACAACCTGTCGTTCCTGCGCATGGATGCAACAGGCATTCGCCTCTCAGAGCGATTTGACGTCGCATTCTCAAACGCCGCCCTTCACTGGATAAAAGACCAGCCTGCAGTTCTTCGTGGTGTTCGTGCCTGCCTCAAGTCCGGAGGCAGGATTCTGTTTCAGATGGGCGGCCGCGGGAACGGAACTGAAATATTCGGGGCCGTTGAAAGGCAAGTGCAGAGCATCCGGTGGCGGCGGTACTACAAAGATTTTACGCGGCCCTGTTATTTTTACGGACCTGAAGAATATGAATCCTGGCTGTTGGAAAGCGGTCTTATCCCGGTTCGTGTTGAGTTGTTGCCGAAAGATATGCAGCATCAGGGGAAGGCTGGCCTCCTGGGGTGGCTGAGGACAACCTGGCTCCCCTATACAGACCGCCTGCCCGTCGAACTGCGAAATGACTTTCTCACGGAATTGCTCGAATCTTATACGGCGGCTCATCCGGTTGACCCTCTCGGCAATACCCACGTCAAAATGGTCCGCCTGGAAGTCGAGGCCTGTGCCCGCTAACGGTATTTGCATACGGGGTCTTGCAAGACCCCGGGGATTCATATTTCATGATATGGGGATCAGTGGTGAGCGGCAGAGAAGGATTTGGAGACGGCCTATAGAACGAATAATTCGAGTCAGTAACAGAATTTAAAGGAGGGTGATTTCATGCGTATCCGGTTATCGTTGATGATCCTGTTGGCCCTGGGATTTTTATTTTCGGCAGCGGCTTTTGCCGAACAGTCCAAGCCGGAAAAAAAGTATGAACCTGCAAAGGGAGAAAAAGTTTATTTATATCACCGCCTAATAAAGCCCGGGCATATGAAACAAGTTCAAGAAGCTTTTCATAGTAAGCTCCGCGCTGAGCTTAATCGTAATAAGGCTCAAAGAAAAGCTTTCTGGATCGTAGACGAGAACACAAATCATATTATTTCAATTTCCTTCAGTACGGAAGAAACAAAGGACAGGGACGAGAAAGCCAAGATTTACAACAAGATGAATGAATCTTTAAAGGGTCACATTGATAAGGCAGAAATTGAGCATTTTGAACTGTTGGACATAAATAACGAAGAGTATGTGCCGAAAATCGGCGACAAAGTGTGCATCTGGGAAAGAAATTTGATTCCCGCAACCATGGAAAATGCAAAAGATATCTATATGACAAAGATTTTTCCGTTTATGGCAAAAGATGAGCAATCAATGGACTCTTATCTGCTTGAGGACAAAGATAATAACAGGTTGTTCGTCATAGACTTTTTCAGGGGGCCCTATAAGCATTCGAAGGCCCTTCACAAGGCTCTGGAATCCCTGGAGCCGATGAGCAAAGGTGAATACAAAATGACAACCTGGACTATCTTCGATATATACGGATAGTCGCTATTTCGTCGGTAGTTCTTATTGCCGCACTTCATTGGGCCGCCCCGGCTGGAAGGGGAGATTTTCCCATACTGAATTCCTCCCAGGTGAAAGGAGGAATTCAGGGCATCCGGAATTCGGCTCAGAGCCCAAGACGGCTTCCGCCTGATGATTGTTATGCCCTGAGAGAGAAAGAATATGGCTCATATCGAAGTAAGCAGGGAAGCACCGGCCATTGGCGTCGCGGAGACTTTTATGAAGGCGTCTATCGAGACGGTATGGCAGGTTCTAAGTGATTTTGAAGGCTGGCCAAACTGGAATAAAAGCGTTTTGAAAATTCAGTTGAACGGCCCTGTCAAAGCAGGCACTTCATTCGTGTGGGTGGCCGGTGGTTCGAAAATTGTTTCTAAGCTGGAAGAAATAGACGCTCCTAACCGACTCGCCTGGTCGGGAAAAACCTTTGGAATTCGGGCGGTACATGTTTGGAAGTTCGCGCAGGAAGATGAGGGCACGTACGTCCATACGGAAGAATCATTTGAAGGGTTAATCGCAAGGCTATTTCCCGGTCTAATGAAAAAAATACTGGCAAAGGCATTGGACCAAACTATTATGGCTCTTAAGGCGGAGGCAGAATCGCGCCATTTGTCAGGTGCATCATGAAAGCGAGAGATTATGAAAATTGTTGAACCATTGCTATTGAGTGTCTCCGTGATCGCGCTCGCGTGGGGATGTGCTTTGAAGTAATATAGAGGCTTTGAGACGGTCAGGGAGGAAATAAGGAGAGGAATACAGGGCGGGCAGAGTATACTCAGAGACCGTTTAGGGAGAAAAGACCTTTCCTTATAATATTATCAGGCTTTGGATGCGACGAATGAAGATGTCAACACTGTAGAAAGGGAGAACCGACATGGCCAGGAAATCCTTTCCACTGTCCAAGGTCTATGGCTTGCTCGAACCGGGTCCGGTCGTCAAAGCCTGGATCGACCCCGCAGTGAAAAATCCGCGGACGATTCATCATTGTGGAAGCGGTAACTTCATGGTTGCCGGGGAGAAGATAAAGCTAAGGTCAAAGATGAAGTAGCGCCGGGACGCCCCCTCTTGCCTGAGATAACATGGGTGCCATACTTAATTGAGCGCCGGCTGGGGAATAACCATCGAAGGCGGTTGGATGAAGACTTACATTGCACTTTTCAGAGGCATCAATATTGGCGGAAATAACATTATTTCGATGAAATCTCTGGCAACCATTCTTGAAAATCTCGATCTCCAAAACGTCAAGACTTATATTCAAAGCGGCAATGTGGTTTTTCAGAGCAGGGGAAAAAATTCCTCGCGGCTTTCAAGCAAGATAAGCGCTGAAATCAAAAAGAGCCAGGGCTTTGAACCTAAAGTACTTCTGTTGGAGTTAGAGGAAATGGGAAAGGCGGTTGAATCGAATCCATTTCCCGAAGCGGAATTAAGGCCCGAGACTTTGCACGTAATTTTTCTGGCCTCCGTGCCGGTGAACCCTGACCTTAAAAAGCTTGAAAGCCTCAAGATAAAGAGCGAACGATTTGAGCTTAAAGGGAAGGTCTTCTACCTGCATGCTCCCGATGGCGTTGGCAGATCCAAGCTCGCCGCAAATGTCGAAAGGTTGCTCGGAGTTTCGATGACCGGTCGGAATTGGCGGACCGTGTGCAAGATCATGGCAATGGCCAAAGAGTATAATTGACGACGACGCCTGATACCGGCCTTTTAAACCAATTTTCAACACGGATTTTTTTTGACAATAGTGATATTTTTATTTATACTGAGACAAGACTTCTGTGTAAGGAAAAGATGATGAAAAGACTGGAATTGAACCTGTGTATAATGATGATCCTTGCTCTTTCGCTGACATTAGTTTTTTGCGGAAGAAAAACAGTGATGGCCAAGGATGAAAAGAAGGCTGTCAATCAGGAAAGAATTCGCTGGTTTCCAAAGATAGAGCCGGACAGACTCATAAACAAAAATGGCCTCTACTTCATAAAAGGTCTGAAGGGGTACCAGCAAACTACTGATTACACCTGCGGGCCGGTGGTCCTGATGGAATTATCGCAGTACTATCATAAAAACAGTTTAAAAGCAGATCGTTCTACAGAAATGAAAATAGCGCGTGAAGCAGGCACTAGAAGCCTTGATGTATTGAAGAAAGGCGGCAAACCGGGCACTACGCCTGATGAAATGAAGCGCTGGCTGGAAACGCACGGCTTCGATGTCAGAATCGACTATGAAGACAAGGAGGACGGATCGGCCTTAAAACAGCTTAAAGACAACATCATGAACGGGATTCCGACAATTGTCGAATGGGCCGACATGGGCGGACACTGGGTAATAGTCGTGGGGTATGATACCAGGGGCAATGAAGATCCGTGGGATGATGTATTGATATTCGCGGATTCTTTTGACAGATACGACGACTATATTGATGGATATTCTTTCGTAAACGCAAACAGATTCTATTGGCTGTGGTATGATGCTTTCTATTTTGGAAAACTTACATGGAGAACCATGATTACAGCTAAACCATCAGGCAATAGTACCATAAGATAATAAGGGTATCACCTGCTATCTTGTAGAAGCAAACAATCTATCCGAAAAGAGGGGATTTCGAACGGCAGGAATCCTGATTTTTACGGGGAAAATAAGTTAGTAAGAGCTCCGTTTTCAGTGAAGGGGGTTTGCTATCTTTCCCTCCTCCGGAAAAAAGGTTCTGACAACCTGCCCGTACTGCGGCTGTGGCTGCGGCGTTTATATTTCGGCGGGAGCCGACGGGAGCACTATCGCCGAAGTCATGCCCGGCCCCTCCCACCCGGTCAACCGTGGCACCATATGCTTCCGGGGCTGGAAGTCTACTGAATTTGTTCAAAGCAAAGAACGTCTCACCAAACCACTTTTGAAAGAAGGCGGGGCCTTCAGGGAAGCCGGTTGGAATGAGGCGCTTGAGAGGATCCATCAGCGGCTTTTAGAAATCCGTAAGAAACACGGCGGCTCCTCCATCGGGGTCGTCTTTTCGGCCAAGTGCACCAACGAGGAAATCTACCTCCTCCATAAATTCGCCCAAGAGGCGCTGGGGACGAAAAACATTGACGGCTCCGCCCGTCTCTACCAGACGGCGGCCATACCACTCCTCTCGGAAAAAACGGGACTTCCCCTTGCCATAAAATCTCTGGAGGACATCGAGAAGGCGGAACTTATTATTCTCATGGGCGTAAATCCCGTCTCCCAGCAGCCCCAGGTGGCCTCCCGAATTTTGAGGGCCGTCAAAAATGGCTCCGGTCTCATCGTAGTGGATCCCCGGAAGACCCAGATTGCCGCCTTTGGGGAGCATCTTCCCATCCGCCCGGGAGGAGATCTTTCCCTCCTTATCGCCATTTCTAAAGTCATTCTGAAAGAAAATCTCTGCGACCGGGAGAGGCTCCTTAAAGATACTTCCGGGTTTGAATCCTTCCGGGCTGCCTTGGAAAAATTCGAACTTTCCGGGGCAGAGAAGGCGACCGGTGTGCCTCTTTCAAAGCTCCGGGAGGCGGCTCGCCGCATCGCCAAATCCGTCACGCTTTTTATAGCCGGAGCGGGAATCGCCCAGCAGGCTCACGGGACGGAGGCTCTCCTGGCTTTGTGCAATCTGGCCCTCTTAAGCGGAAACGCCGTAGGAGAGGGAGCGGGAGTATTTCTGCCGGCCGAGCAGAACAACGCCCTCGGCGCCGTGCTCCTCTCCCGGCATTTTACGGCTAAAGAAAAAAAGCCGTCCCTCACGCTCCTTGAGATCCTCGAAGAGGCTTCAAGGGGGAAGATCAAGGCCCTGTACTTCATGGGGGGCAATATTTTCGAAAGCTGTCCGGACGCCGATTTTGTCCGCCAGGCCTTAAGCGGACTGGAATTTATGGGGGGAAGCGAGCTCTTCCTCACCCGCACGGCGGCCCTGGCCGAGGTGGTCCTTCCGGCGGCCAGTTTCGCCGAAAAAGATGGCACCTTCACCAACTTTGAGGGACGAGTCCAGAGGATTCGTTCCGTTCTTCCTCCGCCCGGCGAGTCCCGCCCCGATTGGGAGATTCTCTCAGAGCTGGCGGAAAAATTCGGCGTGAAGATGGCTTATCAAAATCCCGAAAAGATCTTTGAAGATATGGCCCGCGAGATCCCGGAGTATGAGGGGATGAATTATTCCGAACTGGGAGAGCCCGGCGGTATTAAAATAAAACTCAATCCTCCGGGAAAGCCCGCCTTCATCCCGGTGGAAGCGGCCCCGGCTGAAAAAGAACCGGAGGGCTATCCCTTCACCCTCATCCTCGGCCGTATTCACCCTCACTGGAATTCGGGCAACCTGACGAGCCGCTCCTTCTCCTCACAGCGGGAATCTGCCGCCTCCTTCGTGCAGGTCAACCCTAAGGATGCCGAGCGTCTCAAAATCCGGGACGGCTGGAAGGCGAAAGTGAGCACGCCCAGAGGGGAACTCCTCCTTCACTGTTCCGTGGACGCCGCCATACCGGAGGGCGTCCTTTTCGTTCCGCTCTTTGCCGGAGATACCTCGGCCAACGTCCTGGCCGCTTTCACCTATGATAAAGAAAGTAAGATTCCGGCCATGAAGAATCAACCGGCCAGAATCGAGGCCGTTCGATGAAAGAAATAGATGTCGCGGATAGTTCTTAATTTTCCTCCGGCTCCAGGGGAAGAGCCCAAGAAGCTCGAATCTGCTCATCCCATTTTCGTGCCCAAGGAAACGAGTGCATTTTATTAAATAACGGCAGGTTTCCAGATTTTAAAGTATGATAAATCATGGCAAAGGAGGCGTTGCAATGAAAAATTTTCAGCACAACAGGATTGTTGTCTCTGTTTCAGGGCGGTTTCCCCTGATTTTATTACTTATTTTTCTTTCTCTTTCCGCAGGCTGTTCCGGTTCCAAAATATTATCTTATAGGCTTGTCGGAAATGACTGGAAACAGGCAACAGCGGCGGCTCCTTTCCCCGCAAGGTTATCTCAGTCTGTCCTTGTCTTTCAGAATAGAATATGGGTTATTGGCGGCTCTGACAACAACAGCAGCGCCATGTATGCGGATGTCTGGAGTTCAGAGGACGGTGTCAACTGGACCCAGGTAACCGCCAATGCCGCATTCGGCCCGAGGGCTGACCATACCAGTGTTGTATTTGGCGGCAGGATGTGGGTTATCGGAGGAAGAAGCCCGGGCAGTACCCCCCTGAATGATGTTTGGAGCTCGACGGATGGCGCCAATTGGGTGCAGGAAACCGCCGCCGCTGCATTTTCAGGCCGTTATGCGCACTCAAGCGCGGCCTCGGAAGGCCGGATATGGGTGATCGGCGGCAACAGCAACGGGGCGGACCTTAACGACGTGTGGTATACGACAGATGGCAAGAGTTGGATTCTTGCAGCCCAGGAAGCCCCGTTTTCAAAACGACAGGGACATTCGAGCGTCTATTTCAATAACGAGGTTTGGGTGATCGGAGGTAACAATGTGCCGGAGTTCACCGAGATGACATCGGATGTCTGGTCGTCGTCTGATGGTGTCATATGGACAAAGGTCAGTGAGAATGCATTCCCTAGCCGCGCGAACTTCCCTCTGGTGAGTGGTGATGGGAGGATGTGGATTCTTGGCGGCTTTGTGACTCCTCATAACAGGATGGACGATGTCTGGCAGTCAATAGATGGAATAAGATGGACAAATGTTTCCCAGATCAACAGTTTCGGGGTTCGCAATCTCCATGGCGGTGCGTATTTCCTGAACAGACTCTGGGTTATCGCCGGGCAGATTTCCGCAACGAAGGTTGTCAATAATGTTTGGTATTCGTATTAGTGTTGCGTAAATGTTTTCAGCATCAGCATGAATAACCCGCCCCGGAATGCCAAAAAGGGGAATCTTCCATTTTGTGCTCTGCCACGGCGACCCTCTTTATTCTTCTTCCGAAGTAAGCCTCATCAATCGAAAGGCGCTGATTTCAGTAGTGCCGGAAAAGTCGAAATGAAAGGGATTCAAGCGAGGAGGGCAGAAACTTACGGAGAAAAATAATCCATGGGGTTCCAGTAATTGCGACTGGAGGAGCATGGAGTCCTGTTTATTAAATAAGGACGATCTTAAAAACTTCGTAGACTCCCTATTGGCGGAGAGCGAAGTCATCGCCCCAGTCCGCCTGGAAGAGGGCCAAGTTTCTTTCTCCCCTGTCACCTCCTTCGAGGAAATTGACCTTTCAGGCGTCAATGACCCCCTTCCTCCGAAACGGTTCTTCCTCCCCCAGCGGGAGCGCCTCTTCCGCTTTGATGCAGAGGGCCGCATTCAGGAGGAGGCCGATGAGAAAAAGCGGGTCATCTTCGGCATCCGCTCCTGCGACGTGACCGCCCTCAACTTCCTCGAAAATTTCTTCCGGAAGGATTTCCCCGACAGCTATTTCTTAAAAAAGAAAGAGAACACCGTCCTCATCAGCCTGGTCTGCCTTTTCCCCGGAGAGCACTGCTTCTGCGTCTGCGCCGACAGCGGCCCGGCCTTGAAAGAGGGATACGATCTTCAGTTCACCGACCTGGGGGAAAAATACCTGGTGGAGATCGGCTCGGAGAAGGGGAAAGGCCTGGTGGCCTCGCAGGCGGCCCTATTCTCGAAAGCCGGGGAGGCGGACCTTAAAGAAAAAGAAGAACGCCTCAAAAACGTAAAATACACCAACCGCTACGGAGACGACTTCGCCTACCTGGAAAGGAGCATTGCCAGGTTGACCTCCGATAAAGTGCCGGAGAGTGTCTGGAAGAAGCTTGAGGCCGGGTGCCTGGCCTGCGGGGGCTGCGCCTACGTATGCCCCACCTGCTCCTGTTTCACCGTCCAGGATTTCGCTGAAGAGGGCGGGGGCGGGAGCCGCGAACGGCTCTGGGACTCCTGCGTTTACTCAGGCTTCACTCGGGAGGCCTCCGGCCACAACCCCCGAGGAAGTGCCTCTGAGCGGAGGAAGAGGCGCTTCTACCATAAGCTCAACTATTACTACATGCGTGAAAACGCCGGCAAGAGCGGCTGCGTCTGCTGCGGACGCTGCGTGGCCGTCTGCCCGGGCACCGACAACGCCATGCCGGAAGTCGTGCGGAGCCTTAGGAGGGGAGAATGATGGAAAACATCTACATCCCCCGCTTCATGAAGATCGCCGAGGTCATCCAGGAGACCCCGGACGTACGCACTTTTCTCCTCTCGCTTAAGGGCGAGTCGTGGTCTCATCAGCCGGGGCAGTTCGTGGAACTCTCCGTGCTCGGGGCGGGAGAGATCCCCATCGGGATCGCCTCCTCCTCCACGCAGAAAGAATACCTGCGCCTCACCGTGCGGGCCGTTGGAAAGGTGAGCAGCGCTCTCCATGAAAAAAAGAAAGGGGATCTGGTGGGCATCCGCGGCCCCTACGGGAAACCATTTCCATCCGATGAAGTCGCCGGCAGGGACATCCTGTTCATCGGGGGAGGAATCGGCCTTCCGCCCCTCCGCTCCCTGCTGGATTACATGCTGGATGAGCGGAAAAAGTTCGGTAGGATCACCCTTCTCTATGGCGCCAGAACGCCCGCCGACCGCGTGTACAAGGATGCGCTCTCGGCCTGGAAAGAGCGGGAGGATCTCGTCTTTCACCAGACGGTGGACGTGGCCGACGCCGCCTGGAAAGGGAACGTGGGAGTGGTGACCACCCTCTTCCCGAAGATAAAAATAGAGCCGGATAAAACCGTGGCCTATACCTGCGGCCCGCCCATCATGATCAAGTTCGTCATTCAGGAACTCCTGAAAATGGGTTTCCCGGAGGAAAACATCATCACGACGCTGGAGCGGCACATGAAGTGCGGGGTAGGGAAGTGCGGCCACTGCGCCATCGGGCACAAGTACGTCTGCGTGGACGGCCCGGTTTTCAATTATAAACAGATCAAGAGCTTGCCGGAGAGCGCATGATACCTGTTTTGAGCCTTTCATTGATTTTACTCCCGCTACTGGGGGCTACTCTCTTTTTGATCGGGGCGATTCCGGCTTTCTTCCGGGGGCGGAGGATCACGGTCCTGGCGGTCCTCATCACTCTCGTCACTCTGGGGGTGGCCCTGGCCCTGATTTGTCTTGCTTACCCCCAGATGCCGATGCAGATGACGCTCGGTAAGATGCCCTGGATCGGGGGAAACGCCGATCTCTTCGGGGCGCTCCTCGATCCCCTGAGCCTGCTCATGCTCCTGGTGGTCTGCGTCATCGGCACCTTCGTGGTCCTGTTCTCGACGCGCTACGTCGATCCAGAAAACAAGGAACATCCCGGCGAGAAAAGAAGGGCCGGGTATTTCGCCTGGCTGCTCCTCTTCATCGGCAGCATGATCGGCATCGCCATCTCCCCAAATCTCCTCCAGTTCCTCATCTTCTGGGAACTCACCACCATCTGCTCCGCCGCCCTCATCGCTTTCTATGAGACCGAGAAAGGCTTCAGGGCGGGCTTCAAGGCCCTTCTGATGACCCACGCGCCGGGCCTGTTTTTCTTCGTGGCGGTGGCCATCCTCTTTGTGAGCACGAAGTCGTTCAACTTCGAGGCCATCGGGACTCTGGCCCCGGCCATGAAGACGACGGTCATCGCCTTCCTCATCATCGCGGCCTGGGCCAAGTCGGCGCAGTTTCCCTTCTTCACCTGGCTTCCGGACGCCATGGAGGCCCCGACCCCGGTCTCGGCCTACCTCCACGCCGCGGCCATGGTCAAAGCCGGCGTGTTTCTATTCGCCCGGATCGTGACCTCGGTATCAGGAATTTCCTCCGGCCTCGGCATCATGGTGGTGTGCATGGCGGTGCTCACCATGTACATCGGCCTGCTCTATTATTTCCGGCAGGACGATCTCAAGAAGCTCCTGGCCTACTCCACCATCACCCACCTGGCCTATATGTTCCTGGGTCTGGGCCTGGGAATCCTGGGATCGTCAACCGGGTTGAAAGGCGGCCTCCTCCACCTCATCTGTCACGCCTTCGGGAAGACCCTCCTCTTTCTTTGCGTCGGCGCCATAGGCTACCTCACCGGAACGAGGTCCATCTCCAAGCTTTCCGGCCTCTATCGTAGGATGCCGGTCGTGGCTTTCTCCTTCCTGGTCGGCGTCTTCACGGTGACCGGCATCCCGCCTTTCGCCTGCTTCTTCAGCAAGTTCTTCATCCTGGTGGGCGCCATGGAGCTGAAGAGCTCCTGGGGGACGGTCCTCGCCGTCCTGATCATGGCGGAGTCCATCGGCTCTTTCTACTGGTTCCTCAAGGTCGCCCAGAAAGTGTTCTTCGGTGAAAGCGAGGAGAAGGAGCCGATTCCCGTTCCGGCCATATTCCAGTGGACGCTCCTTCTTTTGGTGGTGTTCTCCCTCCTGGCCCCGTGGTTCGGGCTGACCCTCCTGGAAGGGACGGGGATAAAAATATGATTGAGGCAGTGTTTCCGGCGCTCCTGCTGGGCTCGGTCCTCACCGCCCTCACCTCCGGGTGGAGGAAGGTCTGCGGATGGGTCGCCGTCCTCACCCTCCTGGCCACCGCCGGGATTCTGACCGCGACGGCCTTTTGCGTCTTCCAGGGAACGGAGCCGCTTTTATTTTCCGAACCGTTCTTCTCCCTCCCGTTCATCGGGGCGCATCTCACTTTCTCCATAGATCGCCTGGGCGCTTTGTTCCTGCTCCTCATCGGGATCATCTCCCTTCTGGCCACCCTTTATTCCGTCGGTTACATGGAACTCTACCCGAAGGAATCCCCCGGGCGCTTCTATACCTTCCTCCTTCTTTTCGTGGCGGGGATGGTTGGCGTGGTCGCAGTCTCCGACCTCTTCTTCTTCCTGGTCTTCTGGGAGATAATGACGCTCATGTCCTACTTCCTCGTCATCTACGAGAAGGACGATCCCGTGGCCCTGAAAGCGGGCTTTAAGTATTTTCTCATGACCCACGTCGCCACGGTCTTCATGATCATCGCGGCCGTGGCACTTTTCGTCATCGGCGGCTCCTTCAGCTTTTCCGCCATCGGAGGGACTCTGGCTCTCCTGGCCGTCCAGAAGCCGCTCCTTCTCTCGGTCCTCCTGGCCTGCTTCTTCATCGGGTTCGCCACCAAGGCCGGCGTCTATCCCTTCGGCACCTGGCTCCCGGATGCGCACCCGGCGGCTCCCTCCGGGGTCTCGGCCATCCTCTCCGGGGTGATGATAAAGATGGGTGTCTACGGAATCCTGAGGATTTTCGTTTTTCTGCTGCCGGTGACGTTCTCGTCGGTGCTGTGGGGTGGCGTCATAGCTCTCTTTGGAACGATCTCGCTCGTCCTGGGAGCGTCCCTGGCCCTCATGCAGAAGGATTCGAAGAGGCTCCTGGCCTACAGCAGCATCAGTCAGATTGGCTACATGCTGCTCGCCATCGGCATGGGGATCGCGCTGCTCAAGGATGCCCCAGCCCTGGCGGCGCTGGCCCTTATGGCGGGGCTCTTTCCCCCCGGGGAACACGCCTTCTTCCAGAGTCTTCTCTTCCTTGACGCCGGCTCCCTCCTCTTTTAAGGCGGCCGCCCGGGCCTTAAACAACCTGGCGGCCCGTGGGGCGGG
>Ga0074199_1001980_pt1 | contig 14451 bp, 16 predicted proteins | sample EPASupsiteSAE347_FD_64528 | JGI IMG/M metagenome (GOLD analysis project Ga0074199, IMG submission 64528) | Bioremediated contaminated groundwater from EPA Superfund site, New Mexico - Sample SAE3-47 | ecosystem: Environmental > Aquatic > Deep subsurface > Groundwater > Contaminated ...
AGACAAATATCGCAGCGAACGCTCGGCAAGCATCCCTCGGATGCTTGCCGCAATCCCTGGACAACGAAAGAGCGAGCGACGGCGAGCGAGCGAGGCGGAATTCCCCTTACCCGCTCACATTACAGAAGCAGCTCGTCAGGGCTGTTTTTTGTGTTATAATATAAATAATATGAAAATAATAAGCTTTAACATTGGCATCAAAATAGATAATAGCATATTAATCGGAGAATACCTCAAGGCTCAGGCAGCAGATATAATTTGCTTACAAGAAGTTATTCGTCCACTTGATTCCACCGTCTATCATATGTATAGATCAGCAGAAACCATCAAGCAGATTTTAGGCAGCGATTATCCATATTATTTTTTTGCGCCGGAGTGGGTAGCTAATAAACACAAAAAAAGAGTTAATTCAGAAGAACAAGAAACAAGAGATTTCGGCGGGATGGTTGAACAAGGAAAACTTATTTTATCAAAGTACCCAATTACTCATGGTTATAATTATTTTTATAATAAAGTTTATGAATTTGACTGCGATCGGACAAATTTTTATGAGGGCGATGACCATGGACGCGCTCTTCAAGTAGCTGAGGTTGACGTGAAGGGGACAACTATTCAAATAGCTAATGTTCACGGGCTGTACTCTTCTAATAAACTGGATTCAGAACGGTCTATAGAACAGAGTAGATTTATTATAGAAAAGTTGAACAGACAGAACTTGTTAACTGTATTACTTGGAGATTTTAATGTTCTGCCAGAGACAGAGAGTATTGCTGTTATCAATCAAGTCTATACTAACGTTAACAAGGAGTTTAATATCAAAAACACTCTACCAGATGGCAAGATTATCGATTATATGTTTATTAGTAAAAGGCTTAAGGTTAAGAGCTTAATTACTGAAATTACCGAGATTTCTGACCACTATCCGCTTATCTTAGAGATTGAAGATTTATAAATTTATAACCAAGCTGCGAAAGGAGCTCTGAAACAAAAAAACAGTCCCGAAAGACTGTTTTTTGTTATTTAAAGAGTATTATGATAAACCTATTTCTTTTTTATTAATAGAACGATGACTAAAAGCAAAAAGACAAAATGCAAAAACAAGTCTGTGGGAGTAAAATTAAAAACAAATAATTCCCCAACATTCCTAATTATTGTCTGGCCATTTATAATCAAGCTCCAAACTAAAATAAAAGTTAGAAAAAAAATTAATAACCAATAAATATATCTTACATACTTATTTATAAGAAGAGCAAAGCCGGCCATAATCTCAAAAATAATTATTAATCCCGATAAATATGCGGGGAGTTGTAAGTTAGCAAGCTCCAGCGCCGCTGCTCCAGAATTAAAAATACGAAAAAAACCAGCCGACAGAAAAACCAAAGCCAGAAAAACCCTAATAATATTTAAGGGTTGCTCTAAATATTTTTTTGATTTAGTAGTCACCGAAATCATATTTTACAATTTTCTTTTTAATTTTAAAATTAAACAACGTAAAGAGCGCCATGCCACCCCATTTTAATCCCACCCTTATACCTCCTTCTTTTTGAAGGCGGCGGGAAGAATATAAAAGACGGGAACTAATAATCATTCTAAATTTTCCTTGACGCGACAAACGATAACAATAATCATAGTCTTCCGCTACATAAATTTCCGTATCAAATCCTTTAATTAAATCATGAACAGACTTTTTCGCAATAATACCGGCACCAATAGAAGCGGGAGCAAAATACTGCCGCCAAAAGCAAAAAAAATTATATAAGAAGGAGTAGATGTTATAGCTTGGTTTATTAGGATTAAACTTTATATAAAAACCCGCCCCGAACAAGCTTTTATTTTTGAATTCTTCAGTTACCTTCTTTAAAAAATCTGCTTGCAAAACAGTATCTGCGTCTAAAAATAAAAGAGTATCACCTCGAGCAATCGCCGCACCATTATTTCTCTGCCATGATGGATGATGATGTTTAGAGTCACTAATAAATTGACAACCGTTATCTAAAGCAATCTCCTGGGTTTTATCTTTCGACCCGCCATCAGAAACGATTATTTCATAATCAGAAAATGACTGCCCTTTAATCGAGGCTAAAAGGAGTGGTAAAAATTTTTCTTCATTTAAAGTTGGAATTACGATCGAAAGCATATTTTATTTAAAAATTGTCCGCGCTAATTCCCAATAACTTTTATCCCCCTTCATATATTGATAATACCACCACTCGACCCCCCAAAGGTATGTCTTCTTAAAGTTAATATTTATCGCATATTGCAAATTAGCCCTAAACTGTTCAAGATTAAAAGATTTACTCGCTTCTTCTGGAGAAAGATAAATCATTTTTCCGTTCGGAACCCAGGGTTCGGCTTGCAATTCAATAATATATCTATTTTCCGGCTTTATTCCGGCAAGATGGGCTTTTAAACGATAAAACCAAGCCGGAATCGGGTAGCGAAAGTATCCCGTATACTGACCCCAAACTACTCGATAAACAGTACTGCCGAATAAATCGCCATACTTGGCTTCCTTTTCCCACCAACTCAGCTCACCTGTAGCAGAAACCATGACCGGACGCGCATCCCTACTTTTAATAATATCTAATTCTCGTTTAAAAAAAGCTTCATCACTTGGCGGGCAGACGCCGAAAGCATCAAAGAAGGGTTCATTTTCTAATTGCCAGACAACAATCGCCTCATTATCTTTATAGTGTTCAACTACCACCTCTAACATTTTAAGGGCCTTAGCTTGGGTAGCGGCTAAACTTTTTTTAACCGCCCACTCGGGCGCATGACACTCTGGCCAGCGAGGCAGTCGCCAGCCAACATTAACGATAAAGTGAACATTCCTTTTGGCGCCTTCTTGAATAATATAATCATACTCAGAAAAATCATAAACACCATTTGTTTTTTCAATTTGATCCCAATAGATAGGAAGGCGAATTTCTTTCACTTGCAAATCATCGATAATCGCCAAATAAACTTCTTCCCAATCAAGTCCTAGCTCTGAACAAAATTTTGTTGAAAAAGTTACTCCGAAAAAACCCGGTTGATAGTGTAAATCTTGGCGCCAAGGATAATTAGAAGCAATTTTAAAAAAATAAAAGAAAAGAATAATAATTAAGACGGCGACCGCATGCCAAGCCTTAATCCACCGTCTTTTTTCAAATTTTCCTTCTTCAATCTTCTGTTTTTTAACCATATTAAACCATGATAAAATATAAACCAAATCCAATTACTAAAACGGCGGCTAATTTTTGTAAAAATATTTTCCAAGAAAACGTTTCTTTAAGCAACTTAGGCGAGAGAATCGCTAAAAACGAGCTAGCCACCAAGAGAAAAGCATATTGTACTCCCTGAAAAGCGTTTACTAGGGCAACCGAGCCAAGAAAAATAGCATAATTTTGAAGGATAAATCCGGCCGATCCTAAAACTTGATTGAAAACTACTAATAATTTATGCTTATTATGTTTTGGTCTCCGAAAGGCACTTAATATTTTTTTGCGATCACTCTTACGTATTAAAAATAAAAGGACAAAAAGGGTTGCGCCCAAACGATTCCAAATAAATGTGCTGGCAAAAGGTTGGGCTGAATAAGCATATTTAGTGGCTATAAAATAAATAGCATAGGCTAGGGCTGAAAAAACGGCAAAAACCAAATAGCCCGTTTTAATTTCTTGAGTAAATTTTAACTTAGCGATTATTCGAGATAAAAAATGTCTATCTTTAGGAAGAAGCGCGACTAAAAATATTCCTAAAATAATAGTAATAATTCCAATCCACTCCAAAGGAGAATATTGTTCCTTAAAAAACAAAATGGAAAAGGCCACAGAGAAAACCGGGGTTAGTCCGCCGACAAAAACAATTGTCCGCGAAGCTTCACCGCGGCGCAGAGCCTCATATAAGAGCCAAAGGGCGACCGCAAAAACACCTCCGGACAAAAGATCAACCAGCAACCAATAAATTCCTGGCCACTCTAAAAACCAGGGCGCGCCGAGAACAACAATGCCGCCCATTAGGCAAGCAATAAAAGCATAGGCCTTACTGCTCGTTAAAACATTATCAACTAAAAATTTATCGAAAAGATTGGCAACGGCTAGAAATAAATAGGCTAACAGGGCAACTAAAATCCACGACATAAACTTAATCTAATTAAAATCGATTTATTTACCACTAATAATTTTTTCAATATTATAAGCCCCCATTTGTTCCGCATTTAAAAACCCATCCATGGCCGCTCGCGCTAAACGACCCGATTCTAATAAGTCTGGTAACCACTCATTTACATATTCTGGATCCTGACTATCAATCCCTGCCCCCACAGACAGCAACCACTCTCGGTTGAAATCCTCCTGAGAACCGACTGGAGTAGAAATAATAATAGGTAAACCAAGAGCACAATAAAAAGACAATTCTGACGGCTTAGTCCAAAGAATATCTGTCTCGCGCAAACAAATATTAAACTTTTTAAAATAATCATTTTTTTCCGGCGCAAAAATAATTTTTATTTCCTCCCCCTCCTTAAGCCCATTTAATTTTAGTTGGGAAATAAAATAGTCCTTTATTTCCGGCCTATTTCCGGCTACTAAGTTTAAACGCAATTCATGATTCTTAATTTTAGTTCGTAGTTTTCTTAAAAGTATACCTCCAATTTCTTTTTGTGCTCCGGCGCCACCAACTGCGAAAGTCAAAGTTAGCGGTTCTGCTTTTAAAGAAGAGTGACTGCTTGAAATTTTTTTTAATAAAGAATCGTAATGCTCTTGATATTCCCCTTTTGGATCAAGCGCCTGGATACGACGCACCAGATCCGCTTCCAATATTTCTTTTTGTAAGCCAACATTCTCCTTGGGTAAAGGAAATCCCGTAATAATAATATTTTCCGGTTTTACGCCATACATTAAGAATCTTTCTTTTACCTTTTCGCTGGGCAATAAAAATTTGGTGCGGCTATTTTTAGGATCAAGCGGTGCCCAAGCGCGCGAAGCATCGGTATCGCACACCAAACAATAAATATCGTTTTGATATTTATGGTATTCAGCAATGTAGGCGGCCACAAAAAATGTAGTAAGATACGGCAAACCACTCGGATTTAATTTCTCAATTAAATGTTTCCCTAGACCCGCCTTAATGGAGCGAAAAAATAATTTCTGCTGTATGGTTATCTGAGATAAATCGCGAAACGGATAAAAAGCTTGAATTTTTTGAAAATTATCCATTAATTGAAAGACGAACGTCCCGAGAACAGGAATTTTTTTAAAACGAGATATTCTTTCGTAAGCCTTTAGACTATTTATCCAGTATTTTTTTTCCCAATCTGGGATATCGGGATAATTATTTATAGTAATAACCTCTCCCCCGCTTAAATCAAGCAAGGGATAGGCCGCGCGCTGGTGACCATATCCCATATCAGCGGCAACGAGATTGATTTTTTTAGATATCATAACTATATTATAGCAAAAATTAGTAGTTTTTAGCTACAAAATCCTTTCCGGATTTTAATTGTATATATTGATAGGCGCTAAGAGCGGCAACAGTTGCCTGCCCCATAGCAATCGTGATCTGTTTAAACTCACAATCTGTCACATCGCCGGCCGCAAACAGCCCGGGTGTTTTCGTTTCGGTTTTACTATTAACAATAATCTGATTTCTATCATTTCTCTCTACAAAATCAGCTACTAAATCAGTGCTGGCCAAGCGACCAACTTCAATAAAGATACCGTCGAGTTCTATTTCCCTGTCTTGATTAGTTTTAGAGTTAACAACCTGTATTTTTTCCACTTTAGCTCCGCCAATAATTTTTTTAATTTCAGTATTTAAAATAATTTCAATATTTGGACGAGTCTTTACTTCAGCAACTAGAGCATCAAAAGCTTTGAAGCTATCATTACGGTGAATAAGACAAACCTGGCTGGCTATTTTAGATAGGACTTCGGCTGCATCTAAAGCAGAGTTGCCGCCGCCGACAACGGCCACCTTTTTATTTTTAAAGAAAGGTCCGTCGCAATTAGCACAGTAAGAAACACCGCGACCATTAAATTCAATCTCACCATCAACCGCTAAACGGCGAGGAGATAAGCCTATCGCAATAATTACCGTTTTAGTCTCAAAAGTTTCGCGGTTAGTATGAAGCAGGAAATTCCCTTCGGCCGTTTTCTCAATCTGCTTCACTTCGTCGTCTTTCATTTCAACACCAAAATTAACCGTCTGCTGTTTAAACTTATTTATAAGTTCAAAGCTATTAATTTTTTCAAAGCCTGGGTAATTCTCTATCTCGCTTGCCCAAACCATTTGGCCTCCGACCTCTTTGCCAATAATAAGGGTTTTCATTTCTCGACGTACCGCATAAATTCCTGCCGTCATTCCGGCTGGACCGGAGCCAATAATAATTACATCATACATAGTTTTCTAATTTCTAAAAATTAAATTACCCTCTAATTATAAAGTTTTTCAGGATGAAAGGCAAATAAAAAAATTTTCCTATTTTAAATTTTTTAATTAAATATTAGTCTTAAAAATATCTTATTTAACATCTTTTCCCCAGTTTTTCCTACATTATTATTTATTTAATATTAGCCAATATTTAAAGATAAGTCTACGTTTTTGTAGACTTATCCCTCTTCCCTGTTAATAGAAAATTGATCAAAATTAATTTCAGACAATCCGCTTGATATGGTATAATTATGCTATATGAAAAACATATTTACAATTGCTTCTTTCGGAATTATTTTTGACCAACAAAATAAAATTTTATTATGTCATCGGCGAGATTACGATTTATGGAATTTGCCTGGTGGGACCATGGAGGCCGGCGAATCTCCATGGGAATGTGTGATAAGAGAAGTAAGAGAAGAAACTGGTCTTAATGTGGAAATAAAAAAATTAATCGGAATATATAACAAACCAGAGACAAACGAGATTTGTTTCTCTTTTATATGCAGTATTATAAATGGAGAGTTAAGATTAAATGAAGAGGCTGATAAGATTGAATACTTCACTATGAAAGACATTCCATCTAACATGTCGCCAAAACAAATAGAGAGAATAAAAGATGCCCTATCTCTAAATGGAAATAATATCACTTTTAAAAACCAGAGAGGAAAATCATCAATTGAATTAATAAAAGAAGGGAAGATCTAAACTGTCAACAAATTTCGGCGGCACATAGGTTTGCCACATCGCAAGTTTAGCTCTATCATGTGTTTATTTTGTATTCTGACCAACTCTTATATAGCTTCCAGCTAGCGCAACCTCAAGAAACACACTAAACTAACATACTAACAAAAATAACCCCTTGGGGTTATTTTTTATTAGTGGACCATAAGGGACTTGAACCCTTGACCTCTTCCATGCCATGGAAGCGCTCTAGCCAACTGAGCTAATGGCCCATCCTCTTCTAAATTGTTCTTTGAGGAACAATTAATAATTTTGAATGCTAATCTTTGAAACTACCCTTGAATTATAACTAAAATACAAACTATGTCAATGGCACGAAAAAATACTATAAATATTGATATTTGTCAATATGATACAATAAATTATTTAATATTAGCAAAAATAGTGTCCTCGCCAGGAATTGAACCTGGATCTAGAACTTAGGAGATTCTTGTTCGATCCGTTGAACTACGAGGACAAAAATTACTTTAAAAATCAATAAATAATTGACCTATTTATTCTAGCTTAACCATGCAATTATTTCAATTATTTTCTTTGACAATCATATCTGATTAGCCTAAAATAAAAGCATAAAAGGTTTTCCTAAATTACTTTTTATTAAAAATCAACCATATGTTTAGTAAAGAAAACAAATTAGAAAAATTTAAAGACGCGGAAACCATTATTGGCGCCTCAATTAAGGTTAAAGGAAATTTCCAAGGGCAGGGGAATATTATCATAGAGGGCGCGCTCGAGGGTTCACTTAAAACCGAAGCGAACCTTTTTGTCGGCGACCGAGCTAAAGTTGTTGCTAGTATAGAATCTAAAGATGCGATTATTAATGGAGAGTTACGGGGAAACATAAAAGCTCGCGGCTATTTAGCTCTCGGTGGCACAGCAAAAATTTTTGGTGATATCCAATATACTGAATTATCCGTTGAGAAGGGCGCTGTTATTAACGGCCAAATATCAATGTTAGCCGAAGGAGAACGACGTGGGGAAAATAAAAAGGCGGAAATAAAAAATGAAGAAAGTGAAAAATAATAAGCTGTTTTCAGCCAATTATGCACGTCTATATTTACGATGAATATTTAAACAAGACTAAGCACAACCGTGCGATTAACCGTCTCGAAATTCGTCTTACTGACTTGGGTTTAAACGGAAAAATAATTCGTTTGGGTGGCATAAAAAATATTAAAGGGACTATCCAAAACGAAATTAAACTCGGAGCGAAAACTATTATTGCTGTTGGCAATAATCAAACGGTTAACAAAATCATTGGAGCCATTATTGATACGGAAATATATGGCGATTTTCAAAAGAAAACCCTACTTGGCTTAGTCCCGATTGGCGACGATAATTCTATCGCAGCCTCTTTTGGTATTAAAAATATTGATGAAGCTTGTAATATTTTACTCGCTAGGCGGGTTGAAAAAATTGATCTAGGCTTGGTTGGCAATTATTATTTTCTCAATCAGGCTTCAATCCAGAGTTTAGGCACAACTATAGAAATAGATGATTATTCTTTAGAGATAACGGATAAGGGGGAAGTAAGAATAATAAATTTATTAAGTGATCAAAAAGAAACTATCAAATCAAATCCTCATGACGGTAAACTTGATATTTTGATTAGAACACGCAGACGAGACGAATCTCTTATTACGGTTAAAAATCTAAAGATAACTAACCCTCAAGAAAAATTAATTGTTGATGGTGTTGTCGAAATAAATACTCCAGTCCAAATCGGCATTATGAAAGATAAGGTTAGCGTAATAGTAGGGAAGGACAGATTATTCGAATAAGTCCTTCTTCGGAAAATAAAAAAGACCGACTTAAACGGGTAGGCAAGAAAATTTCTTCTAGGCACTTTCGAGCGCGAAGCCGGAAAAACCCTAGCAAGAAAATCCCCATGCTTGTCGTGCCTGACCCGTTTAAAGCGGTCTTTTCTAAATTTGAAAAATCATTTTTTAAGTGACTAACTAATATATCATAAGTACAAGTACTTGTCAATAGTTTTATCCACAATTTATGCTCAATAAAAAACCCCTAATATTTTAGAGGTTTTTTAATTTAATATTAGATAAATTGTATTAAACTTTAATTACCACTGGTAAAACCATGGGGCGCCGTTTAGTAGCACCGAACAAGAATTGGCCGATTTCATTTCTAATCTTATTTTTAATATAGTCATCATCAGCGGCCGTCATTGGATTTTTATCTTTTACAATTTTTTTTACTTTCATGCGGGTTTTCTCAATTAAATCTCGGTTTTCCTTCATATGAACAAAGCCTCGAGAAATAAGATCTGGGTTGCCAATAATCGCACCGGTCTTCGCATCTATAGTGGCGATAATAACAATCATGCCATCATCGGCCATCATCCGACGATCGCGCAACACTATTTCCGAGACATCGCCGACGCCAAGTCCGTCAACCATGACATAGTCAGTATTAGCCTTCTCTTTAAGAACCACCGGTTTATGATCCTTTTGGAATTTGATGATCTGTCCGTTATCGAGCACTGTGACTTGTTCGTCCTTAAACCCTTCGCGTAAAGCCAACTTCTTAGCCTCAACTAACATATAGTGGTTAGCATAAACGGGAAGAAAATAATCGGGCTTTATTTGGTGTAGAACCTTTTTTATATCATCAGCGTTAGCGTGTCCGCCCGAATGGACGTCCATAATGCTACTATGAATAACATTATCGCTTAAACGATAAATTTGATCTTTCACTTTTTGTACTGAACGCTCGTTGCCGGGTATAACTGAAGAAGAAAATATAACAATATCCGATTTTTTGATATTTATATAACGATGGTTGCCGTTAACAATGCGCGCAAAGACCGCGTTTGGTTCTCCTTGCGCACCAGTACAAATTACTAATATTTTATTCTCTGGATATTTATGAACATCTTCAACTGGAATTAAGGTGTGTTTATGAGCAGGAATATATCCTAACTCCTGAGCAATTTTAACATTCATCTTCATGCCATAACCATCAAGCGCCACTTTTTTGCCAATTTTTTCCGCATACGCTAACAAATGAGTGACTCTCTCTAGTTGAGAGGCAAAGGTTCCAATAATAACCCGTCCTTTAGCTTCTCTTATTAAGCGCTCTAAATTATCTTGGGTTGTTTTAACCGGTACCCTCTCTTTCGAATAAGCAACGCCCAGACTTTCGAGCATTAAAATGCGGGGGGATGGTAATCGAGATAAATGTTCATAACCTACAACCGGCCCGTCTATCGGATCCTCTTCAATCATCCAGTCGCCTGGGTGAATAACGGTTCCATGCGGAGTTTGAATAATAACACCGACTGCGTCAATAATAGAATGTTCAACTTGAAAAAAACTTACTTGAAATTTACCAAGAGTGAGCTTTTGGCTAAGAGAGTCTATGACAATCGTTTTAAGACTTTTAGTTGTTCCTCGTTTATAATCTTCTTGGCGGTGCTTAATCATAGCTAGGGTTAGTTTGCGACCGATAATCGGCGGGTTACCTAATTGTTCTAACAGAATTGGAGCGGCACCAATATGGTCAAGGTGGCCATGGCTAAAAATAACGCCACGAATATTCTTTTCTTTGCCTCGTAAGGAGGCAACATTCGGTATAATATAATCAATCCCCGGCATGTCCTCGTCGGCAAATTGCATGCCCATATCGAGAATAATAATATCATTGTCGTATTCAAAAATCGTACAATTACGGCCGACTTCTTCTTGCCCGCCCAGCGGATAAATTTTTAAGCTAGACCCACCAACCGCTCCCTTAGGATTGGGGACAAAACTAGGACGATTCGTTCGGGGTTGATTAGGCCGACCAGACTCTGGCGGACGACTATAAAATTTTTTCCGAGGCAAAGCCGTCGGAATACCTTGTTGTTTCACTAACATTTTTTTAATTATTAAGTTTTATGAGTTATATAAACGTGATTTAAACTAGATGCGAGTTTTGCATCAAAAATTACCACGTTAATTTTTTACTAGTTTTCAAATACCAGTCACCAATACTGGCAAAACGGTCCGCAGGCTCAATTACCGTTGAACCATTAAAACCTTTAATCTTTTTGGCCTGCACGTAAGTGTAGGTTGGAGAGTAAAGGAAAATCGCGGGAACGTCATTATTTATATATTCTTGAAATTTTTGATATTTGGTTTTGCGCTCTTCAAGATTAGTCGTAGTCCGAGCCTCCATTAATAAAGTATCAACTGCTTGATTATTATAACCCGCTAAATTTAGCCCCTTACTACCAATCTGACTTGAATGCCAGAAAGCATAAACATCCGGGTCACCTCCTATCGATTCTCCATATAATAATATTTCAAAATCACGATTTTTTATAATACTGGCGGCCTGTTCTCCGGGGACAACTTTAAGTTGCACCGCCACGCCGATTTTTTCCCAATAGAATTTTATTTTTTCAGCGACACTAACATTACTTCCAGAATCAATTACGGTTAAGGTTGTTGTTGCGAGCTTATTTTTAATGCTCTCACTTGCTTCAAACGGTGAGTATTCATAATTTTTGATCTGGCTGTTATAAGCGAAACTATTAGCTAGAATAGGGCCGTCCGCTCTTTGATAAACACCATCAAAGACATCTTTAATTATCTGATTCTTATCAATCGCCTGTGTGAGCGATATTCTGACTATTTTATCATCCAATGCCTTGTCTTTATTATAGTTAAAAAAGAGGGAAATAATTTGGGGACGAACGAGTTCATTAAAAGAAAGAGAGTCCTTGGCTAACAGCTCTCTGCGTTCTTCAAATGGTAAATAGCTAAGGCCGTCTATCTGCTTATCATTTAATGATTTAATAGCTTCCGTGTAGTCAACAAAAAATTTAAATTTAATACTTTTAATATATGGCTCCTGAGAATAATAATCATCATTAACTATTAAATTGTATTCCTTCAAGTCACCATCCTTGTTCTTTAATAATGATTTAAATTTATAGGAGCCAGAACCAATTGGCTTTAAATTTAATTCCGACAAAGCGGCCGAACTAGGATTAATATTCTCCCAAATGCTTTTCGGCAGAATACCAAAAGTTAAAGCCTCTAAAAATGGTGAGTAGGGCGACCCCAGCGTTAACTTAATGGTTCTTTCGTCAATTTTTTCAGCCTCGACACCGCTTAAAGAAGCTCGGAGAGGGGAACGATAGTCAACATTTTTAATAGCATCAATTGTAAAGAGAACATCATCGATTGTTAGTTTGTTACCATTACTCCACTTAGCTCCTTCTTTTATTTTAATAATATATTCTTTGTTGTTATTAATAACCACGCTTTCTGCTAAGTCATTAACAAGGGTGCCGTTTTGATCGTATTTAAATAAGCTCGAATAAACTAGACGGCTTAAATCGCTATCAACGTCGCGATTAACCGCATAAAGAGGGTTAATTGTTTTTGGATATCCGACAACGCCCTCAATATATTCTCCTCCTGAAACTGGGGCATATTGAAGATGCTTTCCAAAAAAAGAAACACCTAAATAAATAGCATTAACAAAAATTAAAAGTAGACAAATTTTAATGATTAAATATTCTTTCGGATTAAGAAACTTATTTAAATGCTTTAATTGATTACTGGTAGGAATTTTACGGGGAGATAATGTATAGACTAACTTTTTATCAATTTCTGATTGATTAATATTTCTTTTTCTATAAATACCAAAAAAAGACAAGGCCTGAAAAGCCCTTTTCTTAAATGTAATAGTTTTACTTTTAAGTGAGTTCACAGTAATCTTTTAACTCTCGAAGCCCGCGGGCGCTTAAGCTTTAAAGAAAACGCCTAAAGATAGTAGTATAAATATAGCGGCCAAGACAATAGTCGCAATAAAAAGTTTTTTTTCTAAACCACGTTTAGTTAAATAAACGCCACCACTACCACCAAAAACGCCACCCAAACCAGCGCCACGATTTTGCATCAAAATCGCCACCATCAGTAGAACCGCTACAATAATTTGAATAATTTTAATCCAAAATACCATATTATTTTTTAATCTTATTGATTAAGGCGGTCAGAGCTTCTTTATTAGATACGGCTAAATCAGCTAAAATCTTCCGATCGACTTCAATTTTGTTTACTTTTAATAAGTTTATAAAACGAGAGTAGGATAAATCAAATTCACGAACAAAAGCGTTGATCTTAATTTGCCATAAACCGCGCATCACTCTTTTCTTTTTACGACGATCAGTATAAGCATGTGCGCCGGCCTTAGTACGAGCGGTCTTAGCTAATCTAATTAATTTTTTGCGACCCCATTTATAACCTTTAACGGCCTTCAAAAGCTTCCGTCTTTTTTTTACGTGGGTCATCCCTCTTTTTACTCTAGGCATATGTTCAATTACAAATAATTAAATTAATTATACGGGGTAAGCGTATGGATAGTTTTGGCCAAGGTTTTATGCGCTTTTATATCCAAACGCTTCTTACGAGTGGCATTACCAGTATCGCGAGAATTAAAATGGTCTTGCCCAGCTTTACGTTGGAGCAATTTATTGTTAGCTGTTTTCTTAAAGCGCTTTACAGTCGCTTGATGAGTCTTTATTTTTGGCATAATTTTCCAGATTAAAAAACAGGCAAACACCTGAATTCAACGGTTTTTTACTTTTTATTGATCAATATAATAGTAAATCTTCCTCCTTGATTTGTCAAGGGTTGTTCAATCTCAATTACTAGTCCCGGCTTGGCCTGTAGCTTAGCCGCAAAATTGCGAACCATTTCAGCTGCTTTAGAGGGGTACTGCCGCTCGCGGCCACGCAAAATTAACTCAACTTTAATTTTATTATCTTTAGCTAAAAATTTTTCGGCCTGAAGCAAGCGCATCTCCTGATCGTGTTCACTAATACGGAAGGTAAGCCGAATATTTTTAGTCTCAACTTTCTTTTGCTGCATTTTTTGCTTATGAGCCAGCTTTTCTCTCTCATATTTAAGTTGCCCTAAATTAACAATTTTAACTACCGGCGGGTTGGCCTTAGGATTAACTTCAACCAAATCTAGGTCTGCTTCTTGCGCCTTTTCAAGCGCCTCTCCGATTGTCATAACGCCGAGCGCATCGTTGTTTTCGTCTATTACAAAAACTTCCGGGACCCTAATTTGAGTATTAGATCTAAACGTTGGTTCTTCTTTTCTTTCTACACGATGAAATTTAATGCGCATGATAGTTTTGTTTAATACTTTTAAACCCCTTAATAGCTTTGGTTGTAAAATCACCTAGTTTTTTCCTTGTTTTATATAATTTTATTAATAATTTATATTCTATTTATATCTTAAAAACGTTGGAAAGTCAAACAAAAATGGGACAAACACG
>Ga0074199_1001981_pt1 | contig 14445 bp, 20 predicted proteins | sample EPASupsiteSAE347_FD_64528 | JGI IMG/M metagenome (GOLD analysis project Ga0074199, IMG submission 64528) | Bioremediated contaminated groundwater from EPA Superfund site, New Mexico - Sample SAE3-47 | ecosystem: Environmental > Aquatic > Deep subsurface > Groundwater > Contaminated ...
AGATTGTAGTCCCAATCTGAGTATGTTGATTGCCGCGTTCCAGTCTCTATCTAAGGAGAGGCCGCATTGGGAACAATTATGTACCCTCTCCGAGAGATCCTTTTCAACCAGAATACCACACCTTGAGCACATCTTAGAAGTGTTTCTTGGATCTACCAGGACTACCATCGAACCAGCATTTGCAGCTTTGTAGGATGTTAATGTCACCAGCATATTCCAAGCCACATCTCCGATGTTCTTCGCTAAGTTGTGGTTCTTGATCATGTTTTGAATATTTAGATCTTCAAATGCAATCAAGCCGAATCGATTAACCAGATCACGGCTGACCCGATGAGCAAATTCATATCTTTTGTTAGCGATTCTTTCATGGACTCTTTCAACGACCTTTAAGGCGGATCTCCTCTCGGGAGTACCTTTTGAAGCTTTAGACAGCTTCCTTTGGACTCTGGTAAGCTCCTTTTCCTCTTCTCGGAAGAATCTGGGGTTGGCGATCTTCTCTCCGTTTGAGAGAGTTGCAAAGGACTCAAGACCAACGTCGATCCCTACCATAGATCCGTCTTTCCAGGGAGGGAGGAGGATATCTTCAATTTCAACGGAGAAGCAAGCGAACCATTTGCCTGTGGCGGCTCTTCGAATGGTCAAACGCTTGATCTTGCCTTCTATTGTTCGATGTAACTTGATCTTGACTTCCCCGATCTTGGAAAGATAGAGCTTTCCAGGTTCCAGCTTGAATCCCTTCTGAGGATAGGTGAACGAGTCGTATCTACCTTTTCCACGAAATCTGGGATATCCTGGCTTCTCACCCGCTTTAACACGCCTAAAGAAAGCTTTGAGAGCAAGATCTACTCGTTCATGGACGTTCTGAAGCACCTGAGAAAAGACCTCTTTAAGCTCAGGCTTCTTGGATTTCCATTCCGGAAGCATGTTATTGGTTTCGTATTTGTTCAGAGATTTGCCTTCCTTCTCCCAGGCAGTCTTACGAATCTCTAAGGTTTTGTTATATGTCCATCGGCATAGATCCAGGGTCTGCTCCATCTTCGTCTTTTGGGACTTGGTGGGATAGATCCTAAATTTATATGCCTTGAGCATAGATTATGTTTAAGCAGTTATTGGGATATATAGTTATCTGCTTAATTGAGAGCGTACGGCATATCATCCCCACCCTTGAAAGTGAGGGGTCTTCTGCCTGCTTTTCTATAATCATAATCAAACGGAAAAAAGAGGATTATGCAGTCATCACCTCCGGGGCAAGGGTCTTCAGCCCGTAGAGACTTTGACGCGCATCCCGGAAGTAGAACCGCTGCTGCAGAAGGTTCTCTTCTTTGAGCCTGCTCAGGGCATACCAGACCGTCCTGGCGGGCAGATACGTTCTGTTTATGATCTCTTTCTGGGTCATGAGGCTGCCGGACTCCAGCACTTTGATGACCAGTTTGGCTGATGGCGGCAGGCGGTCTAAATTCGTATTCGGCTGCTCGATTGCAGCGTCAGCAAAGACGATCCCTCATTTTTATCTCACCGATCACAATTGTTAATTAAAGGATTATAAATAGGTTCCTCTTGAAGAAAAACAATGCCGAAATCAATGCGCCCATGATTATAAATAAAAGAATAAACAAAAGACGGGCCATTTCGGCTGGCAAAAAAGTATCGAGCCCGAGCATTTCGATCTCCATGATCTCGCTAAGCCGGCTTGATCCCGCGAACTTTGATGCTGGATATCGAGCCCTCAATCTTTTTGATCTCCTCAGCAGATTCTTTCATGCTCTGCAGTATCGCCTTCCCAGTGGGATCGTTGGTCATGCAGTCCAGCGGGAAGACGGACTCTTCGACCACCGTGACGTCTTTGAATCCAGCCGACCTCATGGCATTCAAATACGCCTCTTTTGTGGCAGCTCCTGCGACGCAGCCGACGTAGGCTTCAATCGATTCTCTGACGAAGTCCGGAAGCTTCTTGAGAAGAACGATATCCGAGACCATCAGCCTGCCGCCGGGCTTCAAGGTGCGGAAAGCTTCGCGGAAAGCCTTTTCCTTGCTTGGAACTAAATTGATGACACAGTTGGAGATGATCACATCGACGCTGCCGTCATCGACGGGCAACTTCTCAATCTCTCCGAGGCGAAACTCCACGTTTTGGTATCCTCCCTTCGCAGCATTATCTCTGGCCCGCACCACCATCTCTTCCGTCATATCCACGCCGATAACCCGGCCCGTCGGACCGACCTTGGCCGCGGCCAGGAAGCAGTCGAATCCTGCGCCGGACCCCAGGTCCAGGACGGTATCACCCGCCATTATCTCAGCAAGCGCGATCGGATTTCCGCATCCAAGCCCCAGGTTCGATCCGGAGGGGACCGCTTGCATCTCTTCTTCCGAATAGCCGATCTTCTTGCTGATCTCCCTGGGCTTGGCCGATCCGCAGCACGAGGAGGAACAGCATGAGCCGCTCTGCCGGGCGACGCGAGCATATCCGGCCCGGACTACTTTCTTTATTTCTTCGTCTTGCATATTTTCATCACCACATCCAGCAAATTTTAATTCAAATCCAATGATTAGTAAATCCACTGAGTATAAAATCCACTGATTATTAAATTTAATTTTAAATATAGATGATATGATAAATTCTCCGCACTACTTCTTAAAGACCTCATCCATGACCGGCCCGAGGATCGACTTGACCATTGCCTCAAGCTCCTCGACCTTGATCAGAGATAGGCAGCAAATCTTGCCGTCCTTTTCCATGCTCACCACGGCGAGCTTGTCGCCTGCCCGGATGCAGGCCTTCGCCCGAATCTCTTTGGGTAGCACCATCTGTCCCCGCTCATCCACGGAGACGATCGATTCCACTTTGCAGCAGCTCATTTTTCCCGCCATGCAGCAGGATTCCGCTCCATTTTCATCATTCATATTTGCACCATCTTGCGGCCTAAATCTCATGCATTTTCTGAGTATTTAAGTTTTTCTGATTATTCAGCTAAATAAGAAAATCCTACTATTACATGAACAGCGAATATCACATCGCATTGTTTTGAATCCGACACCTGCAAACATTCATATATTCGCATACACGCATATAGTTTTGATGGATCGGACGAATCCAATGAATCCAAAAAATCCGATGAGTCTGCATGTCGATTTATTCAAGGCCCTCTCCGACGAAACGCGGTTGAGAATCGTCATCCTGCTCCATAAAAGAGAGCTTTGCGTCTGCCAGATTGAAGCTGCATTAGGAATCACTCAGACCAAAGCGTCGCGCCATCTTTCCATCCTGCGCCGGGTAGGCCTGCTGAAGGCGAGACGGGAGGGACTGTGGATGTATTACACACTGGAAGAGCCGAGGAGCGATCTTGAAGATGGCTTATTTGAAAACCTCATGCTCGCTTTTCGGGACGATCTGGCCGAAATGGTATGCCGGGCGGATGCCAAGAAATGCGACATGCGATCAGCAACGACATGTACCGAATCAAAATCAATGGCAACTGAAAATGCAACTGAAAATAGCGATCGATAACGAACTGCGGAATTCTGTGGTGACGGAGGACGGGGGCTAAAATGGCTGAAGGGAAACGCAACGGTTTGGACTTTTTATCAAGATTCTTGACTCTATGGATCTTTGCCGCCATGATTCTAGGGATCGGCATCGGAAACTTCGCCCCCGGCATCACCAAATTCATCCTGAGCCTGCAAGTGGGCACGACATCCATTCCCATTGCCGTCGGCCTCATCCTCATGATGTATCCGCCCCTGGCCAAGGTGAAGTACGAGGAGCTGGGCAGCGTCTTCCGGGATCGCAAGGTCCTGGGCCTGTCGCTGGTTCAGAACTGGATCATCGGCCCCATCCTGATGTTTGCCCTGGCCGTGATTTTCCTGCGGGACTATCCGCATCTCATGTACGGCGTGATCCTGATCGGCATCGCCCGCTGCATCGCCATGGTCATCGTCTGGAATGAGTTGGCCTGCGGCTGCACTGAGTACTGCGCCGGGCTGGTGGGCCTCAACTCCATCTTTCAGGTTCTTTTCTATTCCGTCTACGCTTACATCTTCATCACCGTCCTGCCCGCATGGCTCGGAATAGCTGCAGGCATGGCGGTGAGCGTCACCATCTCCCAGATTGCAGAGAGCGTTTTCATCTACCTGGGCATCCCATTCCTGGCGGGCGTCTTCACCAGAGTCCTGCTCATGAAAGCGAAAGGACGATCCTGGTACGAAAGAAAATTCATCCCGCGCATCTCGCCGCTCACGCTGATCGCACTGCTCTTCACCATCGTTGTGATGTTCTCGCTCAAGGGAGAGTATATCGTTGAACTGCCCCAGGATGTGGTCAGAGTGGCCGTGCCTCTGGTTATCTACTTCCTGCTCATGTTCTTCGTCAGCTTCTACATGTCCTACAGGCTGGGCGTGAACTACGAGAACACTGCCGCTCTGTCGTTCACCGCCGCCAGCAACAACTTCGAGCTGGCGATCGCCGTAGCGGTGGCAGTCTTCGGCATCGCCTCACAGGAGGCTTTCGCAGCGGTCATCGGGCCGCTCATCGAAGTACCGGTGTTGATTGCGCTGGTGAATGTGGCTCTGAAGCTGAAGGAGAGGTACTTTGGGGGGGCGAAAGGGATGTGCGAGAGCTAGAACTAATGAGAAGTATATTTCATTATTTAATTTCTATAAAAATTATCAATTTTATTGTTCGACTCTTTAGTCGTTGACAGGAGATAAAGTATACAATTTTTGCCTTCGTCACCCGAAAATCGCCATTGGACGCAGGTTATTCCAGACATAGCCTCTTTGGAGATTGCTTATATTATCTCCCGTCAACCCCTTAATCCTTGTTGCTCTCAGCAAATGCTCGCGCAATTACCTCTGCAAGAACCTTTTTAGATTTCTCAACGTCTCCCGGCTGCAGTCGTATACGGTAACGCCCCCATTGGCTATCATAATCCATTACATTGAGTTCGGCAGAGGCCAGGAACTCTTGGATCTCTATGGTACTCTTTAGACGAGGCTCAAATCTGAGGAATCCTTTCTTTGGACGGAATATTATGAAGTTTCGCGTTTGGCTTTCCTTTGCCAATCCAATGTAGAACTTATTGAATTTCAGTTCCAATGCCTTATCGTGAATTCGCGCAAGTTCAAGCAGTTCGTCGGCAATGGCAACAGTTTTCTTCGAGCCACGCAATTCCCAATAGGAACGGTCAGTTGTCTCTTGAACTTCCTCATCTTCATCTAAGAGTCCGAGTGTCATCTGATCTACGACCGTAGTGAATACAAGACCAATGCTATTTCCTGCCTTGAGCGCTTTCATCTGGATAGCCACAAGTGGAATCATTCCATTGAATAGGCTAATGACATTTAGGAATCGGCTTGTTATATCTTCTGCGACAATCACCGCAATGTGTTCGTATTGGGGAAATCTGCGTCGTTCGATGTCCCAGTATTCAATCGTTCGGATAATGTGCTTTTCGTCTGTCTGACCGAGTTGGACTTCGACTTCGTATCGTTCGTTGGATTCTGCTTCTTGAAGGAGAAGATCAAGACGCCCGGCTCTAGGTTGTGGACGTTCCTTGTCTTTTAGGATGACGTCACCTAGGCCAAGGATAGACGGATCTTCCGCAATTCGTGCCTGAACCCACTTTTCGTCCAACTCGGGGTGGTTTTTGATGGATATAGTCTCAAATTTAGTGAAGTCCATATTTCCTCCTATTTCGTGCCAAACGTGGTACTCTGCCGAACGATGGTAGACGCATAACGCGCCCGGTTTTAGTGCATGCGGTCAATGCGCTTTTTTAGAGACGTTTCCCCAAGAATATCTCTGAAAGGTTAATGTCATCCATCAGGCTATCTTCTGTCTGAAAAAGGGAATATGGGTTGATGTTCATCCTTTGAATGTGTTCGATAAAATCCTGCCTTTCGGAAATTGGAATGACGAGTTTCCAGAGCAAGTCTTGGTCTTTATCATCTCTGGCCACAACGGTCTCATGAGAGGCCAATTTTAGTGATTTGCCTTTTCCTACTGTGCAGATTGTGTATTCGCTCTGCTGAAGATAGTGTCTGCGGTCTGTACCTAAATAGGGGCCGAGGCAACTAATAGCAGGTTCATCGAAGTCACCAATTTTAACTCCGCTTGCATGCTCTTGATATACATAGATTGCCGAATGTTGCACCCCATTTCGTGGCTGTGGCGTCATTGCAAAGTACGCAGCCACATAAGGGGATCTCGTCCAATCCAAGAGGGGAGACGGCAGACCATGATGTCTAAGATATGCAAAATATTCGTCTCCCGGAAATCCATCATCAATGGAGAACTTCTGCTCGTCGAGCCACTTATTAAACTCGTCCCTCGAAGGAATAGGCCATTTCTTGCCTGTGATGGATTCTATCTTTACTCTGATGACATAGACGAAGTTATAATAATCACTTAAAGTTATTTCATGCCGTACCGATCGCTCAAGTGTAGTCTCTAGCTTCATGAATGAATCCGGCTGACCACGATAGAGCAATTCTGAGACGAGTATAGGACTACTGCGTTTGGCTTTGACATCTCTTTCGGCCTGCAGTTTCTCCACCCACTCGATGAACTCATTCCATGAATTAATTCGTATTTCTCTCATATCTTCTTATCGAATTCCAGCGGCGAAGAGCGACGAATCCTTTGCGTGTCTGCAATAGCCTCGATCCTTGATTCGGGCCGTTTTCTATCTCCATCCTTTGGATGTTACCTCAAATAGAAAAATCTTGCGGAAAGTGACGGTTCTGGCTTTGTGATATTCTGCTCGTCGAACGTCACGCTTCAGTTTCGTTTTGCTAGCAGAGTAGACAGCTTGGTTCGGCAAACATTTTATCTTTAGTCTCGGATAAAATCTTCGTCATGGTTCTCCAAAAGGTAATATTTCCCAATTTGGCGCTCACTAACACAGAGCCGAGCCAGAAGCAGAGCGCCCTATTCCGCCGATTGGCTCAAGCGCCTCGTTAACCACTTGCAGTAAACCCTTCATGAAATGTCACAACACCACGAGCCTTGTTTTCATCGAACGGCAACACAAGAACATTCTCTTGCGGAACCCCCTCAATTACCAGGTCCTTGGGACTTCGAAAGCCAAACCGCTCGTAGTAGTTGGGATCTCCCACGAGCACGCAGCCCTTTGCACCCAATGACTTTAGCGAGGACAGGCCTTCACGGATCAGCGATTTCCCGATACCCTGCTTCTGAAATTCCGGCAAGACGGAGATGGGGCCGAGGCCATACCAACCAGGGCTGCCATCGGAAATGGTCACCGGCGAGAAGGCTATGTGGCCTACCACCTTTTCCCCGGCAACTGCCACCAATGAGATTGTAAGCGCGTTCGCATCTCGCAGTGCATCAATAATGAACTGTTCCGTGTGATTGCTGATGGGAAGAGTATCAAAAGCTGTTTTCGTGATCTCCGATATCGCTTTGATGTCCGACTCGGTCTCATTGCGAATAACGATTTTCATGTCTAACTCGCACATCGTGCTTTTCTATTGCATTGGCTGCATGATAACGGTTTTCCATTTAGCCGGGTTAGCTTTCCTGATGTCGCTCAGGTAGATTTCGTGATGTTTTCCAATTCGCTTGCCCCTGGTATCAATAAAATGATGCACTTTCTCAATCGTTGGTCCTTCTTCGGAGAACGGGCCAACATGAAGAATCTGCACGCATCTTCCTTCCGACAGAGCCTCAAAACGCACCGTCGAGGCTGCAGAAAGCTTTTTCTTCTTTCTCAGGTCTGCAACGGCGTTATCGATCATTTCTCCTGTGACGAAATCAGGTTGCATGATCATCATCGTCCACTTCCAGCCGGACTTATCTTCCACTGAGAACTTTGACATGTCGTCGGCCCACCATAAACCTTCCAGCGGCATGACTCCGTAGTCAGTCGCCAACGCGCCCTTCTTGACCATGAACTTCACGGCATATGAAATAGTAAACAAGGTTTCGATCGCATCTGAGTATTCCTTAGATGTATTGGGATCCCCAGACCCATCCACCATCAAGTAGTTCATGGTCGGGACGTCAACTTGAACAACCTCTTTGCTTGATGGTTGATAGAGATTCTTCAACCTCTTCTTGAGATCAATCTTCTCCATGGCCCCTCTTATGATGCTGGCGCAAGGTTGAGGGGATCTTGAGCCACGCAGCGCAGTGAATCATACCCTCTAGCCGGTTTTGTTGTTCGGTTCTTCTTCTCGACTGCTATGGTCAAATTCATTGCCCTCTGCATTATTGAATTTTCCGCCAATTTTTGCCAAGTATTCATGAAGGAACCTCCATAGTCTGCCTCACTCCTCCGACCGAATCATAACGTCCCTCAGCTTAGAATCGAATCCAGAAATCCTTATATATGAATAAATGGATTGGATTAGGCTGAATAAATCGTCTTCGTAGGATGTTGCTGATGATCGATAAAGAACTGCCAATGATCCCTAGCAAAAGACTGCCCGTCCCTCTGCCGGGGGTAAAGAAAGAATCCCGCGGAGACAATAGCGCCTGCTGTGAAGCAGAAAATACTCTGGCCAGGCTTTATGGAGACCAGAGCGTGGCCAGAGAGCGATGCCTCCATGTATGCGCTCAGGCAAAAAAGATAGATGAAGAGGATTTGCTTGCCGAGATAAAGGTTTTTAAGGCGGTAGCCGATACAACGCGCCTCAGTATTCTTAAGCTTTTGACCGGAGGGGAGCTTTGCATTGGCGAAATAATGCTGGCTCTCAAAAAACCGCAGTCCTCCATATCCCATAATTTGTCTATACTCGAAGACGCAGGATTGATAAAAGAGAGAAAGCAGGGAAAATGGTGTCATTACAGGATCTCTAACGAGGCAGTTTTGGATATGTTCAACTCAGTTAAGCAGCTTAAGAAAAAATGAAGCTTGAAGCATATCCCGCATTGCTTCGAGCGACAATCCATGCCGATTATGAGAAAGAGCAGCCCCACAACGAATTCTGAAATGAGGTGGACAATATGGTTGGTGGACAGGCAGATGTAAAGCTCGTGAGCAATGCAATGGCAAATGCCACGAGAAGGAAGATAATGGCCATGCTTGTGGAGAGCAACAGGAGCCGCGAGGAGATCGAGAAAGCAGCCGGTGCGTCAATGCTGGACTACCACCTGCAAATGATGCAGCAGGCAGGTTTGATCGAGCAAAAGGACGGCACTGTCACAATAACCGAGTTTGGCAAGAACTTCATGCAATCCAAAACGGAAAAGCCCGTCGAAGTCAAGAAAGATCTCGCCGGAACAAAGCCCATCAAGATTACCGAGATCATGCAGCTTCTTCCCTGCATTGCCGACACAACCAAGTTCAGGATCATTGCCAGAGTCTCGCCACCTTTGGGCGGCGCGCTCAAGCTCCTGGAGCCGCTTTTTCCCAGGGCCAGGTACTCGGATAAGATCGGGGCGCTCATCATCCAGAAAAACAATATCATGATCACCGCCTACTCGACGGGAAACGTCACCATGACCATGATCCGAAGCGAGCGGGAGGCGAAAGATGTCCTGGACGACCTGAGAAACACCATCAACAACGCCATCGCCAAGGGCATCACTCCCGTACCCCGTGAAAAGGTCAAGGTAGACCATGCGGAGATCTTCCAATATCTTCCCAAGACCGACTGCCGCATCTGTGGGGAGCAGAGCTGTTACTCCTTTGCCATTCGGCTGGTGGGCGGCGAGACAGCACTTGATAAATGCACTCCGCTACTGGATGCGAAATTTGCGACAAATCTCGAACACCTCAAGACGCTGCAAGAGTATTTGTGAAGACATTAACCATCATCCTGACGGACGGCCCCTACATCTCCGAATATGCGGAGATGGCGGCGAAAGTGGCCAGGGCGGCTTTGAAGGAGCATCGGGTGAATATTTTCCTTTATCTGGATGCGGTCCACATACCAAAAGCCGGACAGAGCCCGTCCATCTTTAAAAACGCAGGCGAACTGTTCAGGGATCTGGCCGCGGAAGGCGTCGTGATCAGGGCCTGCTCCAGGTGTGCCGCCTCCAGGGGCTATCTGCCGGAGGACGGCGGCGTGTGCAAGGACTACTATCCGGGAATTGTGATCGGTAGCCTCTACGATCTGGCGGAGATGTTGAAGTGCAGCGATCGGGTGATGGCATTAACAGGATAAAATGGATGAGATAGCCGGCAGGTCCGCCTGGAGGGCTAAAAATTACATGAGATCAATCTTCTACCTGCTGGACAGGGCCCCCTACGGAATCGAGAAGGCTTACGGCTTGCTCAATGCCGCTGCGGTGAGCATCAAGATGGACCTGACGCTGGGCCTTTATGCGGACGGCGTTTACCTGGCACTGGCCGGCCAGGACAGCCGTCTTCTAGCCACCGCAAATCTCTCGGATATTCTCTATGCCTATCCAGAGATCAAGGTCGTTGCCCATGAGCCTTCCCTGTTGGAACGCGGCCTCATGAATCAGGAATTGATCGAGCTGGTGGATCTGGCGGATGAGGATTATTTCCTGAACAGGATGGCGGATGCTGATGGATTGGTCGTACTGTAGGATTTGGCTTTGTAGGATTCTGCGATTATAGAAAAGCAGGCATCGCATCTCTCCAAGGACCGGAATTAAGAAGCAGGAAGGATAATCTTGTGATCAACTCCGATTTGCGCGCTCAGAAATCCGAGTCAGGGATTGCAGAAGGCTTGAGGAGACACATCTTCCTCCTGACAAAGCCGCCGGGAAGCGAGCGAACAAAGCTCTGCCTGCTGCTCGTGGAGCGGACGGAGGATGCCGTTTTGTATCTGGCGGGAGACGGTGTGTTCAATCTGCTCGGCGATTCCCCGAAAGTACTGGCGGTGGCTATGCAGTCTCATGTTCGGATTTACGTCTGCCGGGAGGATATGCAGGCGAGAGGCGTGAAGAGCGTGGGCGCGGCGACTGTGCTTGACGATTTTTACGATCGGCTGGTGGCGGACATGATGGATGATGAAAATAATGTCTATTCCTTCTGATGACGGACTCCAGCCCAAATGCTAAGTCTTTCTCGCCGCCACATCTCGAATCATCTCCGCCGATATGGCGATTCCCTTGCAGGTGTGCATGTTTAGCGAGAGCAGCAGCCCCACCACTTTTCCGTCCTGCACCAGCGGGCTGCCGCTGTCGCCGGGCCCAGGCAAATTGCCCAGAGGCAGCACAACGTAAGCAATGGACCAGGACGTGTCGGAGATGCGGCACAACATGGTGCGCTGCGAATTCTTCAGCTCGGCCTCGCCAAATTTCGGCTTGCCAAGCTCCGTGGGCCGGCAGGCTCCCATTATTGGAAAGAAGGCCAGATCGGCGTCGCTGGGGATGTAGGCTACCTTGCAAGCAAGGCCGCCCACGCGCAGGCTATGCGTGCCCGCGGCGTGGAAGATGTGCGCCGGTGCGACGCCTGCAAACGCGCTTCGCCAGGGGACGACGGCCCCGACCACGCCGCCGGAGCGGCCTGCGATGAACTGGTCACCGGATTTGATCATATTTTATCTGGGATTGTGGGATATCATCAGGGTCTATGTCACCGTCTGAAGTCCATCTCCACATACTCTCCTTCCACTCCGATCTTCTTCAAGCGAATAAACAATTGAGTTCAACTTCCCTCATCATTCATCTATCTTCTCAGGATGCTGCGAAAAGTCCCATTTGGGTTTTTTAGATCCGAAACTCCTTTATCGACGTATGGTTTTCGCTCAAGGTCTCGGATCGTTTCTCATACCATTGGGAGCGGAGGCATGTGGACGGTTGCATGTTCCGTCATGACAATTTTCCAGATACCAACTGGAAAACTGTGTCAACTTTTCCCAAGCACTTTCATAACGGCTCTCAAGATGCTGTCGAGGAGAGCAATATCGATGACGATCCCGTTATAGCCCTGCGGCAGTTCATGGATTTTGCCAGATCTTATTTAGCATCGATTGGCAAATGAGATTGTATTTTGCGATAATTAACGCCGCCCCTGTTCCCGGTCCGTCCGGTCTCGCGTCGCTGGCCGCCTGGCGGGCCCACATGCACGCACGGGTGGCCACATGAGAGCGCAGGGAGCATTCTACTGAGGGCCACCTTGGATGTTGGGTACCGTGATAGCAGGTTTTGGGTCGTTGCGAGAAATACGGGCGTTGCGCCTTATTCCAATAGCTTGCAGAAATCCTCTTCGTTTATGCCCAACTGCTTGAGGATTTCGTAGAACAGCCAGCTTCCGATTTCGCTGTTGCCGTGTATCGGAATGGTAGTTGCCCTGCCGTCTGGATGCTTCCATCTGGCATGGCTGCCCTTTTGTCGGACCATCTGGAATCCGAGTTTTCTGGCGACCTTTTGCAGGTCCTTAGCTTTGGCAGGCATAAGTGGCCGACACATCAACATCTGCTGGAAGCATGCGCCCTTCTTCTTCGTGCTCTTCTTTTATCATTTCGAAGACGTTTAGCAGCTCGGTTTGTGCCTCTTCGGGAGTCTGTCCCCAAGCATGGCAACCTGGAATGGCCGGCACGAAAGCTACGAATGTGCCGTTATCATCCGGGCGAAGGACTATGGTGTAATCATAAAGCCGCTTCATTGGATGCTATTTCTGCGCTATGCCAATATAAAGCTATTCTGCGATATCCGAAAAAAAATGGCGATCGGATTCACGGCAACATCGTTCTCTCGCAGCTTCCGGTCCAGGCTGCGCTCGTAGCTCGCTGCTTGTGGGCCGGGCCGTCCGGGCTCCGCGTCGCTGGCGGCTAGGCGGGCCAGTGTGCACGCACGGGTGGCTAAATGAGAGCGCGGGGAGAATGCTGCCGGACAGCGAGGCGGGCGTGGGCTGTCCATCGGGCTTTGGTCAGCCAGCATACGTCGGGCGCAGCGTTGGATCATCCAGATGAGCTTGACTACAGTTGGCGAAAACATATCAGCACATCGGGCAAATCAATTATATGTCCAAAGAGGCTTATTATGGGTGATCAATTATCTCCATGGGGTCAATAATTGAAAGTCCGAGCCGTCATTAAGCTGGTAGAAGATGATGGATGGTTCCTTGATCGAACAAGAGGCAGTCACAGACAGTACAAGCACCATTTTAAGAGTGGTTGGTAACCATCTCAGGAAAATTGGATGATGAAGTACCGAGAGGTACCTTGAACAGCATACTAAAACAAAGTGGCATTAAGGAGATCGGGAAAGATGACTGAGTATCTGATCATAACTGAAAAGGCTGAAAATAATTACGCAGCCTATTGCCCGGATCTGCCCGGTGTCATAGCTACCGGTCCGACGAGAAAGGAAACGCTAGAGTTGATGAAAGAGGCAATAGAGTTTCATCTGGAAGGGCTGAAGGCCGAGTCTCTAAATATACCCGAGCCTACTACCACGGCGTCTTCTGTAGAAGTTAGCGTATAAAAGCCAGGCGCTATCATTATTTACAGAGTCAATGCTTGCGGACCTGCTGGGCTCCCGGCTGCGCTCGTGGCTAACGCCGCCTGTGGGCCGGTCCGTTCGGGCGCGTGCGTGGCCCAGGCGGACCCGTGTGCACGCACGGGTGGCAGCCGGAGGGCACAGGAACATGCCACCAATGCAGCGAGGCAGGCGTGGGCTGGTCATACAGATGCTGCAGAAAGTGATTTCAAATACATCGATACGCAATGCTTCTATCACGAACGTGATGTATGATTATCTCCTTTGTTTTCGAATCAACTTCATATTCATATATAATTCGATAATCACCGACACGTAGGCGATAAAGCCTTTCGGCACCGGATATCCTTATTGACTGACTGGGAAACGGTTCAGATTTTAAGCTCTCAATTTTCTCCATCACCCGGGTGATAAGATCTTGCGGGAGATGACGCAGATCCTTTTCAACTGACCGCTTAAAACTGATGCTATAGTTCGCCATTTTGGTTTAGCCGTCGCTTCATTTCATCCAAGCTGACGCATTCTTCATCTCTGCGTTCGGCAACAATCGCGAGATCGTGAAGATCCTCAGTCATCTGTTCATAGCGTTCTATGGACAGGATAACTCCTTTCTTTTTGCCTTCCGCATCAGTAACATATTGTTCGTCTGGTATGCCGGCCATACATTCACCACTCAGACTTCTTTTATCATTTCAAAGACGTTTAGCAGCTCGGTTTGTGCCTCTTCGGGAGGCTGTCCCCAAGCATGGCAACCTGGAATGGCTGGTACGAAGGCTACGAATGTGCCGTTATCATCCGGGCGAAGGACTACGGTGTAGTCATAAAGTCGCTTCATTGCATGTTATTTCTGCGCTATGCCAATATAAAGCTACTCTGCGATATCGGAAAAAAATGGCGATTGGATTCTCGGCAGCATCTTTGTTTTGCAGCCTTGGCTGGCTCCCGGCTGCGCTCGTAGCTCGCTGCTTGTGGGCCGGGCCGTCCGGGCTCCGCGTCGCTGGCGGCTAGGCGGGCCAGTGTGCACGCACGGGTGGCTAAATGAGAGCGCGGGGAGAATGCTGCCGGAC
>Ga0074199_1001983_pt1 | contig 14416 bp, 8 predicted proteins | sample EPASupsiteSAE347_FD_64528 | JGI IMG/M metagenome (GOLD analysis project Ga0074199, IMG submission 64528) | Bioremediated contaminated groundwater from EPA Superfund site, New Mexico - Sample SAE3-47 | ecosystem: Environmental > Aquatic > Deep subsurface > Groundwater > Contaminated ...
AAACGCGGGAAACCCGCAGGCGGCACAAGATCGCCGCCGCCTTTTTCGAACCAAATTCGCACCACATTGGGAAGGAAGCATTAATAACATTGGGTTGCGGGCATAGCCCGCTTTGGAGGATGGGGCTTTAGGTTGCTCATGCTTTCCGCGCTCAGCTTTTTCAAGGCGGCAATCAGGGGATCAGGATTGCCGGTTGCCCGAGCCGCAAAGGCGTCCGCCTGATACTCAAAAAAACGCGAAAGCCGGTTTGTCATGGCAGACTCCAAACGCTGAAAAGGGGCAAGCAAGAGCATGAAACATACCAGCCCGGCGTAAATCGACATGTTTTGCATCCCAAACGCTTTAAACAGCCAGGGACAATGAATCGAACGCGAAAACACGAAAAAAACAACAAGGCTTACGCCGAGCGAAAGGAAAATAAACTTGACGACATGCTTGAATTTGTAATGCCCGATTTCATGCGCCAGGACGGCCGTGATCTCGTTTTCGTCAAGCTGCTTGATGAGCGTGTCATAGAGCATGATTCTTTTCAGTTTCCCGAACCCGGTCAAAGCGGCATTGGCCTTGGTCGAACGTTTGGAGCCATCCATCACATAAATGCCTTTAACCTTATAATCCTCCTTTTGAGCAAGCTGTTCGATTTCCGTTTTCAATTTCCCCTCTTCCAATGGGCTGAACTTGTTGAAAAGCGGCATGATGACCGCCGGCGCCAGATACATGATCAGGATTTGGAACAACGCCAAAGCCAGCCAAGCGTAAAACCACGCAAAAACGCCGCCCTTTTCAAAGAGCCAAAGAACGCCCGCCAATACCAGCCCTCCAAGAATTCCGTTCAACAAGAAACTTTTGAGCGTATCTGCGGCAAATGTTTGCGGAGTGGTGCGGTTAAACCCGTATTTTGCCTCAATGACAAACGTGTCGTATGCTTCAAAAGGCAGATTGAACAGAAAAAGCGCAAGGAACAAAACGCCGGCAAAAATCAGCCCCCGGCCGATCGCTCCGCCCCAAAGCCCGCGCGCCAGATTGTCGAGAAAATCAAAGCCGCCGAAAAGCATGAAGCACACAAGCAGAACAAGCATGGCGCCTGATTTTATCAGCGCCAAAACCGTACTGTCGGCCAGATATTTCTGCGAGGCGGCGTAACGTTGGGCATCGTAAAATCCCTCGAACTCGGACGGCAGCGCCGGGGACCACGCTTTGAGATTGAGCAATTCAGCAATCAGGTCAAAAAGGGCCAATCCAACGAAAAGCGCGATTACAATAAGCATTGGTTTATTCATATTTGTATTCTTCTCTTCTGGAGACGGGATGACCACATCCCGTCTCTGCGGCCTGTGGTCAGGCCGTCTCCATTTTTATTTGAGGCGGGACAACCCCGCCCCCCTTGACAGCCTGTCAGGACGCCTCCACTTCTTTTCCGGATTGGAGCCGAGACGACCTCGTCCCGGTCTTTCGGCATAAGGGCAGGCATCACATGCTCAGCGCATAAATCCGTCCTTTATATGGCCATTCATCCGCATTACTCACAATTCTGGCGCGGACCGGGTTTAATTGCACATATTTCCACTTTTCTGCGTAGGATTCCGATGTCCGCAGATAGCGATCAAAATAATCCGCCTGCCAAATTGGCGGTTTTAATCCGCATAATTGTGCCATTTTCCGTGCACTGACCGATTTCCACATCTTTATCCACCGTTCTAATGAGTCGGCCTCACGTCCATGTCGCACAAAACAATGCAAATGATCCGGCATGAGAAGGTAATCGCCAACATACCAGCCATTCATTTCTGCAGAATTAGCCCATATTGAATGTAGTATTTTATGTGCCCATGCTGTGTTTAATATCATATGACGTTGATAAGCGGTAACCGTCAAAAAAACAATAGGATTCGCCGCAAGAGCGGGAAGATGCGCCAAATGCCGATATGTTCGTTTGCCATGCATATTTTCGATTTGACGGCCTGAGGTCAGGCCGTCTCCATTTTTTTCCTGATGGAGCTGGGACGCCCCGTCCCACTCTTCTTTTCTGGAGACGGGATGACCACATCCCGTCCTTCTCATGCTGGAGACGGGATGACCACATCCCGTCTCTGCGGCCTGTGGTCAGGCCGTCTCCATTTTACGAATTCTCTACCATTCCCACGAAATACTCTTCATCCCGCCGTTTTTCCAGCCTGATCATTTTTTTATCAACCATTTTTTGCAATATTTTTTTTGTTTCATCGATATCCAGCGAAAAGGCAGCCGAGACATCCTCGGCCGTGCAAGGTCTGCGCATCAGCATTGCCTGAATTTTTCCTTCATCCGCTTTCTGCGCCGAAATATTACTGGAATATTTCGCGATTACTTCTGCCTTGGGCTCGAACAAGATGCTTATTTGCCGCAGGAAACTTTCCTCTACCGGCTTTACGTTGTCTTCGGCGGTCGGCCTGACCGCGGTATTCAATTGAATCCTGTCGGCATGAATCGTTTTGGCCAAATTCGCGATTGACTTTATCTGGGGCAATTCGGAGTTAAAGCCGGGCACGATGAAAACTTCAAGCCAGATTTGACCGTCATGTTCTGCGCGCAACTCCCTCAGACCTTCCACCAGCGACGCAAAACGCAGATCGGGATGCGGCCGCATCAAGGCGCGAAACGAATTTTCATCCCAGGCGGAAAACGTGGCCTTGACAATATCAGCCCTGGCTGCTGAACTGCGCACTTCCGCCAAATACATGAGCGTGCTGTTGGTCAACAGCACCGATTTAAGCTTCATTTTCCTGTTAATGAATCCCAATATTTTACCAAACCCGGTATGCAAGGTGGGCTCGCCTGACCCGGTAACGGTAACGAAATCAGCCACGCCGCCATTGGCCTGCCATTCCTTCAATTCGCGCTCGACTTCAGCGATCGGAACGTAGTTCTTTCTCGCAATCGTCAGGCACGTGGTGGGGCCGACTTCGCAAAAAATACAATTCAAAGAGCATGTTTTGTGCGGCACAAGGTCCACACCAAGCGACAACCCAAACCGGCGCGACGGCACAGGGCCGAACAGGTATTTATATGTTGAACGTTTCCTATTTATTGATTTGCCGTCCTTGCTCAGTAAATCTTTTCATACTCCCCTTTGCTGATTTTTTTCAGCTTGTGAAAACCGGCCTGTCTGGCTCTGGTATCGGCGCTGCTTTGGGAAGCGCCCACGCGCGGAGCTGATATAAGGCGGACAAGATCAACGCCGCATTGCGGGCATTTCGGCAAGGGCCGCTCGTTGACGTTTTCAAGGCGTTCAAAGCCGTTCCGGCACATTTGGCAGCCCGTTTCCGGTCTTTTTGCCTGATATTCGCGAATAGGCATTGTTTTTTCTTGACTGAAGCGGTCTTGATGCAAGAATGCTTGAATCAATTTAATCAAAGGAGAAACACAAATTGAAGACAAAAATCATTTTTAATTTGTTTTGCTTGTCCGGCATTTTCCTGTGCATCCATGCGGCCGCCGGCGCCATTGAGCAGAAGAGCGCCGATCCATATCTGGGCGCCATTGTGGTTGACGCCGATACCGGCCAGGTTTTGTTCGAAGATCGTTCGGACACGGTCGGTTATCCGGCAAGCGCTTTAAAGCTCATGGATTTGCTGATCATCCTTGATAAAATCAAGACCGGCAGCATGAAACTTGACGATAAAATCACGATTACGGCCGAAGTCTCCAAGATCGGCGGCTCTCAGGTATATCTGAAGGAAAACGAAATTTTTACCGTGGATGAGCTTCTTTACGCCCTGATGATCCAATCGGCCAATGACGCGGCCACGGCGCTGGCCATTCAGGCCGCAGGAAGCAAGGACGGATTCGTGGTCCTCATGAACCAGCGCGCCAGGGAGCTTGGCATGAAGTCAACAGTGTTTCATTCCATCCACGGCCTGCCGCCGGCCAAGGACCAGTCGCCGGATGTCACCACGGCCCGCGATCTGGCGCGCCTGGCGCGGGAATTGCTAAAATATCCGGAAACACTTAAATACACCTCCTGCAAGGAACGCGGATTCCGCGATGACAAATTCATCATGCGCAATCACAATCATCTTCTGGGGGCGTTTGCCGGCTGCGACGGCATGAAAACCGGCTATTTCAAGAACGCCGGCTATTCAATCGCGGCAACGGCCAAGCGCGGCAACGCCCGCGTTATTGCCGTCATTTTGGGGAGCAAGACGAAAAAAACGCGCGACCAGAAGGCCTCCGAACTGCTTTCAAAAGGTTTGACAATGCTCGCGCAGAAGCAAACGTTGACGCAGGCCGCACAGCCTGCAACGAATCAGGCTCCAGCGCAGGTTGAACAGCCCAGGGAAAAACGAAGCAAAGGCCGGACAGCATGGGTTATTGTTTCGGGCGTATTATTGCTCATTCTGGCCGCCGGCGCTTACCTGGTTTTCTTTCGTCCGCCAAAAAATAAGGATCTGAAAGACGACCTGCTGCAGAAAAGATGACCGTCATTCTGGATTCAACCAGACAGGTCTGTATGTCTGGCCGCCGAAATTGGCCCCGCTAGTCACATAGCCGCTTCCGGAAAGGGCCGCATACCACTGGCCGGCGCTTTCCTGATAGACGCACAGGTCGGTCTTGAGGTCGCCGTCGAAATCTCCCGGCACCGGATCGTATCCCTGGCCGCCAAAGAGCGCGGAAGCAAGCGTGTATCCATAGGCCGACTGCGCCACATACCATCCGCCGCCGGCGGACTGGTAAAGGGCAAAATCAGTCAGGCCGTCTCCGTCATAATCGCCCGGCACAGGCGCAAGTCCCGGGCCGCCGAAAACGGTCGAGGCCATGGCATACCCGGACGCTGAAAGCGACACAAACCAGTCGCCGGTTGACTCGCGATAAAGGGCCGGATCAACCTTGCCGTCTCCATCGTAATCGCGCGGCACGGGTATATCGCCGATGCCGCCAAAATATGCAAGGGCGCTCCCGTAGCCTGAACCGGACAACAGCGCCACCCATGCTCCTTGCTGTTCCGCCGAAGATGCCGGGGGCAGGTAAACGGCCGGATCGGTGCGGCGGTCGCCGTCATAATCTCCAGGCACCGGTATGTAACCGGGACCGCCAAGAATTATCGAAACCGGCGAATAACCGGATCCGGAAAGCATCGTCAGCCACTCTCCCGTGGCAGACATATAGACGGCCGGGTCGTTTTTCCGGTCCCAATCATAATCTCCCGGAACTGGAATATAGCCCTGGCCGCCCAGGGCCGCCGAAGCGCTTTGATATCCGTTTGCCGAAAGGGCGGCCAGCCACAGGCCGCTATTCTGCCGGTAAATGACCGGATCCATTTTTGCATCGCCATCCGCGTCAACATCCGCATAGAGCGTGGAATATAACCGGGCGGGAATGATATTCTGCTGCAGCCACGCGCTCAATTGCATCATATTGTTGGTGTATTTGGGCGCAGCCAGTTGAGACGAATTGTAGAATTTGGCGTGCGCGTAGAAGGCGTTGCTGGAAAAAGCGAGAGTTCCCTGGCGGATCGGCTGGCTCTTGTCAACTGGAATAGTGATTGATTGCATGTCCTTGACCAGCGTTACCGGACCGGAATACCAGGACCGGATGTCCGCCATGACCGCATTCGTGGTGTCATTCTCGAACTGGCAATGCGTGGCCGCGGCCAGGCGAGGCGCCGCGTTGCTCAAACCAAGTTGGTGAAGAGTATATCCAAGCGCCTTGGCGGGCGTGTGTGAACAATTTTGAATGAGCTGGGCCCTGGCAACGGCGTTGGAATAGCCTGGGTCGCCGGGACCAAGACCGGTGTTTTTGGTCGCCCAGACTTCGGGAGACAAGGTGACTTCATGAATAAGCACGTCCAGATTGGTGGCCTGGTTGAGCACGAACGTGTTAGGCCGCGTGTCTCCGGTAAAGACTATTGAAATACCCTGCCATTCCAGGCGGAAACTTATGGCGCCGTCGCGGTCATGAATTGCCGGGAAAGCCGTGATCCGCACCCCGTTGGTATTATAGACCAGCCGGCCGACCTCCTCATAGGGAATTTCATATCCCGCGAGGTCGTATCCATCCTGCCCGTTCGTCAGGCCGGTGGAAAGGAAACTGAAACTTTCCCGGTGCCACTTGGTCAACGCTTTCATATCCTCGCAAAAATGGATGGTGCCTTCATTGGTATTAACGCCGGTCGGGGCGTTGGTGCCGGGGCCAGTTGGTCCCCATACATATTGCGGCGTAAAACGATCGGTGGAAGGCCCGAAACAATAAATGAACATCAGGTCGCTCATGTGGTCCGCATGCAGATGGGTCATCAGGATTTTATCCATTTGCGAATAAGCCGCGCCGGCGGCGACAAATTTTTCAATCACGCCCGCCCCGCAGTCAAAGACAAAATTTTCATTGTTGCCGCATTCCACAAACACGCTGTTGGCGGCCTGGGAAAGACGCGGCAGGAATGAGGTGCCCATGAACGAGATCCGCATTTCATTCGTCGCGGGCGGCGTTCCGAGACTGACCGGCCCGGCTTCCCGCCTGAGAGCCGCCGCGGCCGGTTCCTTGCCCGTGAACCCCGGGGAGCTTGGCGGGTTTGTGTAGAGCGAATCCGGAATAATATGGCTTTGCAGCCAGGCGCTTAACTGCATCATATTGTTGGTATATTTCGGCTGCGCCTGCATAGATTGCGGGTAGACCGTGGAATTCGTATAAAACGCGTCGCTGGAAACAATCGCGGTTCGCCGGCGGATCGGCTGGGTTTTGTCGGTGGAAACATTCAAAACCACCAGGTCGGTGGCAAGCGAAACAGGTCCGGAATACCAGGAACGGATATCATGCATGACGGTGTTGGTGGTGTCATCCTCGAATTGGCAGTGGGTGGCCATGGTCAGCCTGGGGGCCGCGTTGCTCAAGCCGAGTTGGTGAAGCATATATCCGAAGGCTTTGGCGGGAGTGTGCGAGCAATCCTGGATCTCCTTGGCCGTGGCGACATAGGCGGGAAAGTTGGGGTTGGAAGGAGATACTCCGCCGCTGTTCTTGTAGGCCCAGACCTCCGGAGACAAGGTCACCTCGTGAATCAAGACGTCCAGATTGGCGGCCTGGCTGAGCATAAGCGTGTTCGGCCGCGAGTCGCCGGAAAAAAGCATTGAAATCCCCTGCCATTCCAGGCGATAACTGATGGCGCCGTTGCGGTCATGGATCGCCGGAAAGGTAGTGATCCGCACGCCGTTGGAATTGTAGACAAGGTTGCCGGTCAACTGGTAGGGGCATTCATGCGCCACGAGATTATACCCATCCTGTCCGTTCGTCAGGCCGGTGGATAAAAAGCTGAAGCTTTCGCGGTGCCACTCGGTTATGTCTTTCATGGTGTTACAGAAATAGGCAGTGCCTTCCTCGGGAACATCTCCGGACGGACCCCAGACATGCAGGTCGGTGAGACGGTCCGTGGAAGGACCGAAGCAGTAAATGAACATCAGGTCGCTCATGTGGTCCGCGTGCAGATGGGTCATGAAAATCTTGTCCATGCGGGAATAGGCCACGCCCATTGCGACATATTTTTCGATCACGCCGGACCCGCAGTCGAAGACAAAGGTCTCGCCGTTGCCGCATTCCACAAACACGCTGTTGGCGGCCTGGGTAAGGCGCGGCAGGAACGAGGTGCCCATGAACGAGATCCGCATCTCATTTGTCGCCAGCGGCTCGCCGGGATAATAGCAGCCAGCGCTTGCCTGTGCCAGGACGCCATGCGCCAAACCCGCGAGCAGAAACGTGATGCTTGTAAAACATTTCAACGCGTTCATTATGATGATATCCTCCTTTTTGAATACAGGCGGCCATTCGAATCATTTTCCACGGTCATATTACCGAAAATTCCGCGAGCGTCAAGATTTTCGGGGTGAGTGGAACACTAGCGCGTTACTTTACCGTAACGTCCACTGAATAGTGCGAGACCTGCCCATTCAGGTCTAAAATACCATTCATCGGATAACTCACGGCAAACCAGAACGTGTAGGAACCGACCGGCAATTCTGTCGTGTGCAACACGGCCGTGGGCGGTAAATCGAACAAGCCGCCTTGGCGCACCGGTTGGCAATGCGCCGGATTACCATCAAAAGGAACCCACCTGCCTGAATTATTTAAATAATACCAACTTGAATTCGCATCGGCCAGAACCCACCAATCGACAGCCACCCCTGAATAGCCTCCCACGTCCGTTGTCTGAACAGCAATTTCCAATGACTCGCCACTATTGATCTGCACATCTTCCAATTGACCGTTAGCGGTAACCAATGGGATCCATGGCATGGTCGGACGACTGCGAAAAGTCGAGCCCCAACCAGTCGTACCCGGTAAGTAATAGACGGTTGTCTGATAATTACCAAGGATCACCGCTCCCGTAATACTGGGCACATTACCCTTAAAATAGACTCCCTTCAGGTTACCACAGAATGCAAACGCATACTCCTTAATACAGTTCACGCCAGCGCCGATTATCACTTTCATCAAATTATTACAGCTATAGAACGTAGCATCCTCGATGCTAGTGACACCGTCAGGAATAGTCACGCTGGTCAGGCTAGTACAATAATAGAACGCCCCTCCTCCGATACTAGTAACACTGTTGGGAATCATCACGCTTGTCAGATTAGTACAGAAAAAGAACATAGAATATCCAATGCTAGTAACATTGTCGGAAAGCGTAACGCTGGCCAAGCGCGAGAAATGGAACGCTCCGTTCCCGATGCTGGTTACACTGTCGGGAACCATATAACTGTTTCCTGTTTTGCCATTAGGGTATTGGACGAGAGTTGTTTGGCTCTTGTTGAACAATACACCGGCTAGACTACTATAGACGGAATTCCCTGTGCTCACCGTGATCGCGGTCAGATTGGCACAGTCAGCGAAAGCAAGCTCACCAATAGTGGCGACGCTGTCGGGAATCGTCACGCTGGTCAGACTAGAGCATACATAGAACGCCCTGACTCCGATGTTGGTGACGCTGTCAGGAATCATCACGCTGGTAAGGTTGCGGTAAAACTCGAATGCCGAATCCCCAATGCTGGTAACGGTTCTGCCTTCTATTGAGGGAGGAATAATCACCGAGCCGCCTAAACCTGTGTATTTGGTGATGGTGAGTGTATTATCAGCATTCGTCGTGTAAGTGAAGTCGCCGGCCTTTACCTCCGCTATAGTTACCAGCAGGAAAAGCGCAGATAACCATAATATTAACCGCATAGACTCTTTGATATTCATAATTATTTTCTACCTAAAAATGCGAATGATTTATTTTCATCTACCACCATTGTCCGCCAACACCCAAAACAGTTCCATAATCACCATTGACTTTAGGATACAGAAAATCAAGCCCCCCAGATTGCGCTTTTGCGGCAATCCCATTGATACGAACATTATATTCAAAAAAGTGCACGCCAACACCTAACGTTCTAGCAGCGCTCATTACGTTATCTACTTCTATGTGCATCCATGTCATATTAGGTGGGTCATAGCGTGGGAAGGTATTGCCTTCCCAAGGATACCAACCAAACTCATAAGCACAAAATTGAGAATTAGTCGGATAATCGGCGACGCCACCATTACCGTGATCGCTTCCTCCTTGCATATGCACTCCAATGGCTCCATTGTTTGGACAATGACTGGAAATATAATCCTTAATACGACCAATAATTCGATTCGATTTCGCCGTGTCAAAAGCACCGAGCCATGAAGGTGTTTCACAAGCCAAAATAATTGCAGCAAACATGTAATGATGATCCATCCATTTGATAAAATATTTGGCATGATCAACTATTCGATCTTCCGGGATATCTAAATATCTTTGCAGATTGGGGCCATTCATAAGCACCACAACTGGCTTTACACCACAATCTCTGAATTTACACATTTGTCCCTCAAACCTTGCTTCAGTCATACGGTCGAAAAAGGCCTGATTAGTAACAAGAACCGACCCCAGATCCCAATCAAAGTCGCTATAAAAAAAGTCAACCTCAACAAATATACTCTTGGCGTTCATGTTAGTATAGATGTCGTTCAACCAGTCGCCTCTCAAATAATTCCAGCACTTATCTTGAAAATCCGTTGTGCCCTGATAATTTGTATAAACATCGGGATGATTATCTAGCGCAAAGTATCCATATGTATAACCATAATCCGCGTCGGACCACGTTTTGGCTGGATGCCCAGGATTCGGAAAATATAGCGATGTGTCCGCAGGCCTTGCGGTATTAGGCTCTGCTTCTCCTCTGAAACTCGGGCATGAAGACTGATTATTCGGATTCGTATCACGCTGATATTCCTGCAAGTTTGTCAACCCATCATCATCGGGGTCAGCGCTGGGACCGTAGGCCAAAGTATTGAACCATTTCATTTCCCACCAGTCCGGAAGGCTATCGCTATCCGTATCAGGGTCCGAAAGTGTAACATTTACGCTCCCCACGTTGCCGGACAGATACACCGGGTTCGCGGATGAGCTGCCCTGGGCTTCCCAGGAATCCCTGGAACTATTTTCATTTGAATCGCGCCAGGCGCTGACATTATACGTCCTCCAGGCTGGCACGTTGTTGAACGTATAGGTGCCCGGCTCGCTCATTGTCTGACTCTGCACAAGACCGCTGCCATCCGAGTTGGTTGACAGTATCACGTGAATCGTCCCAATCTGCGGGCCATCATAGCTCACACTGCCCGAAATTGCATAGTTCGGGAATGAAGACGCAGAGTTTGCGTTGCTTCCCCATTGGACTTCCTGATAGTCGGAATAGCCGTCGCCGTCAGTGTCGGTACTCAACGGATTCAAACCGTTTGCCACCTCATATCCGTCGGAAAGTCCATCGCCATCCGAATCAGGATTATTCGGATTTGTGCCGAGTTGCAGTTCCTGCCAATCCGGAAGCCCATCGCTGTCAGAATCGGAATCAGTAAGCGTGATGTTCGCGTTCGCCACGTTTCCGGACAGATTCACGATGGGATTCACGGACGAACTATCCTGCGCTTCCCAGTATTCCTTTGAAGAATTTCCGTTCGAATCGCGCCAAGCCTTGACCCAATACGTCTGCCAGGCTGGGACATTGGTGAACGCGAATGCGCCGGGCTGGCTTATGGTCTGGTATGTAACGGTGCCGCTGCCGGCCTCGTTTGTCGCCAATGCCACGTAGATGGTCCCGGTCTGCGGGCCTGAATAGCTAACACTGCCCGAGATCGTGTAATTCGGGAATGAAGACGCAGAGAACGGGTCGCTTCCCCACTGGACTTCCTGCCAGTCGAAATAACCGTCACTATCTGAATCTGAATCGGTAAGCGTGATATTTGCGGACACGTTCCCGCCAAGATACACAGGATTCGCTGACGGATCGCCATGAGCTTCCCAGAAATCGTTCGAAGAATTCCCGTTTGAGTCGCGCCACGCCTTGATCCAATATGTCCTAAACGCGGGCACATTGGTAAACGCGAAGGCAGAAGGTTGACCGAGTGTCTGGCTTTGGATGATGCCGCTGCCGTCCGCGTTCGTCGCCACCACCACGTGGATCGTTCCGGTTTGCGGACCGGTATAACTCACATTGCCCGATATCGCAAATTTCGGGAATGACGAAGCCGAGAGAGGATCGCTTCCCCATCGCATTTCTATCCCGTCGTTGTATCCGTCGCCGTCACTATCCGGATTATTGGGATCAGTGCCGTGCGTCTTTTCCCACCAATCAGAGAGAAAATCGCCATCCGTATCCCTCGACGAATCGAAGCTGAACACATATTTGGCCTGGCCGATTTTGGCGATGCAAGCGTCATTGGTGACAGAAGAATTTCCCCACGGATAATGACTCGGCATATTGGCGGGAAATGTGTTGGTCAGGTCCAGTTCGTAGAGCCGGTCATAAAATTTGCCGGCCACGTATTTTAACTGGCCGACGTTGACGAGGCAATCTTCATTGGTGGACGAGAATGCGCTGACCATATCCGCGACATTGGTGCCCGCGCCAATAAGCGACTCCATTTCCGCACAGGCGCACTGGGCCATCCATTTCAACTGCCCCTGCTGCAGGGGGGCGTAGTCATTGGCGGACTGGCTGACGTCAATCAGACCACGGTAGTACCACCAGGCAGGGCCCTGGGCCTGAAGAAGGGCAGAAGGCAGAATGAAGAATGCAGAAACAAGGAAGAAAGAAATCAGAGGTCGAAAGTCAAAGATCAGCCAAGGAGGCCGGAAAACGGAAAACAAACGGGCACGCGCAAGCGCGGCCCCTACATAGTTCCGACTCCTAACTTTGTGCCTCTGTGCCTTTGCCACTTTGTGCCTGCCTTTACTGTCCTGCGTAGATAATGAAATTGACCGTCATGTATGGCGGCATGTTCGTGAAAGGCTGGCCGCCGCCGGTTGTAGACGTCCAATCAACATTCCCATATGTGCTTCCGTCACCACCTTTAGCCGGGTAACTCTGATTTCCACCAAGAGCAGTTCCGGAAAAATCATGATGATGAGCCGGTATCTGGTTTAGCGTCAACGTAACGGTTGCAGCCCCTCCCTGCAGTCCGAGGCCATTGTCAGCCCCCAGGGGGAATCGTTGTTGAAGGTTCGGCAAATTAAAGTTAGTCCCCGTTCCCCCGTAAGTGGTGCCGATTACAGCAAACAGGTTGCTATAAGTTGTCCTGCTCACGGCAGCCCCATTGCACAGAAGCCAGCCAACTGGAGCATTGCTGGCGGCATACATCTGGATGATACCGATCGGATTAACGCCGGACATCAAGTACCCGGAATTGCCGCCGCCGGACTGCTGGTTCGTGAATGAAGCCATGGGAACATCACTCCCGGACTCATAAACATGCATCGAACCATAAAAGTTGGCGTCCTGATTCACGGAAAGATTGGATACCGTCAAACTGCCATTTATGGCGCCGCCATTTGTGCTCAAGGCGCCGACCTGAGAGGCGGTAATGCCGGTCAATTGTGAACCGTTCCCATTCGGGGCCAGGAAATCGCTTGTTTGATTTGTCGCCGCGCCGCCGAGTCCCAGATTGGCGCGGGCCGCGGCTTTGTCGGTTGGACCGATAATTTCCGCGAGGTTATTGGCCGCGATCAATGCGCCTGCGTTTGTGCCCAGTGCTCCTACTTGAACCGCGGTAATATTTGTCAGAAAAGCGCCATTGCCATTCATGGTCAAAAAGACGTTGGCGTCACTCGTGGCCGCGCTGCCCAGTCCAAGGTTGGTACGAGCCGTAGCTGCATTGGCCAAGTCAGAGAGATTATTCGAGGCTATTAAAGCGCCGCCGGCGCTCACGCTTGGCCAGTTCGAGCGGCTTTCCCCGCCGAGCTTCAATCCGCCGTCAACCTGAACGTTCCCGGCCACGTGCAGTTTTTCAGCCGGATTATTGGTCCCAATGCCCATGTTACCCATAAATGTATTTACACAGGATGCGTTGATTTGATTAACACCGTTGGAAGAAACTGCCAGCAACGGAACATTACTCGATCCAATCGAATATCTCACAATCACAATGCCCGATCCTCCCGATCCGCCAACTTGATCAGACCTTGCCCCTCCTCCGCCGCCAGTGTTGGCAACGCCATTATTTGGCGTTCCGCTTGCCACCCCCGCACCGCCTCCGCCCACCCCTCCAGAGCCCAATACTCCAGAATCACCAGCGCCCCCGCCGCCTCCGGCGTAATACGCATTAGAACCGGAAATTGAATATGCCAGACCATTCCCGCCGTTGCCGGCGCCAACTGCTGAAACCGCATTTGAACCGGCACTTCCAGCGCCACCTCCACCGCCACCAGCATAAGTTGGAGACCCTCCGCCAGTCCCTCCTGCATATCCTTGTCCATTCGTTGCAGCTCCCCCCGATTGGCCATACCGGCCACCACCTCCTGAACCTCCAGGTCCTCCCGCGTACGGGTTGTTTCCTCCTCCCGGGCCGCCACCATACGCAGTTATTGTCCCAAACACGGAATTCTGTCCCTTGTTGGTAGCGGCCCCGCCATTGCCGACAGTGACCGTGTATGACTGCGTAGTAACGAGAAATGTTGAATTATATACCAATCCTCCCGCACCACCGCCGCCTTGGCCGCCGCCACCACCACCGGCAACCACAAGTACTTCCACATTTCCTCCGCCGGCAGTAACCGTGAATGTTCCGCTTGAGGTAAATTTATGAATGCGATAACTACCGTTCGTGGTAATCGTTCCGCCGGCAGCTTCTATCGCTACATTATAAATGGCTAGTGGCCCATATAACGCTGTATTGCTGACTACAGTAAGCGTGTCCACCGTTAGCTCACCACCATAAGCCCATAATGCGGACAGGAAAACAGATAATAGCATTGTTCTTTTTATGTCGAGTAGACCTGGGCGTCGGCGCCCAGGCCCCTCACAGACCCGGACGTGCGCAACTAACGCATCCGGTTCTTCGGGCGGTGATTTCGCCAAACGCTTATTCATCGTTTGTCCGTTTGAAT
>Ga0074199_1001985_pt1 | contig 14394 bp, 10 predicted proteins | sample EPASupsiteSAE347_FD_64528 | JGI IMG/M metagenome (GOLD analysis project Ga0074199, IMG submission 64528) | Bioremediated contaminated groundwater from EPA Superfund site, New Mexico - Sample SAE3-47 | ecosystem: Environmental > Aquatic > Deep subsurface > Groundwater > Contaminated ...
TCCAAACTCCGCGATTTCCCTCCCCCCGGGGGTGGGTGTGGGTGTCTGTGTGGGGTGTGGGTGTGATACCCCTCCCCCCCGGCCCCTCCCCCAGAGGGCGAGGGGAGATACGGAGCAGGCAGCAAGTGCGGGGTTTTGAACCACCAGGCAAGCAGGCTGCGGCTGGTCTCCGTGGCCCCTGTGTAGCCGCTGTCCCGCCACGCCTTTACCTGCTTGCGCAGTTCCGGCACCAGCGGCGGCAGAAGTTTTTCGAAGCTCGATGCCCGCAGGGCTTCGTCCGCCGGGAACCAGCGGATGGCCGGGTCGAGGATGGCGTGGGGGGAGTCGGGAAAATCAGGATGCAGAGCCATGGCTAAAACAACCTCCTCTGTCTTTCCGGCGGGGGATAAAAAACACTGATAATGACAAAGGGATTGGGGGCCTTCTTGTTGTGATGCTCCAGAGTGGTGCCCAGCACCAGGGTGAGATCATGGCTGCCGCTCTGGACAAATTGATCCCAATATTTCTCACGGACCTTTTCGAGAGCGACACGTTCATCCCCGCCACTGTTTTTCAGACAGGTCCAGTAGAGCGCGCCGATCTCCCAATCCTCAATCATCAGCTTGCTCGTCTTGCCACAACTATCCTCAAACTGGTAGGAAAACTTGTACGGCAGCTTGCGGACCACTTGCAGCTCTCGCGCCACGGTTTCTTCATCCTTAAAAAGATGAAGCTGGAGCTTTTCTTTCTCCAGGTTGGCAAGTTTTTTCGCATCCCATTCCCGCTCGACGGGTTCATGGGTGAATTGCAAAAACCGCCTGGACTTGAAAGCCGCCAAGGATAATTCATTCCGGTGAGCACAGCCGATCAGCGCCTTCATGTCCTCATAAATCTCGACCTTGTCCAGAAAGGTCTCCCGCCGTCCCCGCCAATCGTTGTCGGTTGGCAGCGGACTGCCTATGGTGTTCAAGGAGTTCCGAACTATCTTGTAACTCTCGGGGCGGCTGTCGGCCTCGGATTTTTCCACCTCTGCCTCGACCCATTGGTATTTCTTGTACTTCTGTTCATCATAGAGCTGGCGAAAACGCACCGGGTACAACCGCCGCCATTCGCCGTTCTCCGTAACCCCGGCCGTGCAGACCAGTTCGGCATATTTTTGTGATAAGGTCGGATAGGTCTTGACGATAATCAGGATTTTTTCGTTCATAAATGGCTTGTGGTGATCCTGTCTTGCCGGGCCAGGAAATCACTGATGCAATGGCGATGGCAATTCCGCGGCTCCTGCTCGAAGCAGGTAAGGGCTATCCGGCCATGCTCTGCAAGCAGTTCCACGATTCGGTGCAGGCCGGCTTTACGGTTCGGCAAGGTTTGACGATATTCCGCAAACAGCGCTTCGTAATCGCTCTTGTCTTCCAGATGTTTGCGGCTTTCGGCTTCGATACCAAGCTCTGGCAGGTGATGGTACTCAATGCCCAGCCTCGGCAGCAGCGTCGCCAAACTGCGTTGCGTAAACCCGAATTTACGGCTCAAGGGATTGCGTCTTACGTCACAGAGCAGTTTCACCCCATTGCGGATCAACCGGTTGACATACTCTTCAAAGTGCAGACCTTCATAACCGAGGGTAAACAGGACTTGTCCGACATGTTTCTCCGGGCGGTTTGCCTCCCGTACGCGGGCCAGTTCATCCGCATCAAGAAGCCGCTCCTTGATTTCACTGCGCGTCGCGTAATAGGGATAGCGTCGGTATACCTCGCGAATAAGCGCGGAACCCCTCTGGGTGTTTTTTGCCAGCCACCTCCGGACGGCCTGCCGTTCGAGATTTTTCCCCACCCAGGGCAGTTTGGCAAAGGAGGCTTGCAACTCCACCTGCTTTTCCCCTTGGGTCAGCCAACCGCGCTTGTGGAGCAAATCCAGATCATCCGCCGCCAAAAACGAATAACAGCCGAAACGGTAGGGAACAAAGGCGTAGTGGTTGGTTTCCGTTTCCGCCACGTACAAGAACAACAGCTTGTGCAGGTCCATTTTGCTCAGGTTGCCGCCAGCCTGTTCCAGAAGAAACAACAGCAACTTCTGGCGGTGGTAGGTTGGGGGCTTCATCGTTCCCGTTGTTACCCCGGCGCATTCGGTCATATCCGCACCTCGACAATGGTCATAGTGATGTTGCCGAAAATGTCCACCACCCTTGCCGGCTTTCGGATAGCGTGCGGGTAGTGGGAGAAGTCGGGGTAAAACGCCATAGTCTACCCCAGCAGCCGTTTGTTTGCCGTTACAACCGGAATTCCTTGACCGTCAAAATCCCCATCATCCGTAACAAGGGTCAAGCCCTTTCTCTTACACAACTCGGTGATAACCTGGTCATTGAAATCGGAATCGCCTGCCCCGAACTGGTTAATCAGTCCATCGATGTCCAAGGCCTCAAAGCTGCTTTCAATCCGTGAACAGTGCTTCATGACGCGCTTGACATCGGCGGCTACGTCTTGCGCCACGGGCTTGAACTCCGCACTTTTACGAAATCGCTTGAAATCGGCGTGCGGCTTGCCCATGACATTCCATTTCAACCTGGCATAGGCGTTAATGAATTCAGAAACGATCAGAACATCAATATAGATGCGGCTTTGCGCGGCAAGAATTCTTGCGAGCGCGTGCGAATAGGCAGCCACCCTCGTGTCCCCCGGTTTTTGTGGACCATAGACAAACATCCAGATGTTGGCATCCAGAAACAGTTCGTCTTCGGACTTGAAGTTGTAACTGGCCACTGCCAATGCATTATTCGCCATCGTTCTCATCCCCCAGCGTGTCCTGAACGGCTTGGTCAAATTTCTGCGGATCTTTAAAGTATTGCTTGGCCGTTTCGACCACCCGCTTCAGTAACGCCATGTCATCGGGCTGCATGTCCTGCACCTTGAGCAAGGACCGGATTTGCTCTTCGCTGAATTCTCCGTATAACTGACCAACTGCGGCATTCAAAAACGCAGAGGTCAACGTAGAAACATTATGAAAAGAGAGAGTCACGCTCCTGTCCTCTTTAAGGGCAGCGGCAAGGCGCTCATAAATCTTCTGCCCATCGCTGGAGGCAACGCACAAGGGACTGCCCACTACTTCAAATATGGATATCGTCACGTCTTTTTGCATAATCACCACCTCAAAAAATGTCCGCTGCGCTTAGCTCGGAAGTAAGCTTGTATGAATTCGTATCTGCCGTATTGATTTCCACAGTTACCACAGTGCCGGGAAAGGCATGGACTAACGAGGCGGTAAGCGTTTTTCCCTTTTCTCTCCGCCAATAGCCAGCATCCGACACAATTTGAATACAGCCGCCGTTCAGATCAATGAACTCAACAAGCAGCTTCAGCCCCAATCCGCCCGGCACCGGGCCTCGCTTGGTCGTATTGCGCCCCTCGGTCGCCCAGGCAATCGCGGCTTCCGGCGAAAGGTCCAACCCGGTATTGTCTTTTATATTCTGGCACATGCCGACACCCAGGTCAGCCACTGAAAAATCAAGCCGGTCACGTTTCGGGAAAAACTGCCCGCAACTGAAAATCCCCAGTTTACTATGCGAATGCAGCACTGCGTTGCTGAATATTTCAAAGATGCTCTCACGAAATTTCTTCAGCAACCCAGACGACATGGCCGGCATCTCGGAACGGTGAATTAACTCATTCTCGATATAGTCCGCAAAAAAACGGTCATCCTTGGCGTCGAAACGTCGATAGGGAATTGTCGTTCCCCACCGGTCGGGTATTTTCTCTCGGCCATAATGACTAAGAAAACCGTTTTTTAAAAGAATGTTTTCAACGCCGGGGCGGATGTTGGTCAACCTTACAGTATTCAGGCTCTCGCCCAAACGATACAGAATCGCGCCAAGCGCCGCGCACATATCGGCATCAAACCAGGCGGTCGCGCCCATGTCGATGTCGATGTCCTCAAAGATGCAAGTCTTCGTTGCCCCTACCAAGCGCACTAATGCCTGGTAGCCTGACTGGCCATGCCGGATCTCCGGCAGCATGTGCCTCACACCTGAACCTCGATAATCGTCATGGTGTCATTGCCGAAGATGTCTACCACCTTGACCGCGATCTTGCGGCGGCCCGGCAGCACCTCCTGGGCCACGCTGGTCAGCTCCAAGGAGCGGTCTTTCTTGGTGCGGAAGGACTGCCACTCGTTTTCAAACACATAGTCGCCGGTCCAGACCTCTTCAAAACTCCCCTCGCCCGCAGGCGGGAGAGGGGCCGAGGGAGAGGGTACATCCACCGGCACTCGGATGATCTCCCGCTTGCTCTCGAAATCGAAATCCACCGACCAGTAGTCGATCCAGTCGGTCCAGACCTTGGTCAGCGGTTCGCGGCTGAGGATGCCGTCCTTGTCGCGGCTCACCTTGACGATCTGGCCCTTTTCCACCACGATTTTGCTCTGCTTGTCCTTGAGTGTCGCCTCGGCGGCGGCGATGGAATCCTGGGAGTAGAAGACCGAAAAGTCGGTCAGTTCCACCGCCACCGTTTTCTTTTTGATGATCGGCTTTACCTCGATAAACGAGACATCGTGGAACACCACCTGGTTCTTGTCCACCGCCCGCTTGTCAAAGACATCGGCCGGGATGTACTTGGGCGCAATGTCGATGCCCTTGGCCCTGGCCTCGTCCAGGACGTTGGGGAATAAGCCCATCTCGAACTCGAAGCCCAGGATGTCCACCTTGGTGATATGCTGCTTGCGGCACTCCAGGATGATCTCTTCGACGAACAGCCGGGTGATGGGCAGGTTCACCGGCCCCACCGCCACCAGCCGTCCGGCCTTCTTGCCGTGGAAGGTGGCAAAGCCGGTGGTCCGCTCGGCCCGATAGGCGTGCAGGATGAGGTCGAGGAAAGCCGCCTCCTTTTCCTCCAGTTGCTGCTGCCGTTCGAGGTCGCGGAGGTTAGGGTTGACGCCGATATAGTGCTGGCGCTCGTATTTTCCCAGGTTGAGTATCTCGAAGGCGCGGTAGGGGTGGTTGTCTTTCTTGAGCTGGCGCTGGACCCCGATCAAACGCTTGCGGGTGGTGTGGATACCGAATTTGCCCAGATCGGAGACGATCCACTTGCGGCCCAGACGCTCGGCTACGGCGGCGGTGGTGCCGGAGCCGCAGAAAAAGTCGGCAATGAGGTCGCCTTCTCGAGAAGATATTCGCAAAATCCGCTCCAACAAAGACTCCGGCTTTTGCGTAGGATAGCTAACACTCTCGTAAGCTTGAGAGTTTATGACATATATATCGCTCCATAAATTCTGGACTGGCTGTCCCTCATATTCATCTAGAAATGTTTTTCTTCGGATTCTTTGTGACTTGTCAGGTGGGAAATATAACTTGCCATCTTCATCCCATTTTTTCATGGTTTCGAACGAGAACGCCCATCCCTTAGCAGGAGGGCTATAACCTTTGTATGTATAAATCAAGCTGGGAGTAGGCTTTGCTGACGGATTTGTAACTGGATCCCGACTGTACAAACGACCGTCGCCATCATCGTAAACAAACCGCTCCTTAATGTATTGCTTCGCTTCCTCGGAATCTTTCGTCTTTAGCGCATCAAAAAAGCCATTGTCCGACTTTCGGAAACAGAAGATCGTGTCCGTAACAGCCCCCAGAGATTTGAAATTATTCAGTGCTCCCCCGCGTCTCTTCCAGATAATTTCGTTCACAAAACCACTGGCCCCAAACACCTCATCTAATACAAGTCTCAGAAATGAGTTCACCCGCCAATCACAATGCACATAAATACTCCCATCCTCGGCCAGCAGATCCCGCATCAACACCAGCCGTTCGTAGATCATGCTGATGAAGGAATCCGCTCCCTTGCCCCAGGTATCCCGGTAGGCCAGCTCTTCCAAAACATTGGCCCGTTTGGTGAAGGTGTCGCCGCCGATCTCGATGTCCATGGAGAAATCCGCGCCCACGTCAAAGGGCGGGTCGATGTAGATCAGCTTGAGTCCGCCCTGGGCCTCGATCTCCTCCCGCAGGGGGCCATTTTTCAGGCTGGAGAGGATGAGCTTGTTGTCGCCCCAGATCAGCTTGTTGGTCCAGCCCTTGAGCTGACGGCCCCGGCTGTCCATATCGAAAAGCCCGAGTTGCAGGGAAGCGGGTTTCTCGGCGCGGGGTTCGTCCACCTGCTCGATCACCTGGAAGGGCAGGACCACATTGCAGACCTCGCTGGTCTTGCCGTTCCAGACCAGCTCCACCTCCCGCTTGTCCTCGAAGAGCAGAAAGCGGTACTTGTCCGGCAAGGGCTTGCCCGCCTCAATGTAGCGGACGATCTCCTGCTGTTCCTGTTCGGTCAGCCTGGCCATGCAACTTCTCCTTGCGGGCAACTATCGCCGTTCATGCTGCCCGGCATACATTCTCATTGGGTAATAAAATTCCCCCTCCCCTTGCGGGAGTGGGGTTAGGGGGTGGGGGAAGCAGCGTCAGCGGCGTTGCCGCATCTGATTCTATCGGCAACTTCACCCACCCATCAATCCCCTCCCGTCAAGGGAGGGGAGGCAAAATCCAGGAGCCAAACAGCCCTGTAAGCGCTTACGATTATAGCATTGCTCCATTTGTCATACAAGCGACACGCCGGAGACGCAAGAAAATAGAGTTGCGTCCCTCTGGCCGTCATGCTATAAATGCCGTTTTTTCGTGGAGATACCCACCGGACATCCGTCCTTTTTCCTTTTTTTGCGAGTTCAAGATGATCCACCTCACCAATATCAGCAAACAGCATGGCTCCCAGATCCTTTTTACCAATGCCAGCTTTCAGATCCTCCCCGGCCTGCGCACCGGGTTGGTCGGCCCCAATGGCGCGGGCAAATCCACCATCTTCCGCCTGATCACCGGCGAGGAAGAGGCGGACAAGGGCGAGATCTCCTGCGCCAAGAAAACGGTGATCGGCTATTTCTCCCAGGAGGTGGGCGAGATGTCCGGCCGCTCGGCCCTGGAGGAGACCATGGCAGCGGTGGGCGAGGTGGTGCGCTTGGGCGAGGAACTTAAGGAGATGGAAGCGGCCATGGCCCAGCCCATGGAAGACGAGGCCATGACCGCGTTGCTGGAACGTTACGGCGACGCCATGGAGGAGTTCGAGCATCGCGGCGGCTACGACCTGGAATCCCGGGCCCAGGCGGTGCTCACCGGCCTGGGCATCGGACCGGAGAATTTCAACCGGCCGGTGGAGTCGTTCAGCGGCGGCTGGAAGATGCGCATCGCCCTGGCCCGCATTCTGACCATGAACCCCGATGTCCTGCTGCTCGACGAGCCCACCAACCATCTGGACGTGGAGTCCATCGTCTGGCTGGAGGAATGGCTGGCCAAGGAATTCAAGGGCGCGGTGCTCATGACCTGCCATGACCGCGACTTCATGAACCGGTTGGTCTCGCGGATCATCGAGGTGGCCAACGGGACCATCACCACCTACAGCGGCAATTACGATTTTTATCTCCGCGAGCGGGAGATCCGGCGGGAACAGCTGGCCGCCAGCTTCCGCCGCCAGCAGGAGATGATGGCCAAGGAGGAGGAGTTCATCGCCAAATTCGCGGCCCGCGCCTCCCACGCCTCCCAGGTGCAGTCCCGGATCAAGAAGCTGGACAAGATCGAGCGCATCGAGTTGCCCCCGGAACAGCGGGTGATCAGCTTCGAGTTCAGCGAGCCGCCCCGCAGCGGCGACGATGTGGTGCGCATGGAGAATCTGGCCAAGAGCTGGCTGCGGGACGATGGCGGGGAAAAACCGGTGTTTTCCGGCATCTCCGGGGTGATCCAGCGGGGGGAAAAGGTGGCGGTGGTCGGGGTCAACGGCGCGGGCAAGTCCACCTTTCTCAAGGTCCTGGCCGGTCAGACCGAACCCACCTCCGGCAGCGTCACCATCGGGGCCAACGTCGGCCTCGGCTATTTTTCCCAGCATGCCATGGATATCTTGGCCCCGGAAAGAACCGTTTTCGAGACCGTGCAGGACGCCCTGCCCCAGGCCAGCATCGGCACCATCCGCAATCTCTGCGCCGCCTTTCTCTTCCAGGGCGACACGGTGGACAAGCAGATCAAGCTCCTCTCCGGCGGAGAAAAGAGCCGGGTGGTGCTGGCCACCCTGCTGGCCCGTCCGCTCAACTTCCTGATTCTGGACGAGCCCACCAACCATCTGGATATCCAGTCGCGGGAGGTCTTGCTGGGAGCGCTGCAGAAATTCACCGGCACCGTGGTGCTGGTCAGCCATGACCGGCATTTTCTCCGCTCGCTGGTGAACCGGGTCATGGAGGTGGATCACGGGGAAATGCGGTCTTACGGGGGGGATTACGAATACTACCTGCGCAAGTCCGGGCATCTGCCCGCCTGAACAGTGGGGCGGTGCGCGTTTAGGCGGTGAGCCCTTTCAACCGGGCGGCCCGTTCGAAACTGAGGATGGTCTGCGCCAGTTGCCGTTCCTGGGCGGCGGTCGGGATAAAATGGATGCCGTAGCTCGCGAACTTCGTTGTCCCGTTATCAGCCTTTCTGGCAATGGTCCCGGTCTTGAGTTTGACCAGTTGACTCTCCACTGTTCCCTGGGGCGCAAATTCGCTTGCCGGCACCGCATGGTTGAGCTGAAGACAAATCGCCTGGATCTCGCTGGGCACGACAACCGGCGTTGCCTGCGGCAACCGGACCAGAACCCCGGTTGCGCTCAGGTCTTCGATCCGGCCGGAGAGTATCCATTTGCCCACGGTCTGGAAGATGGCGAGACTGTCGGCGGTGGGCACCACCCGGTAGGCATGCCTCCGCTGGATGATCGTAATCTCCGCGGGGAGGGCGAGCTCCAGATACTCATCCTTCATCCGGAAAATCCGGCTCTTGCCGATGATATTGCGCCCGAGCACGCAACGGAACTGAAACTCCACCACATCGGGGGTGAATTTCGAGGCTTTATCCCGCTTGGCCAGAATCAGACGCGTTGGAGAGACCTTGACAACCCAGGCGTCGCTGCGGTGCCCGTGCTGGACGATGCTCAGGGTTTTGCGCCGCTCCAGCATCAGCTCGAAGATCCGGCTGACAGCCCCCGGCTCCCGAACAATTTCAACGTCAGCATCTTGCATTCTCTATAAAACCCCCGCGGCTCAAGCTCTCCCAAGAAACACCCGGCATTGGCTCAAGGATAAACCTCTTTGCCCTGCCCGGTCAACCCCGACCCTGGCCGCCATCATAAAATACTTTTTTCGCTTGCCTTTCCCTGCCGATTTCACCGACAATATAAGCACGCCCCGATGGCCGCTTTTCACCACCCTGAAGTCCCCACAACTTCTTAGCGGCGAAGCCTCATCGGGGCTTTCTTATGTCGTAAGCGGTCAGCAGTGCTGCAGATGCGCGAAAGAGGCCTGTTCGCTATACAAATGGTATGCGAACCAGGCCGATGCCAAAGCAGATGCGGTGCTGCTGACCGCTTACGTTACGATCTGCGGCAATCCATGCTATCTCAGCTGTGCTCGCGGGTCTTGCGGAAAACGATCCCGGGAAACAGCTCGGCCACCCTGCCCAGCCGCCACTCGCTTTCCGCCAGATAGGCCAGATGCCCCTCGGCGTCCAGGGCCAGATGGGCCTGATTCTTGCTCTTGAACTCATCGAGCTTCTTGCGGTCGTCGCAGTCGATCCAGCGGGCCGTGGCGTAACTCACCGGCTCGTACACCGCCTCCACCCCGTATTCCGCCTTGAGCCGGGCCATGGTCACCTCGAACTGCAGCACGCCCACCGCGCCCAAGATGTAGTCGCTGCCCATGGTGGGCCTAAAGAGCTGCACCGCGCCTTCCTCGGCCAATTGCACCAGCCCCTTGTTCAGCTGCTTGATCTTGAGCGGGTTCTTGATCAGCACCCGCCTGAAATGCTCGGGCGCGAAGTTGGGAATGCCGGTGAACTTGAGGGGCTCCTTGTCGGAAAAGGTGTCGCCGATCTTGATCGTCCCGTGGTTATGGATGCCGATGATGTCGCCGGGCCACGCCTCCTCCACGTTGGTGCGGTCCTGGGCCATGAAGATGGTGGCGTTGGCCAGGGAGACCTCCTTGCCCAGCCGGTGGTGCATGACCTTCATCCCCCTGGTGAACTTGCCGGAACAGATGCGGAAAAAGGCGATCCGGTCGCGGTGGGCCGGGTTCATGTTGGCCTGAATCTTAAAGGTGAAGCCGGAAAAGGATTCCTCCTCCGGGGCGACCATGCGGGTCGTGGTGGCGCGGGGACCGGGCGACGGGGCCAGCTCGACAAAGGCGTCCAGCAGCTCGCGCACCCCGAAATTGTTGACCGCGCTGCCGAAGAAGACCGGGGTCTGACTGGCCTTGAGATACTCCTTATGGTCAAAGGGGTTGGCCGCCCCGGCCAGGAGTTCGAGATCCTCACGGAGCCGCTCCGCCTGGCTACCCAGCATCTGGTCCAGAAGCGGGTCGTTCAGGTCCTTGACCACGATCCCGTCCTGGGGTCTGCGGTCCTTGCTGGGGGTAAAGAGATTCAGCTCCTGGCGCATGATGTTGTAGACGCCCTTGAAGCTCTTGCCCATGCCGATGGGCCAGGTGAGCGGAGTGCACTCGATCTGCAGCTTCTCCTCGATCTCGCTCAGGATATCCAGGGGCTCAAGCCCCTCGCGGTCCAGCTTGTTGATGAAGGTGATCACCGGGGTGTTGCGCATCCGGCAGACCTCCATGAGCTTTTCGGTCTGGGCCTCGACCCCCTTGGCGCTGTCGATGACCATCAGCGCGCTGTCCACCGCGGTGAGCACCCGGTAGGTGTCCTCGGAAAAATCCTTGTGCCCCGGGGTGTCGAGCAGGTTGACCTCGAAATCCCGGTAGTCGAACTGCATCACCGAGGTGGTCACCGAGATGCCGCGCTCCTTTTCGATACTCATCCAGTCGCTGACCGCGTGGTTGTCGGTCTTGCGCGACTTGACCGCCCCGGCCATCTGGATGGCCCCGCCGAAGAGCAGAAGCTTTTCGGTGAGGGTGGTCTTGCCCGCATCGGGATGGCTGATGATGCCGAAGGTGCGGCGCCGCTTGATTTCTTTTTCCAATATACTGCTCATCTGTTCCTGTTTCCTCTCTGCTTTCCGCGCCGGAATCCGGCCACGGAACAGCGTATATACTCCAAAAAACGCAGTTTGTCAGCAAGTTCCACAAGGACGACTCGGCGCAGGCAGCCCTTTTCCCAACCCTGCCAAAAGAAAGCGCCTCCACGAAAAAACAAGGCTGTTTCCCTTGCCCGGCATGGACTTGGGACGAATTTCCTTTATGCATCACCGCCTGCCGTGTATACTTTTTTTATTTATTTCCCTTCTTTCTTCGTGGTGATCCCTTGTCCGTAAGCAAAAAAATGCCAACCAGAAAACCCAGCAGCGCCGCCGTCCACCGGGCCAAGACCGCTGCCCCTGCTCGCCCGTCCAACGACAAGAAAAAATCACCGCCTAAAAAATCCTTCAGCAAAAAGGAGCCCCGGCCCGCCACTGCTTCCCCTCGCGGCCGCGCCTTTACCGGCAGCAAAAAATCGTACTCGGAAAGATCCGAAGACGACAGCTTCCAGGCGCCAGCTAAAAAAACCGATCGCCCTGCTCGCAGCAAGAGAAACTCTTCGCAAGAAAAGCCATTCGAAAAAAAGGGGCGCAGACCTGCGGCAACCTCCCCTCGCGGTCGTGCAGTGAGCCCCGCTAAAAAATCCCAGCCGGATATCTCCGGGGAAGAAACGTTTTGGGCCCCTGCCTCGGCCTCTGACCGCTCCTTTGCCAGCTTTCTCAAGCCGCTCATCCCCCACACGGCGTCCCCGGACGCCCAGACAATCCTGCACAGTTCTCCCCTGGCCCACCTCGATTATTCCGTGGAGTTGCAGGTCAAGGACCAGGGGTTGCTGGCCTTTTGGAAACAGCACCGGCTGCCCGGCCTGCCGGAGCAGGTGATCCGCTCCCCCAAGGCCAGGGGCTACCGCACCACCTCAAAACGCAAGGGATTCCTCCACGGCTCCACCCTGTATCTGCTCCTGGGGGACAAAGCCGCCCTGCCCAAGAACCGCCAGTATTTTACCGCCTCGCCCCTGGAGCCCAAGGAACACGAGGTCATCTACCGCTTTCTCCAGCAGAAGCTGAGCGAACCGGCCTTTCGGCTGATCGCCGGACATCTGAATTATCTCATCATCCGCGGCAACTACACGGAACAGGCGGTGATCTTCAATGTGGACCTGCTGAACGGGCCGCTGGTCCGCAAGATGAAGCTGCTGAGCGCTCATCTCCAGAAGCTTCCCGTCGCGGTCACCGCGGCCTTTGTTTACCTTGACCCCAGCCAGTCCGACTACTATCTGGAAAGCAAACGCCCGGCCGAGACCCTGCACTTCAAAAAGCTCTTCGGCCCGGACCAGTTGGGGGCCTCGTACCACGGCTGCCGCTACCAGTTCCATCCAACCTCGTTTTCCCAGATCAACGAATCCATGGTGGAAACCATGCTGGATCGGGCACGGGAGCTGCTGGCCCCGGCCCCGGACCAGTCGCTTCTGGACCTGTACTGCGGCTACGGGCTGTTCAGCCATTTCCTCGCCCCTAATTACCGGCAGGTGCTGGCCGTTGACGGCGAAGGCCCTTCCATCCGGGCCGCCGAGGCCAACAGCCGGCTGAACCAGAAGCGGGGCGGCAAGGCTAAGTTTCTCGCCCACCGGATCACGGTGGGATATCTGGAAAAAACCCTGCCGCCCCCAGCCCCTGGCGAGGTGATTCTCCTCGACCCGCCACGCCAGGGCACACTGCCAGGGGTGATCGGATCGCTGGCCCGCAGAAAGCCGAAAAAGGTGCTCCATATCTTCTGCGGGGTGGACCAGATCCCCCCCTCCCTCAGGGAATGGCAGGCCAGCGGCTACCAGGCGCGGCGCATCGCCCCCCTGGACATGTTTCCAGGGTCGGCCAATCTTGAAATCCTGATTCTCCTGGAACCAAAGGCGTGAATCGCGTGAAGAAAGGCTGAAGACTGAAGGCTGACAGCTGAAATATCTCAACTATCATTTGTCCCGAGAACCTTCAGCCTTCAGTCTTCAGCCTATCTCAAAGAGAGACATCCCATGGCAAAGAGCGTGTATATCGTAGCAATCGGACCCCAGAGCGGCAAATCGGTGGTCGCCTTGGGCATCATGGAGTTGCTCGCCCGCCGCATCCGCAGGGTCGGCTACTTCCGTCCCATCATTCCCTCCCATGCTGTGGCGGACAACAATCTGCAATTGATCCGGACCCGCTACCGGCTGCCATTCGCCTACGACGAACTGTTCGCCCTGTCCCACGACGAGGCCCAGCATCTTGAGGCCGAAGGCAATACCGACCAGGTTCTCAAGCTCATCCTCGACAAGTACAAGCATCTTGAGGCCAAATGCGATTTTATCCTCTGCGAGGGCACCGATTTCAGTGGGCTTTCCCTGCCCTTTGAATTCGAGTTCAACGCCGAGGTGGTCAACAATCTGGGCAGTCCCATCCTGCTGCTCTTAAACAGCCATAACAAATCCCCGGAGGATATCCTCGACGCCCTGCATGTGGCCCAGGAATCCTTCCTCAAGAAGGGCTGCACCATCCTGGCCAGCGTGGTCAACCGGGTCGATCCGTTTCTCATGGAAACGGTGCGGGAAAAACTTACGGAATGCGGCGCGGAATGCGGGCCGGTCTATGTCCTGCCGGAGGAGCCGTTTTTAGGCAAGCCCACCGTGGGGGAAATCGCCCGGGCGCTGGACGCGAGGGTCATCATGGGCGAATCGGAGGAATTGAACCGGGAGGTGGCCGATTTCAAGGTGGCGGCCATGAGCCTGCCGCACTTTCTCGATCATATCGTGGAGGGCGACCTGATCATCGCGCCGGGCGACCGTTCGGAGATCATCCTTGGCAGCCTGGCCGCCAACTTCTCCAGCACCTACCCGAGCATCGCCGGACTCCTGCTTTCCGGCGGCTTTGTCCCGCACAAGCAAATCACCTTGCTCCTTGAGGGCTTGAGCTATAAGGTAACCGTACCCATCGTCAGTGTGCAGACCGATACCTTTACCACGGCCATCAACGCCAGCGCCGTGCCCCCCATGCTCACCCCGGAAAACAACCGCAAGATCGCCACCGCCCTGGGTCTTTTTGAAACGCACGTCAATCTGCCCGAGTTGGAAAGCCGTATCTCCTTTGTCAAATCCATCCGGGTCACCCCGATCATGTTCGAATACAACCTGGTGGAGATGGCACAAAAGCACCGGCAGCACATCGTTCTACCCGAAGGTGCAGAGGAAAGGGTTTTGCGGGCCAGCGAAATGCTCATGCGACGCGGAGTGGCCGACCTCACCCTGCTGGGCGACCCCGCCGAGATCCGGGGCGCGGCCCGGGGTTTCGACGCCCGTCACGGCACGACCGGAAATGCCGGGCGGGCCCCCGAGCTCGTGGGGGGCGCCCCCCCGGGGGGGGGGGGGCAATCCGGGGTGGGCCG
>Ga0074199_1001986_pt1 | contig 14389 bp, 3 predicted proteins | sample EPASupsiteSAE347_FD_64528 | JGI IMG/M metagenome (GOLD analysis project Ga0074199, IMG submission 64528) | Bioremediated contaminated groundwater from EPA Superfund site, New Mexico - Sample SAE3-47 | ecosystem: Environmental > Aquatic > Deep subsurface > Groundwater > Contaminated ...
AATGCGGGTTGGACATCGTCGCCGTTCTCTTCAAGCTTCAGCTTGGATACCGTGCCGCCGGCCCAGCCGATTGTCAATCCGGTTTCTTCACCGACCACCATCGCCACCCAGCAGGTTTCCGGTGTGAAGGAAACCAATTCAGCCATCCTGATGAACGGCATTGAAGTGGTTGCGTTTTCAGCCCTTACAGATTGGTCCAATTCCGTATCGCTTACCGAAGGCTCCAACCAGTTGTCCTTTGTTGCCCGGGATGCCGCCAACAACACCAGTCCCGCCACGAATGTTGTCATCATTTATGGCAACCTGCCGCCCGGCCCGGTCTCCAATCTGACGGCCGACGTCTATGGCAACGGAATGGTCATCACACTGGACTGGTCCGGTTACGATGAAAATGCGAACGGCGCCGACATCCATTTCTATACTGTTTATAAAAGCGCCGCCTCATTCACAAACGTATCCGAAGCCCAGAGCATTGCCACCCGCTCCGCCGGCGTCAAAACATTTCTCGTTACCGGCCTGACCCGCAACGAAACCAATTACTACGCCGTCATGGCAACCGATATCACCGGTTTGTCGGATTCCAACGTAACTTCCATCGCCGCCGCGCCGCTTGATAACGTCGCGCCGCCTGATCCCTCTGGTCTGGCTTTTCAGTGTTTTGACGACCGCCTTGTCGTTTCCTGGACCGCCTCCGCCAACCCGGACGCCGATCTCAAGGGCTATCGCATCTATGTCACCAACGAAACAACGGGCGCCGAAGTCTCCAACTCCGTCGTTTCCTATGAACGCGCCGGCCTTTCCCGCGCATCCGCCTATCACTTCCGCGTCACCGCGTTTGACAACGACACAAACGAAAGCGCCGGCGCCGCGGCCATGGGTTACACGCTTATGGATAATCCCACAAATATCACTGCCGAGCCTTACAGCGGCAAGGCTTCTTTGTCGTGGGATGCCGTTCAACCTTCAACCAACATTGGTTATTTTGCGGTCTATTGCTCTGAAACCGATTTCTCCAGCGTTTCCGGGATGGCATCGCGCCTGACCACAACAAATCTTTCGGCGTCCGTTGCCGGACTGCAAAACAACGTGACTAATTATTTTGCCGTCACCACGGTCAACAAGTCCGGCGGCGAGACCAAGTCGGTCGTCACCATTCCCGTTGTGCCCCGGCCAGACACGAATGGTCCGGCGCTTTCCGGCCTGAAATGGAACAGCGCCGCCGTGCCAGCGGCCATCACAGGTCCGGGCACGATTTCCATCTCGGCTTCCGACCCGGCCGGCGTAGGCAGGGTTGAATTCCGGATGGATGGCGTTATGCTCAAGACGCAAACCGGCGCCGGCCCGGACTTTTCCTGCTTCTGGAACGCGGCAACGACTACCAACGATGGCGTCCATGCTCTCAGCCTTGTTGCCTGGGACACCCTTGGCAACAGTAATGCAATGGACACGAACCTGACTGTCACGCTGGCCGTTCCGCCCGCGCCGGTCATTGCGTCCCCGGCTTCCGGCATTCTGGTAAATAATTCCAACCTGACGGTTTCCGGTTCGGCCGACCCGTATGCCTCCGCCGTGGCGTTTTACATCAATGATGTCCGGAGCGGGGCGCCGGTTTCCATAATATCCACCGGGCTTTTTTCGGGCGCGCTGATCCTGGGCCAGGGCACCAACCTGATTCAGGCTGTTGCGTCAAACCGGGCCGGAGAAAGCGCCAAATCCACCGCGGTTTCCGTTGTGCTTGACGCGTCCATTCCGCCTGCGCCCTCCAACGTCAAGGCTGAAGCCCGCGAGGGCGGCGTCATTGCCGTCAATTGGTGGGCGCCTGTCGGCGTCAATATCAAGGGCTACAATATTTACCGTTCCACAACATCCTTCAGCGCAACCAATGAAGCGGTCAAGCTCAATGCCGATTTGTTGACCGGCGTCGCGTATAACGATCTGCCATCCGCCGACGGCACCAACTTTTACCGGGTCATTGCGGTCAATACCGTGGATACGCATAGTCCGCTTTCTTCCGAAGCTTCGGCCGTGTCCGACGGCACTTTGCCACGCGCGCTGGCCATTACCCTCACGACCACCGGTCACAGCGTCCCGGCTGAAAACCGGTTTGCCGCCGGCGCCATCAGTCTTAACCTGACAGTCAGCGAGCCGCTTTTGACCACGCCGTTCCTCAGCCTTACTCCGAACATGGGTCTGCCGATCGTCATTTCTTTGCAGCAGAATTCGGCCACTAATTATAGCGGGTCGTTCATTATTTCCAGCAACACGCCTTCCGGCACGGCCTGGTTCAATTTCTCCTGCCGCGATTTGGTCGGCAATCGCGGCACTACGATTGATTCCAATTCAAACCTGGTCGTGGACACCGCCGGCCCCGCCGCAAATGAAGTCCAGGTAACGCCGGCGGCCCCCATCCGGAACGACTCCTCCAATCCGACCACCATTACCGCCGTCCTGGTATTCAATGCCGGCGATCTGCCGGTGGGCGCTCCCGAACTTTTCTACTCCCTCTCGCAGACCGCTCCGACCCCGGTTTCAGTGCCACTCTCGCCATTGACAACTCTGTCATGGGCGGGCAACATAACGCTTCCGGCCAGCGCCGGCTCGGTCCCGGAACAGGTCCATTTCACCTATCGCGGCACGGATAACGTTTATAATGTTGGGACGGTCATTTCCGGCGTTTCTGATTTTGAGGTCTACCAGGGGACCAATATTCCGGCGCTGGATCCGCCAACCGGCCTGACCGGCCGGGCCCTGCCCGGAGGCGAAGTGTCGCTTGCATGGAACACGGTCACGAATGCGGCCGATTACCGCGTCTACCGCAAGGCGCCCGGCGAAGCCGACTTCAGCCCGCGGGCTTATACTTCCGGCCAGTTGATTTTCCAGGAAGCCGCGCCGGAAGGCTCCAATGCCTATGCCGTGGCCTCGGTCCGCCGCGCCAACGGCGAGGAATCCATCGGCGCGTTGAGCGCTGCTATCGGTTTGCTATCCGATTCCAACCCGCCGCCTGCGCCTGGCACGCCGACCATGGTCCTGGCGGGCAACGGCATAAACCTGAGCTGGCCGGCGTCCCAGACCTCTGAAGAAGTGAAATATGAGCTCTATCGCTCCTCTTCGCCGATTACGCCGCAAAACATCGTCAATTTGACCGCCCTGATTACCAACATTGCCAGCACTTATGTCCTGGATCAGAATCCGCTCCAGGATCATTTGTATTATGTGGTCACGGCCGTGGATGCCGCCGGCAACGAATCAGCGCCCTCTTCGGGAGCCTACACGAATCTCGCGTTCCTGCCGGTCAATTATCTTTCCGTGACGCATACGGTCACCGGCCAGCCTGTGATCGCCTGGACCCACCCGAATCCCTCCGGCGTATCGGGCTTTAATGTGTATGTGGGCGCGGCCGGCGCGGAGACAAAGATGAATACCAACCTTCTCGCGGCCGGCGTCTCCTCTTATGTTGATTCCGGTTATGCCAATGGCGCGGTGCGCCGCTATACGGTCAGGGCCGTGGACATGGTTGGCACCAATCCCGTGGAAAGCGCGGGCCGCGTCATTGTGCTTCCAAACGTCTCGGCGGAATTCTCCTCATCGGCCGCGCTCAAGCGCGGGATCGTCAACCGCCTGAATTTTGCGGTGCATAATGGGGGTGCTTCCAGCGTGTATAACATGCGCCTGCGCATGGTCCTTGATGGACAAACCTCTCTTTCCGACCCGTTCAGCCTTAACGCCAACGCATCCTCCACCGTGCCGTTTGTGGTCGGCGGCCAGTCCTCTTTGCCGGATGCCCCGCTCATGACCTCAACGCTGGAAATCGCGCTCGGCAATGGGGACACCGTGAGCATCGTTTCATCCACCAATCTGACGGCCAGTGACGGTTTCCTTTCCGCTGAAATACTCAACAAGGAATTTGTCCGCGGCGCCACGGGCAAAGCCCAGTTCACGCTCCATAACACTTCCGCCGATCCGGTGGATATTGTCGTGGGATGGACCGGTGGGCGCGCCTCGGACCAGGTCCGCTTCAAGCTCCAGGACCAGGATGGCTCTACCTATTCCGTCGCCCCGGTCTCCCAGGCTTCGGGCGCCCAATTGTTAACCATGCCCAACGGCGCCGTGGTGGCCCGGCTGGCCGCCGGGGCGGAGTTCACGTCGGACGACACTGAAATCACGGTCCCCACCAATACGCCGGAAAACGCCGTCATCAAATTGGAAGTGGACAGCCTCTATTATCACTACTCTGATTCCGACCAGATCATAATTTCCGGCTTGACCGGTTCGCGGGCAATTTCGCTCAAGCCAACCGCCTATACGGCCGCGGTCACCAATGTTTCGCCGGCGCTGGCGGTTGCCATGACCAATTTCACGATCACCGGAAAGACCGTTGCCCAGTCCGGGACCAACGCGCCCTATGCGCCTTTCAAACTCACCGTATGTCTCAATGGTTTTGAGCGCGTCGCCGACCTTGTCAGCGGCGCGGCCGGCTCCTGGTCCTACACGTTCACTCCCGGCGAAAATGAATACGGTTTATACAAGGTCTGGGCCGTGCATCCCGATGTTCTGGATAAACCGGTCCAGGCCCAGTTTGCCCTGTCGCGCGTGCTGGTCTCGCCCTCGGTCCTGACCATCAGGACTTACTACACCAATCAACAGCAATGCGCCATTGCCGTCACGCCGACCGAAGGCCTGGCGCTTTCCAACCTTGCGCTGGCTTTCCTTACGGAGGATCAGACCAACACCGTGCCCGAGGGCCTGCACGTGGTCATCACCAACGCGCCGCTGGCCGAGGCTGTCTCAAACCAGACGGTCAATTTGCCGTTCTCGGTCTGGGGCGACAGCACGGTCACGAATTCCGGCTCGGTGATCCTGCGCGTGACAAGCGATGAAGCCCCCGGCGGTGTATGGGCCAGGGTCACGATGCATTATAAATTCTGGGCGGCCAGCCCTGTCCTGAACTGCTCGCCAAATTACATTCACACGGGAGTGGCAACGAGCAACAGCGTCATGGAAACCGTGGTATTGCGGAATGCCGGCCTGACAAGCGCGGAAAATGTCGGCCTGATGCTCCTGACCACCAACGGGGCGGCGCTTCCGGCCTGGGTCATGCTCAACGCGGCTTCCAACCAGGGTGCTCTGGCGGTGAACGCTAGCAAAAATATACCGGTCACCTTTGCGCCGAGCAATGGAGTTTCTTCGGCCACTTACCGGTTCATCCTGCGGGTTACGGCCGACAATGCGCCCACCAACGATGTCTATATGGACGTGACCGTGGATGATTCCGGCGCGGGCGAGGCGATCTTAAAAGTCACGGACCTGTATACCGGTTACTCAAATTCCGGCGTGAGCGGGGCAAAAATCACCCTCTATAAGCAGGATGGCACCTTCATGACCACCAACCTGATCACCGATGCCGTGGGCGAGGCGGATTTCAAGAATCTGCCGGCGGGCCGCTACAAGTATTCCGCCACCGCTGATAAGCACGACATTCTCAATGGCACGGTCTGGATAAAGCCCGGAGTGGTTTGGAGCCAGGAATTGTTCATGCAATACAGACTGGTCACCGTGGAATGGTCCGTCCGGCCAGTTGAGATTGAGGACTGCTATGAGATCGTCCTGAATGCCACGTTTGAAACGGACGTGCCCGCGCCGGTGGTGGTGCCGGACCCGGTTTCTATCTCGTTGCCGGAAATGCATGTCGGCGATGTGTTCACCGGGATGTTCACCTATAAAAATTACGGCCTGATCAATGCGGAGCGGTTCAAGCTCAATTTTAACGCCGCGGATGATTTGTTCCGGGTTGAATTCATGACCAATAACATACCGGAACGCTTGGCTGCCCAAGCTTCGTTTGAACTGCCCTTCAGGGTTATCTGCCTCAAGGAGCCGGATGCCTCCGGCGGCGGCGGATGCTATTCCTGGACAGTATGCCATTATTTTGACGCTTACTACTATGATGCCAGATGCGAGACTTGGCGATATTTCCGGACAGTGGACGCTTGCCTGACTTACACCTATGGCTCTTGTCCGGGCAGTGGGCCGTCAGGCCCGCCTGCGCCATCCACTCCTCCTGCGCCGCCGACTCCGCCTACGCCGCCGCAACCGCCGACTCCGCCGAATCCGTCTCCGAACGAGGAACCTTCGCCTCAGCCCCCGGTTCCGCCGGTGCCCACGAATCCGTCGGGCCCTGGCAATCCGGAACAACCGGTAGCCGGCGATTTCTGCCCGCCGGAACTTCCGGAATGCCGGCCGGGCGGATCATTGCTTAATAAAGGAGAGTGTAAAAATAAATGCAATCGCAATGAATCCGTTGGACCCATGGATGTTGATCTTGGCAGGGGAAAAGGCATCGCGGCATTCCCGGGTTTCAGCATCCAGTCGCCCCTGGCCATCAGCCCCAACTCGCTGGCGATGACCGCCCAAGGCGTGCGGTTGGATGTGGAATTGACCGACCTGCAGGTCGGGACGGTTGATGAGGCCACCGGCAAGCCTGAAACGATTGAAGATGAGAACGGCACATATACGCCGGCCAACCAGGCCTCCACGATATATAATATGCAGGATGATAATGACCGCGTTATCGTGGAAACGGAAAACGGCTACCAATACCGGAACACCCGGAACGGCAACTGGAGGAGTTATGATACCGAAGGCCGCCTGCAATCTTACGGCGACAGCCGCGGCATTGAAGCCAGCCTGATGCGCAGCGCCACGAACGAGTGGGTGACCGGCATCCGGGATTGCTCAAGCAACCAGGTTGTCTGGATTGAGCGCGACACGAACGGCTGGGTAACCGCCATGGCCGACGCCGCTGAGGGCGGACGCCGATATGAGTATGAATATGATCAGGCCGGCCATGTTACCAATGTCACGGACGTTATCGGCCGCCGCACCGGCTATATATACAACGGCAGTAATCTGACCGCGGTTATCGCGCCGAACGGCGTGCAGACCCTGTTTGAATACAACCAGTTCAACTATGTCTCCAAGGTGTCCAGAACAAACGGCTATGTCAGGACTTTTGAGTATGGCTATGACTCGTATAAACAGCAATATTACAACCTGATGCAGTCCGCGGCCGGCCGTGTGATTGAGACCTGGCTGGACAGCACGGGCCAGATCATTCACCGTGACCAGAACGGCCGGACAACCTATGATGGCAATAACAGAGTCGGCAAGTATGATCCGACCTATACTTACGATGCCAATAGCAACCCGGTCCTGATCAGGTATCCCGATGGGGCCACGGTCACCCGCGAATACAACGGGCCGAATGGCGAAATGAGCCGCGAAATCAATGAGGCGGGCATCGTGACCACGTATGCCTACGATTCGCAGGGGAACCTGACAAACAAGGTGGAGGCGGAAGGCACAACTTGTGCCCGCCAGACAATCATGACCTACGACACGAACAATAATCTGACGGCAAGTATTTTTGTCAATCCATCCGGCACGAATGCTGTTACAAGCTGGACTTACAATCAATACGGCAATGTCTTGACCGAGACTGATGCAATGGGCGGAGTGACCAGCAATGCCTATGATCAGTATAGGAATCTTGTCTCCGTCACTGATCCCGCCGGACGGGTCCGGACAATGACCTACGATCTGGCCGGCCGGCTGATCACGGAAACTGATTTTGCAGGCAATATTACGTCAAACACCTATGATCTGGCCGACAATGTGATCCGCCGCGACATTCTGACCGCCGACCTCTCTCCTTTGGCCTCTGACTTCTATCAATACGACTCCGAAAACCGCGTGATCTGCGAGTCAAATTATCTGGGCAGGGTGACAACTCGCGCTTATGATACGGATGGGAATTTGATTGAAACCATTGAAGACATGGGACCGCCCGATCACAAGACGCGCCAAGTAGAGATGACTTATAATACGGATGGCCAGGTGGTAAGCCAACGCATAACTGTTGATGGTGAATCCTGGACGGAATATGTTGTTTATGATGGGAATGGCCGGCTGGCCCAGAGCACAGATGCCTCTGGCCGAATCACCGAGACGCAATACGAGTCGGATTCCGATAATGTCAAAAAGATTATCTATCCGACCTTTACGAGAGAATATATCTATGATCAGCGGGGTAGGGTTGCCACCCAGAAAGACATAGTCAACGGCCAGGAGCGAATAACAACGTATACTTATTCCACGGACGGACAGGTTGTCTCCCAAACCGATCCGCTCAACCGTGTGACCAGCTACGAATACGATGCGCTTGGCCGTCGCGTGGCCGAAATCAATGCGCTCAATGCGACCAACCGGGTTGAATATGACATTCAGGATCGCTTGACTAAGTTGGTTGACGCCAAAGGCAATGAAACAGCATTTGCGTATGATCTTGGCGGCAGGCTAACCCATAAGACCTATGCTGATAACAGTCATGTTGACTATACCTATGATACCCAGGGCCAACTGACCGAGAAACTGGACGCCAAGGGGCAGAAGACGAACTATGCTTATGACCAGCTGGGGCATCTGGTCACCAACCTGTTTTACGATTCGTCCGAGGCTTTAGTCAAAACGGTTTCCTATTTGTATGACGCCCGGGGGCGAATGACCTCATGGAACGACGGGACGTATTCCGGGACGTTCTCTTACGATGATACTAATCGCACTCAAACCGTGACCGTGGACTATGGACCTTTTAGCAAAACCTATTCCTATCACTACAACGCCTGGGGGCAAAAGATTTCATGCCAATACCCGGATGGGACGACATATCAATATGCCTATGATGGGCAGGGTAGATTGATAGGGATGGAGATTCCTGACGAAGGCACAATTTCGTTCAGTCTGGATCAATGGGGCAAGGTTTCAGGTGCCACTTTGCCGGGCGGATCGTGCAAGACATTCGGATATAATTGCTGGCAGGCATTGACCACGAATCGGGCCATTGACCCGGCGGAAAACAGCCTGATGAACCGCGCCTACGTGCGCAATTCCGTGGGCAATATTCTTGGACAACAGACAGAACAGGGCGATTATGATTATGGATATGATCTGATTGATCAATTGACGAATGTGAATATTATCGTCTACACGGGCCCCTCCGGCGCGGCCACGAACGAATCATTCGCCTACGACGCAATGGGCAACCGTTCCGAATCTTCTCGGGCGGTGGCGGACGCTCTGCGAGCGGCATCTTATTCCGCGAATACGTTGAATCAATACACCCAAGTAATTGAATCAACCGATGGCACGTTGACCACAAATATATTCCAGTATGATATCAATGGTAACTTAACTAATCAAGTGACTGGCGGTCTGATTACCAACCAATATTTCTGGGACATCGAAAATCGCTTGATTGAATTCAAGCGCAATACAGCGAGTAATTCCATTGTCGCACAATATGCTTACGATCCGTTTGGAACACGTTTGGGCAAAGTCGTTAATGGTATCACTAACTATTTCCTTTATGCTGACGAGGGTCTAATCGGAGAATTTGATGCTTTCGGCAGCAACATCAACTCTTATGGATATGCGCCTGATTCGTTATGGATGAATAATTCCGTATTCCTTATGCAACCTTCTACAACCGGCCCGCCTCAATATTACTATTACTTGAACGACCATCTTGGGGCTCCGCAAAAGCTGGTAGCTAAGAATGGTGCTGAAGTCTGGTCTGCCTCCGTTTTCGCCTTCGGCGAAACGCTTGTAAATTCTTCCTCGATCATTACAAACAATCTTCGTATTTCCTCTCAGTATTTTGATGCTGAATCTGATCTACATTATAACACGTATCGTTGTTTTGATACCCAAGACGGGAGGTACATTTCCCGAGATCCAATAGGGGAAGATGGTGGTCTTAACCTCTTTTGCTTTGTTCAGAATAGACCGGTTAATATGGTAGATGAACTCGGTCTTGACAGCCCTGGGTGCGATGTTCCTAGTTGGGCGAAAAAAATCACAGATGCCAACGATTGTTTCCTAGGTTGTTGTGCCGTGCATGACAAATGCTACAGAGACAATGAATGCACACGGAACTCTTGGTGCGTAAATATTCTTATTGGAACTTTAACACAATGTGCGCGATGCAACGACGCCGCAGCACGTTGTTTTGTGAGATGTGCTACAAAATGGAAACCCAAGTCGCCAGAGGGTAAGTACTACTGTGGAAAGCACAACGTCTGGTTCAATGATCCGACCAGTCCGCACATGCGTTGTTCTACTGATAAAAAATAATTATACGGGAGCGGAAATGAATATTAAAATCGAATTGGTTGTTTTGTTAAGTGTTATGATTATACAAGGATGCGGTAAATGGCCGGAGATCGTGGATAGTGAGAAAGATGTTATATCCCTATCAAAAAATATAACATCGGTTAGAGCAAGGGGGCTTCCAGATGATGCGATCCCTTCTTTGATTCGTCTACAGAACCTAGAGATACTGGATTTTGGCGGTGGCCATAAACGTATGGCTGCTAGAATTAGTAATCGTGGCCTTGGTTTACTGGCAGGTCTTCAATTGCCCAAGCTTGAGACGTTGACGTTGGATCATACGGATATAACGGATGATGGCCTGATTGAGGTAGCGAAAATGAAAAGTATTCATTGGTTAAGTTTAATGGCTTGTCCTGGAATAACCGATAACGGATTATCTTACTTGGTTCCTATGACCAACCTTGTGTCGCTTGATCTCAGAGGATGCAAAAACATTACAGACAAGGGGGTAGCCGATCTGAAGCGTATGCCATTTCTCAGAGAAGTTCTTTTGGGGGGATGTGAGAGCATTTCCATTGGCGCTATCAAAGACCTACGGGAATCTCTACCTAGCTGTAGGGTTGAAAAAGACGATAAGGAATGGTTGGCTAATCAGTAGAGTAAGTGAAGAATCAGGGACGCGTCTCAAAATATAAGAAATAAGGAGGGATCGGGTTGCGACATTCAACAATTTACAGTTACAATGCAGACGGTAAAATTATCTGCCAGACTGATCCTTCCGGCGATATTATTAACACCTATGACAATCAAGGCCGATTATCCAGTGTCACCGATGTTCGCGGAAACATTACAACCATGGAGTATGATGGGGACACGGAAAAAGTTGTCACGATAAATTACCCGACATATACGCGCGAATATTCTTATGACGCGCGGGGCAGGATGACGCAGGTCAATGATCTTGCGGGCGACTCTACACGCTCCACGCTATACAATCTGGATACTTTGGGTCAGATTGTTTCCATCACCGATCCGCTGAATCGCACTGCGTATAATCAATACGATCAGTTGGGCAGGCGTCTGGCCATGGTCAACGCCTTGGGCGCAACCAACGGGTTTGAATACAATGTCTTTGGCAGCCTTACAAAAATCATTGACGCCAACGGGAACCAGACGATGTTTGAATACGATCTCAACGGGAGATTGACCAGGAAAACGTATGCCGACAGTTCATTCTGGCAATATGAATATGACGCCATCGGCAACCTGGTCAAACGCACGGACGGCAAAGGTCAGATTACAGCCTATGCTTATGATTTCCTTGGCCGGCTGGCAACCAATGCCTGCTATTCATCTTCCACATCCTATCCGTCTTCTCCATCCAGGATTATTTCTTTTTCCTACGACAATCAGAACCGGATGACCGCCTGGTCTTCTTCTGTAGCCGGGGGCGGTGGCCCCGGATTCTCCGCTTCCTTTGCCTATGACGACACGAACCATGTGCAAACCGTTACGGTCAATTATGGGTCATTCAGCAAATCCTTCGCTTACTCGTATGATCTCGCCGGCCGCAAGACTGCTTTTACCTATCCGACTCCGGCACCCACAAACTCCGATACGCCCACACTTTATTACTCTTACGACGCCGAAGGATTGTTAAATGAAATCAACATTCCCGGTGAAGGAACCATTTCCTACAGCATGAATCAATATGGCCAATTGTCCGGCCAGAATCTGCCCGGCGGCAACAACCGAAATTACGGTTATGATGCGATGATGAGCATGGTGACCAACGTGGCCTTGGATTCAGCTCAGAATATGCTAATGAGCCGTTTCTATCAGCGGAATAAGGTTAGTAATATCACCGGCCAGGAAACGGAGTCCGGTCCGATTGACTATTCTTATGACGCCATAGATCAACTGGTTGGAGTGACCAATGCTGCGCACGGCAACGAGTGGTATTCCTACGATGCGATGGGAAATCGTTTGGCCTCATCAAATACGATTTCAGGTTTGACCAATATTTCATCTTATTCCGTGAATTCTCTTAATCAGTATTCTGAGATTTCAAATATTGAGTCTCAAATCACGCTGCAATATGATCTCAATGGGAATCTGACCAACCAAGCCAGCGCCACCAGAACCAACGAATATGCCTGGGATGGGGAAAACCGACTAATCGGTTTCTCATCGCTGACCTCTGACCTCGGAACTCTGACCGCTTCTTACACATACGATCCGTTTGGACGCAGGCTCAGTAAAGCAGTCAATGGGATTACCAATTACTACATGTATGCCGACGAAGGATTGATTGCCGAATATGACAGCGAAGGCAATCTGAGCCGGGAATACGGATACACGCCGGGTAGTCTGTGGATGAACAATCTGGTGTTCATGAAAACCCTTGAGCAGGGGTCAACCAACTACTACTATGCCATCAATGATCATCTGGGCGCGGTGCAGAAATTGGTTGCCAACAACGGTTCTATGGTCTGGTCAATGGCTCAGGACGCCTTTGGATTGGCAATGGTGTCCTCAAGCTCTACCATCACCAATAATTTGCGTTTCTCCAGCCAGTATTATGATCCTGAATCCGGGTTGCATTACAACACGCACAGATATTATGATCCATTGATAGGTAGATATCTGAGCATGGATCCGATCGGGGAAAACGGTTTTGTCGTTTTATACAAGTTAACACCAAGGAAAATTCGCATGCAAAAGAAATTCTCAATTTTGCCTAATATGCTATTCGTTGCTAATAATCCGATTGGTCATATAGATATATTGGGTTTAAAAATGCAAAACAAAGGCTGCTCAAGCAGAGAGTGGAATTATGCAATGAGGATACTGAATGATGAGTTGAAGGCTCTTAATAGTTGTCCCTGTCTTAAATCAAAAGAGGCAAAAGAGACTGCTAAAGACATTAATTATCGGATCAGGTACGAGAATACTGAAGTTACGTGTGTACATGAGGATGACGATGAATTTGAAGAGCGATGTGGAGACGCAGGAGTGATAGCTAGAGGAGACCAACCGGGGGATAAAATCTGGTTGTGCCCACTATACTTTGAAAACACATACAAAGGAACTTTACTTCATGAAATAGCTCATAATCTCGGATTAGGTCATGGAGATGCAATGAACGAAATTCAATATCCTTGTCGGAAGTAAATCATGCAGTTTTACTTATAAGATGGATTTAAAAATGAAATACACAATTGGAATCATAGTAGTCATAGTAGCAATGACATGTATTGCCGAAATAAATGAAAGAAATTCAATCTCTCAAAGATTTGTTGACAGATTTATTAGTTGGCTTCAGAGAAACGGATATAGCACTTCCAACGAACAGAAAGAAGCCCTCTATAAAGTTCGCCCTCTGCTTTTAATGGTAGCGAATGATAAGAATTATTCTTGTAGATTTTGGCGCATGGTTCGCGCGGCAGAACCACAAGGGATTTCATGGGAAGAAGCCAAGCGGCTAATTTTAAAGGGACAGGTCATTGAAGTGGTACAGTCCCATAATTTGGATATTGTGTTATTTACCAGAGATGGCCAAGAATATGGAACAAAAGAAACCAAGCTCGATGAATATGATACCTATGTACGAGAAGTAGATCCAAAGCGTGTGTTCATCCATGTTATAACAGAATAACTGTTAAAAAACAGAAACAGGGACGCGTCTCAAGATATAAGAAATAAGCTATTGACAAAGAAGCGATTTGGCATTGTGGCTGGCGCGATGGACGACTGGGATGACTTTGAGTCAGATAGGCAAGCAGGCAGGAGGGCTTGATTACGCGACTGTTGGGGTGGCAATCCGGCATTTTGAGGCGAGTGAAGAACAAGGGGGTCACATCCGAACAAATAACAAATGAGCGACGGATAGTTTTTATTCAGAAGAAAAGAGTGGGGGGCAGCCCTTGAATTAGGACTTAAGACTTTGTAAGTTGACGCGATAAAAAAATGAACAGAGACGCGTCTCAACAAATAATAAGTGGACAAGAGGGAAAGCGGATGCATATGAGTAATTACCATGAACAAATATATTCCGGTTGGATCAGATGGGTAATTCCATTGATCATTCTGGGGGTTGTCGTTCAGTTATCATGCCAGGAGATTATGGCCGCCTGCGCCACGGTTAAGATGGAGATCGCGCAGGAAGTGACCCTGGAACGGCAGGCGTTTGACGCCCATATGCGCATTAAAAACGACTTGG
>Ga0074199_1001988_pt1 | contig 14381 bp, 18 predicted proteins | sample EPASupsiteSAE347_FD_64528 | JGI IMG/M metagenome (GOLD analysis project Ga0074199, IMG submission 64528) | Bioremediated contaminated groundwater from EPA Superfund site, New Mexico - Sample SAE3-47 | ecosystem: Environmental > Aquatic > Deep subsurface > Groundwater > Contaminated ...
GAAAATGCATGCGATCCGGGCGGTTAAGATATCTGTTCTTATCTTAATGTTCTGGTAAAATCCCCAGAGCAAAAGTATAGAGAACAACAGCACTAAAATCCTCCCGGAATAAACGCCTGAACCGAAAATCCTGAACCAGGAGGCTAAAAGCGCGGTAAAAAGCGGCGGCTGATCGCTCCAGATTTGTTTATACAAGTCAAATCCTTCGTTGACCAGGCGGGCTTTTATAAGGTTTGTTCCCTCATCAGGGTCAAATTCAAAGGTGTCCCGCATGGCGGCATGAAGCGAAAAACCCAGGCCGCATATTCCGGCGATAAGCAGTATCCCAAAGCACAGTTTTTTTATATTAGACAGGCGCATGTTTAAATATTATCCGGTTCGCTTCTTTTATGATCTTCATCACGGTGTTGAAATTACCGCCAGTAGCCCGGCCTGAACTGCGCGGGTAATGGTTAACGGGCAACTGAATGAAAGAATACCCGCTGTTTTTCAGGCGGTACAGGATTTCGAAATTTATCACTCCTCCCGAAGATAAGAGGGGCAGGTTTTTTAATAGACCGGTTTTAAATAATTTAAAGCCGCAGTTTATATCTTTAATATAAATCCGCCGTAAGAAAAGATTCGCCAGCCGGTTCCCGGCAGCCCCGAGCAGCAGGCGGTAGCCGTTGTCGTTCCTTTGCCTGCGCCAGCCAAGAATAAAGTCCCGGCCGCATTTTTGATCCCACATCTCTTTGAGGTCGCCTATGTCGAATTGGCCGTCGGCATCAAAGAAAAGAAGCCAATTTTTAGTTGCCGCGCGTATCCCCTGGCGTAAGGCCCAGCCATAACCGTTATTCCGGTTGTTGTTTATAAGTTTGATCCGGGGGTCCTTTTCGGCCAAGCCGGTGACGATCTCCGCGCTTCTATCTGCGCTCCCGTCATTAACCGCGATCACCTCGAGATCATCAGTTACCTTAGCCAGAAAAGGCAGCATCTTCTTAATTAAACCCTTTATGCCCGCGGCTTCATTATATATAGGGAGAATGACTGACAGGCCGGTTTCTTTCATCATTAAATTATATCATGAAAAAAGTTGACTTTAAAAAAGTATTATGATATATATAATAAATAACCTGACAGTATTTGCTTTTAGTGCTGTAGCGGCATAGGGTTAAATTTGGTGTTGTGCCATAAATCAACATCCAACCTAAGAGGAATAAATGAAAAAGTTATCCTGCCTTTTTTACGTCCTGGTAATCCTTTCTTTGATCGGCTGTGAAAAGTTCGACATAACCGCTCCCGTAAAACCTGAAGGAACGGTCATCGCTAAAATCGGCGATATGTATATTACCCTGGAGCAGTTGAACCAGGAGATTGATAATATCAATACCCTCAACGCGCTTTATAATAACGCCGAACCTAAAAAATTCACCCCCGAAGAGAAACTGGCCTTCCTGAAGGAAGAACTGATCCCCAGGTACCTGTTTTATAAAGAAGCCAAGGCCCGCAACGTAGATAAAGATAACAAAGTCAGGGAACAGCTCTTGAACGCGGAAGTGCGGATCGTTTTCGACCAGTTTGTCAAGAAGGAGACTTCCGACGCGGCTCCGACATCCAAAGAAATAGAGGCTTTTTATAATAGTTATAAGGAGCGTTTTCGCCCTACGGAGGAGAGAAGGATACGCGAAATACTGGTGCCTAGCGAAGATGAGGCCAAGGAAGTATTGATCGAATTACTCAAAGGGACGGATTTTGCTGCTTTGGCGCAGCAGCGTTCTAAAGCCGAGACCGCCGCTAAAGGCGGAGACTTGGGTTTTATCGGCAAAGGCCAGCTCGGCGAGGAATATAAGAAATTCGATGAAATGGCGTTCTCCCCCTCTTTGGAGCAGGGGCAGATCAGCTCAGTTTTTAAGGATAAAAAAGGATATTATATTATACGGCTTGACGGCGTCCGCGGCGGCCAGATACCTTCTTTGAATGAGGTCTGGGACCAGGTAAAGAATACCGTGATCATGGTAAAGCAGCAGCAGAAGATCCAGGAGCTGAATGAGAGCTTATCCAAAAAAACCAAGGTGGCGATATACCAGGAGAAGGTAAAATAACCTATGGACCAGGTAAATCCGGAATTCAGGAAAAAGATCTTGATCGTGGTGGCTATTGCTTGCGGTATCCTGGCGGCATTGTTGGGCCGGGCGTATATTGCGGATAAAGAAGCGGCGTTAACGAAACAAGCCGCTTTGCTTAAACAGCGCGAGGCCAAAGAGTTAGCGGCTAAACAGCAGAATAAGGTTGCGGTCCTGGTGGCTGCGCGGAATATCGCGCCGGGAGTGCCTATACTCCCGGAAGACCTGACTTCCCGGGAAGTTCCTGAGGAATTCCTTCAGCCCGGGGCAATCAGGGCGTCTGTTAATATCATAGGTATGCTTGTCCAGACTCCGATCATTCCGGGAGAGCAGATCCTCCGGACCAAACTGGGTGCTCCTCCGGAAAAGCCCAAGATATTATCCGAGATAACTCCTAAGGGTAAAAGGGCGGTTCCGGTAGTTGTGGATAATATAACCAGCCTCTCGGGTTTGTTGCAGCCCGGGGATTATGTTGACGCCCTGGCAATAATTACCCCCCCCCAAGGTTCATATCTTTACGCCCTGGCTGTGGATAATACCTCCGGCAGCCAACAGTCGAGTAAAAACGAATCAAAATTAGTTACCCTGCCGCTTTTCCAAAATGTCCTTGTTTTGGCGATAGGGTCGGAAATGGGGCCTGCCGCTTCCGGCGTCCGCGGCGATAAAGCAAAAGAAAAAGTCAGAGGCTCGTCGGATAATACGGTTACTTTATCCCTCAGCCCTCAAGAGGCGGCCCTGGTTTCATTCATCCAGGAACAGGGCAAGATCAGGCTGGTAATGCGTTCTAATAGCGACGTTTCTCAATCGAAGGTGGATCCGGTCAACTGGGATAACCTCTTCGATTATCTATATCCTAAAGCCAAGGAGCACGGCGGCAAGCCTCCTGCTACTGTGGAAATCTATCGCGGGCTGCAAAAAGAAGTCATTCCTTTATCTGAAGGGAAGAAAAAATGAAGAAAACCTGGCTATTTTTAATAATACCGGCTTTGTTATTATTAACAGGCAGTAGATCGGGCTTTTCGCAGGACAAGAAAGCCGCAGGCGCTGGTTTAGAGCAGACTTTGTACATGGGAGAGATCAAGGCGGTTGATGTGGATTCTCCTTCCCGTGTGGTAGTGGGGAATCCTGTAGTGGCGGATGTTATTTCGGTTAGCGCCCAGGAGATAATGGTCGCCGGTAAAGGCGCAGGCGCGACAAACTTGATCTGGTGGGATGATTTCGGCGAACATCATTTGCGCTTAAGGGTGTTTACCGAGGATATGGGAGAGATCAAGTCTCGGATCGATGGTTTGATAAAAGAATTGAACCTGCCTAATGTCCTTACCCGGACCGCTGACAGCGAAGGCAAGGTCTTATTATTAGGAAGCGTAAAAAGCAATGAGGATATGGACCGGATCAAGACCGCGCTCGGGCTTTTATTTTCCAGGACAACTAATCTTATTAAGATAGATGAAGAAAAGGCGATCATCGAGCTGGATGTCGAGGTGTTGGAAGTTAACAAGGACGGGACCAAGACTTTAGGCATGAACTGGCTGGATTCCACTGCCGGGGCAATAGCCCTTACCGAACCCAGCCGTTTTGCCACCAAGCTTGCCGGCGTCCCGGATTCGTTGATCAGGGTTACTGAATGGACTCATACTTCCCTGGGCGCGACCCTGAATCTATTGGTCCAGGAAGGAAAAGCCAGGATACTTTCCCGTCCTAAGCTGGCTTGCCAGAGCGGCAAAGAGGCGGAGCTTCTGGTGGGCGGCGAAAAGCCGATCATGACCACCCAATCCGGGAACAACAGCAGCGATTCTACTTCCGTAGAATATAAAGAATACGGGATAAAATTAAAGATGGCTCCTGTTTTGACAGGGGAAGGTAAAATAAAACTCGCGCTTAATGTAGAGGTCAGCGATGTGGGCACGGCTGAGATCCTCGGGGAAACAGCCAGCCCTACTGCCCGGGCATATCCTTTGACTAAGCGTGCGACCGCGACACAGCTTTATCTTAATGACGGCCAAACATTGGCGATCAGCGGTTTGATCAAGCAAAAAACCGAGGAAGATCTCCAGAAGCTTCCCTGGTTGGGCGATATCCCGGTATTGGGGATGTTCTTCCGCAGCCGCAGCACAAAACAGGGCGGCGGCAGCGGGGAAAGAGGGGATACGGAACTGGTCATAATGATCACTCCTATAGTGATCAAGGATAAAGAAGAGAATAAACAGGTCGCTGAAGAAGAAAAAGTCGCGGCTAAGAAGAAAGATGCCAAAGATAAAAAAGCGGCACTAAAGTCAGAAGTATCGGAAGAAATCAATGAAGATGAGACTATAGCGCAGGCAACAGCAACCCCTGCTAAAGCTAAGAAGACTGTTCCGGTAAAAGCGGTTAAGGCCGCGAAACCGGCGGTAACTGCCAAGAAAAGCGCAGCAACCGCTGCGAAGCCGGCTGCCCCATTACCAAAAAAGACTGAAGCAAAAGCCGTAAAGGCGAAAGAGAAAAAGGAAGTAAAGCCCGCCAAGAAAGAGCCTTCTCCCAGTAAGCAGAAATCCGCGGATAAGAAAACGCCTGTCGCTGAAAAGAATGTCCCCAAGAAGAAATCTGTTCCCGAGCCTGTTGTTAAAGAACCTCAGGTAAAAGGCGGAGTGGATGCGTCTGCGGAAACTGTTGAACAGGTTTCCTTACCGGAGACAGCAAAAACCATCGATCCTGAAACTGCATATGTTAAGGGAGTTGCGGAATATCTTAAGAATAATATTTTTTATCCCTGGGCGGCTAAGCAGGCTGAATTGCAGGGCACAGTTATCCTGGATCTGCATCTGTTAAATACTGGAGAGCTTATCGATGCCCGGGTCAGCGGTTCGTCGGGTTACTCTGTGCTTGATGAGAATGCCTTGCGTATCGCCAGGCAGATCACTCCATATCCGTCTTTTCCTCGGGGTATAAATGAGCAGGATCTTTGGATACAGATCCCTATCGTATATAATTTAAAAGAATAGAATATGGCCAATACAATAGCCATCTTTAGCCCCAAGGGCGGAGCGGGAAGGACTTTTCTGGCTACCAATATCGCTGCCAGCCTTGCCCGGAAAACCGGCGCGGGCAAGGTCCTTTTAGTCGATATAGACCTGCAACTGCCCGGAGATGTAGCAAAGCTGCTGAATCTTAAACCTACCCGAAGCTTAGCCGAACTTATACCTGAATGGAAGTCCGGTAATCAGATCGATCTGCCCCGGATAAAAGAATTCGTCCAGCCGCATAATTTAAGCGGATTGGATTTTCTTCCGGTGACCCTGCATATCCGGCAAAGAGGGTTGATAGAAGAGAAATTCATCGAATATCTGTGTGAACAGCTGGATAAAGCCTACGAATACATCGTCATTGACGTGGGCAGCGTGTTTACCCGCATATCGCTTACTGTCTTTGGTAAATCCAACCTGATCTTATTCATCGTTAATCCGGACCTGCTTTCCGTGGGCCAGGTGAAAGAGGCAATAGATATACTGCAGTCTTTCGCTTTCCCGTTGCGGATGATAAAGGCGGTGCTTAACCGCGCGGAAAGCCTGGGCGGCGTTTCTTTTGCTGAAGTGCGGGCAGCTATCCCTCTTGAAATAATCAGCCGTGTTCCGTCTGACGGCAAAGCTGTGGGTCTGGCTTTGAACCGCAGGAATCCCGTAGTCCTGGATAATCCTAAATCCCACGCCGCTGTGGCGATCGATAAGCTGGCCAAGAGCTTTATTGGCTCTAAGGATATGTTTACCGTGCATCGCGACCTGGAAGCTACTCTGCTGGAAGCTTTCTCGGCGGAAAAGATAGACCTCCCGGCTGACGGCGGCACCGCGGCTTTGAATATTTCCGCCAGCGAAGAAGCCCGCCGCAAAGAAGTTACCAAGGATGACCTGGTCAGCCAATTGAAACAGCGCATTCACCAAAGGATCATCCAGGACCTGGATTTGCACAGGCTTGAGGTCGTGCTTGGCGACCCGCAAAAACTCAGGGAATTAAAGGAGAAGGTAAAGAAATCCATATCCAACGCCTTGGCCGAAGAGGCTGAGGGGTTCATATCTTCTTTTGAACAGCGGGAGCGCTTCATTAAAGAAATGATCGATGAAGCGGTAGGCCTGGGCCCGTTGGAAGATCTTATTTCCGACCAGCAGATATCCGATATCATGGTCAATAATAAAGACCAGATATATATCGAAAAAAGCGGCAAGTTGACCTTGACCCCGAAAAAATTTGTTTCCAACGCACAGGTCCGCCAGATAATCGAGCGGATCATAGCGCCGTTAGGCAGAAGGATCGATGAATCCGTGCCTATGGTCGACGGCAGGTTGACCGACGGCTCGCGCGTTAACGCCATAATCCCGCCGCTTTCCCTTACCGGGCCGACCCTGACTATCCGTAAATTCGGCAGCGAGAGGCTTAGCGTGAATGACCTGGTCAAAATAGGGACATTGAACGAGGTTATGGGCGAATTCCTGCGGATCTGCGTATTATCGCGCAAGAATATAATCGTTTCCGGCGGCACCGGCTCGGGAAAAACCACGGTATTGAATATCCTTTCCGAATTCATCCCCAACGGAGAGAGGATCATTACTATCGAGGACGCCGCGGAATTGAAACTGCATCACCAGCACTGGGTCAGGCTGGAATCCCGGCCTCCGAACATCGAAGGCAAAGGCGCCATAACCATCCGCGAATTATTCCGTAACTCCATGCGTATGCGTCCGGACAGGATCATCATCGGAGAGTGCCGCGGCCTGGAAGCCCTGGATATGCTCCAGGCAATGAATACCGGCCACGACGGCTCGATGACCACTTTGCACGCTAATTCCACTCAGGATGTTTTGTCCAGGCTCGACTCGCTTATACTTATGGGAGGCATAGAAATACCTTTGCGCGCCATCCGCGAGATGATCGCCTCAGCCATTGATATGATCGTGCATACCGCCCGCCTTTCCGACGGTTCCCGCAAGGTTACCCAGGTGAGCGAAGTTACCGGAATGACTGAAGACGGGCACATTTCTTTGCAGGATATATTCCTTTTCAAGCAGAGCGGGGTTAACGATCAGGGGAAGGTTGAAGGCCAGTTTGGTCCTACCGGAAATGTACCCACCTTCTTTGATGATATCCGAAAGCGCGGCATCCCTCTTTCCGAAGATATATTCAAGGTTTAATAATGCGGATAATTAACCGGACTCGCGATACTGTTCTTGCGGATAAGGCAAAGAATGCCCTTACTTTCGCCTCCAGGCTGGTTGGTTTGCTTGATCGTTCCGGGCTGGAGCCGGGAGAAGCCCTGATTCTTACTCCGTCTAATGCTATCCACTCGTTTTTTATGAAATTCAGCTTTGACGCGCTGTTCTTGAATAAAGAACAAAAAGTAGTCGCCATGATCCCTGTATTTAAACCTTTTCGCCTGAGTCCTGTATTTCTCAATGCTGCCACCACTATTGAGCTTCCTTGCGGCAGTATAAAATCCAGCCAAACCGAAGTGAACGATAAAATAGAAATACTCGCTTAATTCAGTAATTCAGGGGCAGTTCGGAACTATACGAAAAGTAGCCCTAAATAGGATAATTTTAATTAAAGGGTAGAACCGATTTGGGATTATCTTGACAATTGATCAATTTTATGTTACATTTATGGTCATAATATTGTCCAGAATTAGATATAATTGTCCAAAATACAAAAATGGCTGAACCCTATAAATTAAAAGACGAAATAAAGCAATTTATTCTTGAAAAGAAGAAAATAAACCCTAAATTATCCTGCCGCAGCATTACTCCACTAATAAAAGAGACTTTTGGCATTAATCTCTCTAAATCTACAATAAACGCGATAATCAAAGAAAATAGCCTTAGTAGTAAGGTGGGTAGGCCCAGGGTCCGGCCAAAAGTTTTGCCAAAACCTGTTGAACAAGTATCTTTGCCTAAGGAAATTTTACCCCAAACTACGGACATTCTGCTTGAAGTTCCGGTGATCCCCATTGAGAGCCCGGTAGTAGCCGTTCCAGAGACGGTTAAATCCGATATAAGTGTCCCTAAATCCCCTTCTATTGAGATAAAGCCCAATAGAGAAGATGGAAAAAGTTATTATTTAGAAAACGGCGGGGCTTTAGTTTTGATAGTAGCTGACCAGAAATCCGGGTTAACGGATTTTGTCGCTGGTAAGTTAGCCGCATACCTGCCGGGTATCCCTAAGGATATTGTCCGCATGCTTATACGGGCGAAGATATATGGCCAGATCTTCCCGGACAAAGGCAGTCCTTGGAGTTTATTGGGGAAGGAGCTGGTTTGCGCGGATCCCGGGGTATATTATGAGCAAATAAACAATATTCCTTTGAACCAGCTGGATATGGATTTCTTTAGTTTGGGCTTGGAACATAACATAAATGAAGCCAATAGGTTATATCAACAATGCCTTTCCCGGTTAAACTCCCTTGTCCAGACGTTCTTTTTTCCGTCAGTTTATCAATTCCTTGATCTTAAGACAATGAATTACCGGTTTTATTCTCTTATCGCTAAGATCGAAGTAAAAGGCGGTTTGATCGACACCCAGTTTTTCTACCGTGAGAATTTCCAATTGGTCCATGATATTGTCTGGCAGGAGGATTTTAAATTCGTGATCGATAAGATCAATTCCGAAAAGATCTTCGCCGAAGGCGAACAATTCCGGTTTGATGAAAACATCGGCCTTTTGAGCATGAAAACGGTTTCTTTTGCGTAGCCCGGGAGATTGACAAAGCATATGCGATATGGTATAGTTTTTATACCGAGTAAAAGACGAATTATCCTCGGAGAAAACAGGATTTTGGAAAATTTCGCCACGGTCCAAATATCCGTCGGTTTTTACATTAAACTGGCTGCCGGAATGGTGGACCAGTTATTTTTTTTATAAGGGGAAATAAAGATGTTTGGTCCTTACAACCGGTCCGGTCAGTCGATATTCGAGTATTTTATTCTGACTATTATTGTAGTATCGGTTGCGCTGTTTTTTATGAAGAATAAAGCGTTTCAGAAGATCCAGGATTCTACCAATACTTCTTTTAACCAGGCTGTGGAGAAGATCACGGCTAATGAGGCGGATGCCGGCGGTTCGTCCGGAGGCAGCGGTGGTTCCGGCGGAAGCGGGGCCGGCGGAAGGTAGATTTGATGAAAAAGGCGCAGAGTATAATAGAATACGCGTTGCTCATCGCGGTGGTGGCTATGGCTTTCATGGCGATGAATATGTACGCCCAGCGCGCGGTCCAGGCGAATTTCAAGATCATCGAAGACAGGGTTAATCAAGGGCCTTAGAGGGTTTATTACGGGTGTAAATTCGTATGTTTAAAAAGCAAAAGGGAGGAAGAGATGCGCAATAAAAGAGGGCAGAGTATTTTGGAATATGTGATCGTTCTTACGGTTATTGTCGCCGGTATCGCTATCGCGGCCAACAGTTTCTTGAAGAAGGCAGTCCAGGACGGGGTGAACAGCACCGCTAATTCTATTACTACGGCAACCGGGAAATTGCCCGGGGCGTCGGGAAATGATTAATAAAACCGGGGGTGAAAATGTTTAATCGCAAGGGGCAGAATGTAGTTGAGTATTCCATACTTATCGCTTTGGTCGTCGGAGCGGCTATCGCCATGCAGACCTATGTGAAACGAGGGATGCAGGGCAGGGTGAGGGACGCGGTTGATCATACCGGCGAAAGTGTGGATGTCGGAGGAAGTACTTTGACTTTCAGCGGCAAACAGTACGAACCGTATTACCAGGAATCATCGGGGGACGTAAAAACCAACCGGACTTTAAACGAGAATATAGCAAAAGAAGGTGAAGTGAGCCGCACCGGTATTTCCGAGGAGACCAGGCGCGCGTCCGGAGCTTACGAGAACATAAAAGGTACGGAAGCCGACACTTCGGATTAATAAAGGTTTTTGAGAAAGGAGAAGCTGAAAATGTTAAATCGCAAAGGGCAGAGTACGCTGGAATACGCCATAATAGTCTCTGTGGTCATCGGCGGGCTTTTGGTCATGCAGCATTATATAAAACGCGGGTACCAGGGTAAGTTAAAAAGCGCCTCGGATGACATGGGCGAGCAGTTCGATCCGGATGCCTACAAGGGTAATTTTAATATCACACAGTCTTCCAAGGTCAAGCAGACCGTTAATGGCGGGGTAACTACCACTACGCACACAGAGGACCAGATAAACTCGAAGACCGGTAGCGAGGACCTGGAAAAATGGGATAAGTCCAAGAATGTTCTTGATACTGAATAAACCGGCTTGGCGAACGCGTAAAGCCCAGGGAATAGCCGAATACAGTATAATTACCGTGGTAATCATATTCGGGCTGGTGGCTATGGGGACGTATATTAAAAGGGGGTTTTCCGGACGTTATGCCGAAGTCGTTAATGCCACCGTGAAAAGCGCCAACACCACCGAGTATGAGCCGTATTATCAGGATGATAAAAATATCATTCAGACGCAGATAAAGGCAAAACAGGATATAAAGCTCAAGGGCGAGCTTACCAAGAATCTATCGCAGGAGTACGATTATACGATAAGGAGTTATGGGGTCGTTCCCGATTCGGGCGGCGGCACGCAGTCCGGTGGGACAACAGGCTCTTCGGTAAATAGCTTGTTTCCGGCTGGGCAGACATGGGCTGATGGCCGGGATCCCGCCCAGGCTGCGGCCATTTTATCGTCTTATTCTTTTGAGGTTTCCGGCGGATATACCTTGGCCGAGGTTCAAAACAAATTCGCGGAATTATACAACAGCGATCTGGGTTCAAGTTACAGCAATATCGACAATGCCGTATACGCGTGCCTGAAAGAACTGGCGGAGCATAATTACATAACCCTTTACGATAACCGCTCTTAATCGTCTTTATTCGCGCAAAAAGGGAATGAATAAAAAGGCTCAGAATTTTTCGGAATACGCTTTGATCATCGGGATCGTTACGATCCTGCTTTTTGCGATGCAGACGTATTTTAAAAGAGGGATCCAGGGTGTTATCAAGGCTACCTCCGACGATCTGGGAACGCCTGCCCAAGAGGCGCATCTCCAGGAAACCGATCAAAATGTCAGTTCGCAATTTCTGGGGGCCAAGGAATACAATATGAAAGCTTATTCCGCGGATCCGACAACAGTTACAAAAGTCCAGGAAATTGTTACCGCGGAGGAAAATAAAGGCGCCAGGACTACTACGATTAATAAGGATGAGACTCTAACTGAAGCCAATTGGACGGTTACGTATAATAACACGCAGCAGAATCAGTTCAGCGGCCAGAAAAATAAGGACCAGGTAAGCACCGGCTCTGTAGCGGCCACAGGGGGGGCTGCCCAGCCGTAAATAGCGAAGTAAGGCGTAAAATTATGATAAGGCACAGGACAAAAGCCCAGTCTCTGGTGGAATATTCGGTGTTGGCCGCTTGTATCGCCGGCGCGCTTATTGGCATGCAATTCTATATGAAAAGGGCGATCCAGGGCAGAGCCAAACAATCCGGCGATGAGATCGGTGAGCCATATGACGCTGCGGCAACTAAGTCAGAGATAACCACGAAAGTTAATTCCGTGACTACGATTACGTCTACCCCTATAACCGATTCGGCTACAGGTGACGTTACCAGCATTAAATCCGATATTAAACAGATCGAGAATATCACCAGGACCGGGACGGAAAAGATCTCGGCCTGGGGGGATGGGACGCTTAATGACGAAGTAACGTCTTCAGGCAGCAGCAACGATTGGAGTTCGATCCTGTCGGCAAGCGCTTCTTCTTCAAGCGCAGTCACGTCTTCTCTATCCGGATATTCTTTTTCATTGAGCGGCGGTCATTCCAGTAGTGACGTGCAAAGTGCTTTTTCCGTATTATACGACTCTCTCCTGGCGGTCGGCCGCACAACAAACCAGGCTGCGATCGAGGCTTTGCAGGCGTTGGATGATCAAGATTATATAGTTCTTACCAAAGAATGAGCGCGGGTATGGTTAATAAAAAAGGGATTAATCTGAAATCTCAGAGCCTTAGTGAGTTAGCGGTTTTTGGTTCGATACTCTTGTTGGCGCTGGGTTTCTTGCTGCGTTACGGCCTGCAATATAATTACCAGCAGCAGGTAAAAATGGAAGCTTTCCGCAGAAGCATGAAGATGGCCGAGGATTCTAACGCGCCTAAATCCCAGCAGATCGCGGTGGTCAAGGATGTGCAAATACCTAATCCTCAAGACATCTTCGGCCAGGGGGAAAGAACTACTGTAAGAGGTTCGAGCGATATCTTCTGGAGCAATAATACCACTGGTTTGGATTATTCGAATAGTACAGCCCTGCCTTCAGTAACCTATGTTTTTAATCCGGATAGGACCTTCAGCAGGGGGAGTGTTTATAGGGAGATCAAGGGCAGCAGTAGCGTTGAGAAAGGCGTTACTAAAGAATATACTTTGGCCGGAAAAATTTATGGCAGCGGAGGAGTGGTAACTACCGGGGGTCTTAAGCTTAAAGGGGTTTCCGATACTACCGCGATCAGCGATATTGCTTTGTCCAAGGTCTACCAGGAAGATGATGGTTCTTCGCCTAAGAATACGCCGAAAGAAGTGATGATCTTAATGAGCGAGGGCAAGGATTGCGATGAAGAATATTGTCCTAAAGCTATTCTGGAGGAAGTAGAGCTGCAAAGTGGGCTTAAACCAAGGCAATATTATACTGTTTTAAGCGTAACTGGTAATGAAAATTCGCCCCCGCAATCGATTGATTTCCTGGATAGCGAAGGCGGTGAGCTTAATTCCACGCTTATGGCCCAGCAAACCGAGGACAAGGTTATAAATAAAACAGATAGTCTTACCATAGCAGTGGATTCCGGAGCGCTGACTAGTACAGACGTGTTGAATGAGGAAGAGGCGATTACGCATAAATTAGGGGCGGATAGCCCAACCTTTGTTTTTACCAATACAACAACCCAGAAATGGACGACTTCAGACTAAAAGCCCAGGTTAACATAGAATTCGCGGTGGCTTTTGTGGTCCTGGCGATATTTGTTGTTGCGGCGGCCAAGATATTCGCCTGGCTGGGGGCTACTATGGTAAACCGGAACCAGGCTTATGAGGATACCCGCAGTATAACCAACGGTAAGGCGCCGGAGATCGATTTCTATAACCAGACCGATGACTCGAATAAATTAAAAATATTCGAATGAGAAATTATAAGATATTTCGCGGGATTGTAAAAGGTATGACCGTGATCGAGTATGCTTTGTTGATCTCAGCCGTGGCTATTGCTTTTTTGGGCATGGGAATCTTTTTAAGAAGGGCTGTTTCCGGCAAATGGAAACAGTCGGCGGATGTTTTCGGGTTCGGCAGGCAATACTCGCCTGGCAAGACTACTGTGGGGACGCCGTAAATGGTAATAATAATATTCTTATTATTCTTTGGTTCGATCGGTTACCTGGCTTACGAGGGTATCCCGTATATCATGCTCCGGTATTCCCGGCTGCAGAAAAAGCGCATGGACAAGGCCGGGGCAAAGCTTGACCGTATGTTCGTGGTCACCCAGGGCAACAAGATGCTCCCGCTTTTTACGATAATGCCGTTGGTTTTAGGCGGGGCGGGATTTTTGATCATGCGCGATATGCCTGTTATTGGAGCCGGGGCAGGGCTGGTCATGGGTTTTATTATCCCGACCGTAATAATGAAGAATATGGCATTGTTACGCCGGCTTAAATTCCAGGGCCAGCTGGTAGACGCGCTGATGATCCTTTCCAGCTCATTAAAGGCAGGGATGAGCCTTAACCAGGCCTTTGAGATACTGGTTGAGGAAATGCCTGTTCCGATGAGCGAGGAGTTCGGGATGGTGGTCAGGGAGAACCGCATGGGTGTTTCCTTGGAGGAATGCCTGGACCATCTGCGCAAAAGAATGCCTTTGGATGACTTGGGGCTTATCACTTCGGCTATTTCAGTCGCCCGGGAGACCGGAGGAGACCTGACCGAGATATTCTCGCAGCTGGTTGTTACTATAAGGGAAAAGATCAAACTGGAAAGAAAGGTCCGGGCTTTGACTGTCCAGGGCAGGCTTCAGGGCATAATTATGGGGATACTGCCGGTCGCTTTTGCCGCGTTCATTAAAGTAGTTAATCCTGAAAGTTTCGATATCATGCTTACTAACCGTACCGGACAGATGCTTCTTGTCTGGGCGGTGTTCTCGGAACTGATCGGGATAATCCTGATCAAGAAACTAAGCCGGGTAGAGGTATAAATATGCTTTTCGCCGCAGCCATAGTGTTAATGTTCATCAGTATAAGCCTACTGGCGTTCTTATTGACCAGTAA
>Ga0074199_1001990_pt1 | contig 14368 bp, 14 predicted proteins | sample EPASupsiteSAE347_FD_64528 | JGI IMG/M metagenome (GOLD analysis project Ga0074199, IMG submission 64528) | Bioremediated contaminated groundwater from EPA Superfund site, New Mexico - Sample SAE3-47 | ecosystem: Environmental > Aquatic > Deep subsurface > Groundwater > Contaminated ...
GAAAAATTATTGAAATCCCTGTAACTCTTTATATATATTTGTCCTTTCTGACAGACAATTATGTGACCAGGACGAAGTGACTTTATTCCTTTAAAGATTGTATTATCTTCCATCGGCAAATTAAAAATGAGATAATCATTAAGGGCTGCATAATCTATTTCTTTTTTAATTTCAGAATATTCCAACAAAGATTTGATTTCTGAAGCAAACAATAATGTATTACCAATAATGGCATAATAGAGAGGATTTATTCCTACAGGATCTCTTGCAAGAATGAGTTTTTTATTTGCAGAGTCCCATAGCGCAAATGCAAACATTCCACGAAGTTTTTTTACAAATTCTTCTCCGTACTCTTCATACAGATGCACCAATACTTCAGTATCACTGGATGTATAAAACTTATGATTCTTGCTTTCAAGCTCATTTCTTAAGTTTCGATAATTAAAAGTTTCTCCATTGTACACTATCCATATAGACTCGTCTTCATTATGGATCGGCTGATGACCTCCAGCTACGTCTATTATGCTCAACCTCCTGTTGCCCAGTCCAATCTTCTCGTCTTCGAAGAATCCGCTGTCATCAGGACCTCTATAAGAGATTAGTTCGCACATTCTTCTTAGGAGCCCAGGATCCTCAAATCCATAATATCCGCATATGCCGCACATTTTACCTCTATTTACATGATTTATTTTTTTATACCTTTTATGACTATTTCGATGCCGAATATCTTCGATATTTTATTATTAGCAAATTTATCTACTGGCATAACAATCAAGACATCAATTAATTTTCCAATTGGAACAAATAACCGTGACAATCTGCTCAATGAATGAATTGGATTAAAACCTGAGAGTTCCAGTTCTTTTAGCCTGTATTTTTGAAAAGCCTGAATCAATTCACTATGTTTAAATGATTTTTCGTAACCATAAATATATCTCTTGCCAATTATTTTCTTATAAATCGTATGGGGAAAGCAAAACCAATTTGGAACAGCAATAATAACCTTTCCATATTTTTTAGTGATCCGAAACATTTCGCCTATTATTTCTACGTAGTTAATAAAATGTTCTATTACACCATCATTAAAAACAACATCAAAAGCATTATTTCGAAAAGGTATGTGGAATACATCAGCCTGTACAAGATGAATGTTCTCAATACCTCTTGATTGCATTCCTTTTCTAGTAAGTTTTAAAGCATTCCTAGAAATATCCATTCCAATTATAATCGAGTTCTTATATTTAATTGCGAGAGCTATACAATATCTACCTGTACCTGATCCTGCTTCTAAGATTTTTTCATCTTCAGCCGTAATCCATTGAGATATGCATGGAAATGATTTTTCAGCGAACGAATCAAAAGACGTCTCTTTGACTGCATTTTTTTCCATTAACCCCCATTGTGCATCCCAAATATCATCTTTTTTCATATTCCTCTAATCAACGTGTTTTATTATTTTGGCAGGCGTTCCTGCTGCTATGGAATATTCTGGAATGTCCGTGTTAACCAAGCTATTAGCACCAATAACAGAACCTGTTTTGATTCTTACGCCTTTTAAAATCGTACAACCTTTTCCAATCCACACATTATTTTCTATCACGATAGGTGCAGTGTTAAGTTCCTGTTCCCATATCAACCTTCCTTTTTTAAAATTATGATCCTGATCTCTAATAGAGGTATATTCTCCAATCAATACATCATTACCAATGTTTATGGAATCGTAAGAAATAACAATTACCCCATATGCAAGGTGCACATTGTTTCCAATGTTTATCCGACCATTATTTCCACCTACAACCCGCCTTTCCCACTTTAAATCATAAATAGTTCAGAATGCCAGTTCTGAATACTATCGCTCGCCACTGTTTTTCCCCATTTTCCTTTTAAATATTCGATATAATTTTTATAGCTATTACGGTCAATTATGAATATTGCAAATATACGTATTTACTTGCTGTACCATTTGTTTTTAAACAAAATATATAAATACTATTACGACCAATATATAAATAGTCGAAATGAAGCTTAATTGGTATCTCAAAAGGCACCATCACGACTACTACAGCCTTGTGGAGCCGTTCAGAAAAGATGGAAAAAATCAGCATAATAAACTGTACTATTTTGGCAGATTGACTGCTGACGAATTGAAAATAATCAATTATGCTTTAGACATCTTGAAAAATTGCAAAATAGAAAAACCAAAATTGGAAGACATTCTCTTTAAAGATCACTGGCGTTTCTTGGATGTCGCATTTCTGAATAGAATCTGGGAACAATGGGGTATTTCCAGTATATTCAATCAATCAGATGATAAAAAAGTACAGACCTCAGAAATTGCCAAAATATTGACGATATATCGTTGCTTAGACCCAGGGAGTTATCTTTCTGCAGTAGAATGGTACAACAAAACTGCATTAGACCGTATATTACGAATAAATTCCGAACAGATAAACAAATCAAGAATATTTCGTGAACTTGATTTAATAGAGGACAAGAAAAAGGACATTGAAAATTTCCTTTTTAAGAGTCTGAAGGAACGTGATGCAGATAGCCTGAGATTCGTGTTTTATGATCTCACAGATTCTTATTTTGAAGGAAGTAATTGCGAGTTGGCAACTCCTGGAAGAACAAAAGCCAATGGTTTTCAGAAAAAGAGAGTTGTCCTCTCGCTTCTGGTAAATGCAAATGGCTATCCATTTGCATGGGATATATTGGAAGATTATACAGCAGATGTCGATACAATTAAAAACTTATCTACTCAATGGAAAAGCCAGTTCAAATTTGGAGACAATGAAATAATACTGGTTTTTGATAGGGGGATGGTTTCGGATGAAAATCTTAAGCATCTTGAATTGAATAAATATATTTATATAACTGCATTGGATAAAAATCAGATTCCAGGCATAAAAAACGTCAATATCGAACGTTTTGAGATACTTAATTCAGAGAATATGATAGAACAGATAAAAAGAATGATGTTTGTAAAATACGATGACAAGACATACTACCAAAATCTGGGAATAGTTGACGGCAGACGCTATATTCTGATTTTCAACCCTGAGATGTATATCGATGAAAATAATTCTCGTGAAAAATTGATAATAAGAGCAAAAGCGTATCTGGAAGAAGAAAGCAAAGCCTTATCCAATGCGGAAAAAAGCAGGAATGAATCCACAACACGAAATAGAATAGAAAAAGAATTGAAAACAATGAAAGCTGATAAATTCATTGAGTATGATCTTGAACCTTTGGTGATAAATAAAGAGGGGAGAGAGGTCAATAGCTTTCGAATTAGACCGAAAGAAACTGATGCTACCGAAGAAGCGATCAGGAAAGCAAAAAGGACAGATGGATTGTGGATTATTGTCACAAATAATACTGGCGAAAATAAGGAGGGGATAAAGCTTACAGAAGAGGATTTGATATCTGCTTATCGGGATAAAAACCAGATTGAGCAGGCATTTAGAGATGTGAAATCATTTATTAAGATACAACCGTTCAATGTTTGGGAACCAAAGCATGTAAGAGCCCATTATACTATATGCGTGCTTTCATATCTACTGAATATTACAGTTACAAATCGTTTGCGAGAGGCAAATATTGATGTAAAAAGTTCAAAAAAAACATATGAGATTTTAAGGGATGGTATTGTTGGAAAAATGAGTTTAAAAAGCACAGGTGAGGAATCTTTGAATTTGATGCAACTCCAATTGCAACAGAAAAAAATTCTGGAGTTGTTTCAGTGTGAAGGCATAGTGGAGAAAAATTATTTGAAATCAATTGGAGTAAGTTACTGAAATAAACTTGGGTTGAAAACAATCTCATCCCTCTCAACATCCACTTCTACGGAATCGCCATCTACGAATTCCTTATTAATTATCCTCATTGCCAGCGGATCAAGTATCTTATGCTGGATCGTGCGCTTTACAGGCCGCGCTCCGTAGAGAGGGTCGTAGCCTGCCTTTGCTATGTAATCCCTGGCTTTCTTGGAGAGGGATAGAGCTATTTTCCTCTCACCGAGGCGCCTGCTCAATATCCCGAACTGGATATCCACTATTCTCACAATTTCAGGGAGCTTCAACGAATGGAAGATGATGATCTCATCCAGCCGGTTCAGGAATTCGGGCTTGAACTGCTCATGCACCAGTTCCATCACTTTCATCCTCATCTCATCTTCCTTATCCCCGAGCTCGAATATCCACTGGCTGCCGATGTTGGAGGTCATTATTATTACTGTGTTCTTGAAATCAACCGTGCGCCCGTGACCGTCCGTGAGCCTGCCGTCATCCAGTATCTGGAGCAGCAAATTGAATACGTCGGGATGTGCCTTCTCTATCTCATCGAACAGTATCACAGAGTAAGGGCGGCGCCGCACTGCCTCTGTGAGCTGTCCTCCCTCTTCATACCCCACGTAACCAGGCGGAGCTCCGATGAGCCTTGCCACAGTATGCTTTTCCATATACTCGCTCATGTCAAGGCGTATCATCGCAGCCTCGTCATCAAACAGGAACTCCGCAAGCGCCCTTGCAAGCTCGGTCTTTCCAACGCCCGTGGGGCCCAGGAACATGAAAGAGCCTATTGGCCGCTTAGGGTCGGATAACCCGGCTCGCCCTCTCCTGATGGCATTAGCAACAGCGGTCACAGCCTCGTCCTGTCCCACGAGCCTTAAGCGCAGCCGCTCCTCCATATGCACGAGCTTGGCCATCTCGCTCTCAAGCATCCTGCTCACAGGTATGTGCGTCCACTTTGAGACCACCTCTGCAATGTCCTCATCGTCCACCTCTTCCTTGAGCATCTTCTGGTCTTTCTGTAGCTCTACCAGCTTCCTGTTCTCCTCGTCAAGCTGTTTTTGCAGGTTGATCAGCATGCCGTACTTGAGCTCTGAGGCTTTCTCAAGGTTGCCCTCAAGTTCAGCCTTCTCGGAAGCCATCCTTGTTCTTTCGATCTCCTCTTTTATTTTCCTTATCTTCTGGATGGCTTCTTTCTCAAGCTGCCAGTGGGCTCTCATCGAGTTGCTTCTCTCCTTCATGTCCGAGAGTTCTTTTTCGATCTTCTCCAGGCGTTCTTTCGAGGATCGGTCCTTCTCTTTTTTCACAGCCTGGCGCTCTATCTCAAGCTGCCTGATCTTGCGCTCTATGTCGTCAAGCTCAGCAGGCAGGCTATCGATTTCAATCCTGAGTTTGGAGGCTGCCTCATCTATCAGGTCGATTGCTTTATCAGGAAGGAACCTGTCCGTGATATAGCGGTGGGAGAGCACGGCTGCTGCTATGAGCGCCGAGTCCTTGATCCTGACCCCGTGGTGCACTTCGTACCTCTCTTTCAGGCCCCGGAGTATGGATATCGTCTCCTCGACCGTGGGCTCTCCTATCAGCACGGGCTGGAACCTCCTTTCAAGCGCAGGGTCTTTTTCAATGTACTTCCTGTACTCGTTCAGCGTAGTGGCGCCGATGCACCGCAGGTCGCCCCTTGCAAGCGCGGGCTTGAGGAGGTTGGAGGCGTCTATCGCGCCTTCAGCCGCCCCCGCGCCTACGACCGTGTGCAGTTCGTCTATGAACAGTATGACTTTTCCCTCCGAGTCCTGCACCTCTTTTATCACAGCCTTCAGGCGCTCCTCGAACTCGCCCCTGAATTTCGTGCCTGCCACAAGCGCGCCCAGGTCAAGTGCAACAACCCGCTTATCTTTTATCGGCTCAGGCACATCGCCTGCGAATATGCGGAGCGCCAGCCCTTCTGCTATTGCCGTCTTCCCGACGCCGGGTTCGCCTATTAGCACGGGGTTGTTCTTAGTCCTGCGCGAGAGCACCTGTAGCACCCTGCGTATTTCGTTCTCCCTCCCTATGACGGGGTCAAGCTTCCCGCGTGCAGCAAGCTCCGTGAGGTCGCGCCCGTATTTCTTCAATGCCTGGTACCTGTCCTCAGGCGTCTGGTCTGTGACCCTTGCCGAGCCGCGTATCTCCCGAAGCACTTTCATGAGGCTGTCCTTTGAGACGCCGTTCTCGCGCAGGATCCGCGCGGAAGCGCCGCCCTTCTCATCCGCTATCGCAAGCAGCAGGTGCTCCGTGCTCAGGTACTCGTCCTTCAAATTCTTCATCTCTTCAAAAGCTGCCTCAACAACGCTGTTCAATCTCTGGGTAATGTAGAGCTGCCCCGCGCCCGCGCCCTCCACGCGCGGGAGCCTGTCGATCTCTTCTTCAAGCCTGGAGGTTATTCCTGTCACGTTCGCGCCGAGCTTCAGGAGTATCTGGAGGGTCATGCCTTCCTTCTGGTTAATGAGCGCAAGAAGAAGATGCTCTACCTCAAACTGCTGCTGGTTCCTTTCAAGGGCGATACTCTGCGCGTCGGCGAATGCTTCCTGCGCTTTGATGGTGAATCGGTCGAATCGGATGGGCATGGGTGTATCTTGTGGTTCTATTGGTGGTTTTTGGATTAAAAGGTTGCTAGACCAAATCATGCTTGCACCTGCAAACAACGCCACCGATATGCATACGAATAGCCACATCGGTGCGCCTGCCCGATAGATTGGTATACTTGTATGTTAATATACTAAAAATACTTGCATATTTGTAATAAAAGTATATCAACTTCAGTCTGGTAAATCAATTCTGTCCGCCCGTCTGCTCTACTATCCCCTCAGCATCTTCATAATATCATGCTTCGTCACCATGCCCACTACCTTCCCCTTCTCAAGCACAAGCACCGCTGGATTCTCCTCAAGGATCCTCGAAACAGTGTTCACATCGGTCTTCGGGGAGATGGTAGGGAACGAATCCCCCATGATATTTCGCACAAGGAGATGTGATACTTTCCTGAGATCCTGGTCTGTCATCGAGCGCACAATCTGGTCTGTGGAGATGTTGCCCACGGGTACGCCGTTATCGATGACAGGCATCTGCGAGAAGCCGTGCTCTTCCATGATCCTGGCGGCTTCCTCGATTGAGCTGTCCGAGTTAGTATGAATGACAGGCGTATGCATAATATCCACAACCTGTATCTTCTCTTTTCTTGCAGCATCAAAGGCATTGAAAATCTTGCGCAGGGTGGAGAGCCTCGGGTCCACGTCCCCTGCTTCGATGCGCGCGATCAGCGGCTGGCTCACCCCGGCGCGGACTGCCAGTTCATGCTGAGTAAGATCAAGGTCAAGTCGGAGCTTCTTTATGTCGTTAGGCGTTGGAAGAAACATCTTATTACTGGTAGTAATATGTTATATATTAATATTGCGGTTGGATATATTATTATGCCAATTTATTGTTAGCACGTCGATTCATGGTTGTTTTACAATCTTTATGGATTTTTCAGTTACTGTTGATACTATGGAGAATTTCGAGTAGAATTTGCCCTTAAGCGTGTACGTCCCTTCAGGCAGCGGCACGCTTCTGGCGCATCCCCAATTGTCCTCTACGCATTCGTCCAGTTCCCATTTAAAAAGGGTCTTTATTTCCCCAGGTTTTATGTCCTCGCTCACTATCAAGTCGCAGTGCGTGCCCGGAGGGATTATAAAAGGTCTGCCGGAAGAATCGGTGTACGAAATATAACAGGCTTCATAGTATGGGTTGAACGTATACGATATCCTCCCTCTGTTCATTATTTTAACCTCTATGGTCTCCCCGGCAGCGTAGGTATCATTTAAAACAAACTGTATATCGGAGTTCGGATCGGCAGGCCCGAAGGTTTCCGTTGGCTGAGGGGTTCCGGAAGGCGGCTCTCTACTTACACAGCCGCTTATCGAACCGGCGGTAGCTATCAGTATAATCGAGAGTATAAATAATCCTGTTCTCATGCTCAGTTGTATCATTGTTGATCTTCCCCATCAGGTATGATCTATAAATGCACATGAGCCGTTATATCTGCTTTCATCTGCGTTCATCTGCGGTTTTATTTCCATAATTTCCAGAGCCTTATTTCTTATCAAGCAGTACCTTATAAATAACCATTGATTCCATATTAATCAGATGTTCAATTATGGATATGCTCAGAGAGTATCGGATAAAGAGAGCCTTTGAATCATACGCTAAAGGTAAAATCTCTCTCCAGAAGGCTGCAGAAATGGCTGGAATAACCTACAGGAAAGGGCTTGAGGAATTAAAGAAGCATAACATTCCTTTCAGGTACACGAAAGAAGACCTGGATGCAGATATCAAATGGGCAGTAAGACTATTATAAAGTAGATAATGAACTCGATACAAACTCAATTAAAGTTCTTTGTAAGTCCTTGCGAATTAGTTACTTTACAAAAATAGAAAGTAACGTGCTCACTCCATCCCGAAGTGCTTCACGTTCCAGTCCGCTATCGCCTGTATCTTTTTGATCTCCTCAGTCCCGCCCTGCATGGTGAAGAGGTGCTTGAACCGTCCCTGCACTTTGAGATACTCCTCCACAGGCTTCCTGTTCTTGAGCTTGCGCACGTTCGTGATAACGCCGTTCTCCATCTCGTACAGCGGCCACATCGCGGTCTCCACAGCCAGCTTTCCGACCTCTACAGTCTTTGAACCCTCAAACCTCCAGCCAGTGCAGCACGGAGCGTGAACGTGCACATATGTGGGTCCCTTGACCTCAGCCGCTTTTTTCACCTTTCTCATCATGTCGGGGGCATAAGCCACTGAGGCTGTAGCGACGTAGGGTGAGCCGTGCGCGGCTATGATGGCAGGCATGTTCTTTTTGTGCAGCGGGTTGCCGAACGAGACCTTGCCCGCAGGGCTTGTGGTGGTGCTTGCGTAGAGCGGCGTAGCACCGCTTCTCTGCACTCCTGTATTCATGTACGCCTCGTTGTCCACGCAGATGTACGTGAAATCATGTCCCCGCTCGAAAGCTCCTGAGATGGCCTGAAGACCTATGTCCAGCGTTGCGCCGTCGCCGCCTATCGCCACGATCTTGGTATTGTTCTTCTTGCCAAGCGCCTTGAGCGCAGCCTCAACGCCTGAAGCCACAGCAGCGGCATTCTCAAAGAGCGAATGGATCCAGGGCACGCCCCAGGCTGATTCAGGGTAGGGTGTTGTGAACACCTCAAGGCATCCTGTGGGACTTACAACTATGGTATCCTCGCCAAGAGCATCGAGCACGAACTTCCCTGCAAGTGCATCGCAGCATCCTGCGCAACCGCGGTGACCGGGTTTTAAGAGGCTCATGCCAGATCCTCCCTAAGGTCAGCGATCTCGCTCTCAACAAAAATCCCTTTTTCCACTAACTTCGCTTTGCTAATTATTTTCTTAATCGTACTCATAGGAATATCGCGCCCTCCCAGCCCGAGAATAAAACCAATAACAGGAGCACGGATATCAGTGTTATAGAGACATCCTTTGACCTCGGTGCACAGTGCACCTTCGTTCCTGCCTATCGAAATGTCCTTATCAAGGACTACGACGACCTTTGCGTTCTTCAATGCGGACCTGATAGCATCAGTTGGGAACGGTCTGAAAGACCTGACCTTGAGAAGTCCTACAGGCTCTCCCTCTTTGCGGAGCTCATCTATGGTATCCTTGATCGTACCTACGACAGATCCCATTGCCATTACGACGATCTCGGCATCATCAAGCGCATAGCCGTCGACCAGACCGCCGTAATACCTTCCGTACACGTCTTTGAATTCGTTTGCTATTTCCTCGATTTTCTTTAATGCCACGCCCATTGCTTTTTCCTGCTTGTACCTGAACTCCGTATATGTACTCGGGTCGGCAAGCATCCCGAACGACATGGGGTTTTTAGTATCAAGCGCAAACTCCGGGGAATAGGGAAGCAGGAATTCATCGGTCAGGCTCTGCTCAAGCAAAATGACTGGCTCATAAACATGCGAGAGGATAAAACCGTCCATACACGCCATGGCCGGGAGCAGGACATCCTCATCCTCGGCAAGCTTGTAGACCTGGGGCAGCATATCAGCGGATTCCTGGACATCCTCGGCATAGAGCTGTATCCATCCAGTGTCCCTCTGCGCGATCGAGTCCTGCTGGTCGTTCCATATATTGATGGGTGCTGAGAGCGCGCGGTTCACCACGGTCATGACTATAGGCAGCCTCATGCCCGATGCATTGAACAGAGCCTCGTGCATCAGTGCAAGCCCCTGAGATGTGGTGGATGAGTACGTGCGCGCCCCTGCTGCGCTTGAACCTATCAGGGCTGAAATGGCAGAGAACTCGGATTCCACGTTCATGTACTCACAGTTCATCTCGCCGTCGGCCACGAACTGGGACAGTTCCTCCACGATGTGCGTCTGCGGCGTGATGGGATAAGCGGATATCACGTGCGGTCTGCATACTTTGACAGCATGCGCCACTGCATATGAGCCTTCTACGACGACCATCCTTCGCCTCATTTTCCCTCCAGCACCATTACTATCGCCTTCTTGGGGCACTCGTTCGCACAGATGCCGCAGCCTTTGCAGTATTCGTAGTCGGGTTCAAAGAACCCGTTCTCCAGCCTGGTTATGATCCCCTCAGGACAGTACATCGCGCAGATGCCGCACTTACTGCACAGCTTGTGGTCAAAGACTGGCATGAACGAGCGCCATGCTCCCGTCTTGTTGGCGCGCGTGCTCCCTGGTTTTGCTACGGTTTTGATAATGAGTTTCATCTCTGTGCCTCCATGATGTCGTAAGCTGCCTGGATAGCCTTCGCGTTATTCTCGCCCACCTTCCCGGGGAACCGTTCCATGACAGCGCTCTTGATGGATTCGGGGTTTATGAGACCCGATACGCCTGCAAAAGCCCCTATAAGGGTGGTATTGACTATCGGTTTTCCAATGAAATCGATCGCAAGCCTCGTTGCATCAAGCGTTTTTATTGCTGCCTTGGTCTCAAGCTTGAAGTCTTCCGGCTTTTTCTCGGTATTTATAAGGATGATACCGTCAGGTTTTGTCCCGTGCGCCACATCCACCACGTCGACCAGTGTCGCGTCCTGTACGATCACATAGTCCGGTTCATATATCTGGCTGCGCAGGCGTATAGGTTTATCGTTCAGGCGCACAAAAGCCGCCACAGGTGCACCCCTTCTTTCTACTCCAAATGCAGGAAATGCCTGGCTGTATTTCCCGTCCTCAAAAGCAGCTACAGCAAGAAGTTCGGCTGCAGTAACCGAGCCCTGACCGCCGCGACCGTGTATCCTTATTTCCTTCATTCTTTTCTTCTCCAAGAATAATAGACGATTTATATTGCTTTTAAATAATTAATAGTGACAGTTGCCTTTGACAATTGCATTATGGTATTTATTCTTTGCGGAGAATCGGAAACAACGCCCAGAGTGCCGATACGCCAACGAGAAGAATGAGTAACCCGACAATACCTGCCTCAGGACCTGCCTGCCCTCCCGTGTATAAAGGTTTTGCCGCAGTTAAGCCAAAAATACCGAACCCGCTCCTGAGCGAGAAGATGTGGTACTGGAAGAGGTTCCATGAGAAATGAAACCCGCAGGACATCTTCAGACCATCTGCGAGATATAACAGGGCAAGAAGTATGCCTGCAATACTCACAGATATCAGCATGATAACGGCATTGGACGGTCCAATACCAAGAGCGTATATGGAAGGGATATGTATTCCTGCAAAAAGCATCGAAGTCGCTATGACCGCATTCCTGGTACCCAGGCTGTTCTTGAGATTGGGAAGGATGTAGCCCCGGAACGATAATTCCTCGCCCACAGATGCAAGCAGTTCGAAGACGACTGCTGCGACCAGTATATATAATGTGCCCGGGTACAGTTCTTCAAACTTGATCCAGCCAAGCCCAAGCTCAAGAAGGAATACAATAGATATCAGGGTAAAACCAAAGATAAAGCCGAATTTCCATGACGTACCCCACCGGAACCTGCTCCTTCCATTATTAAATACATATACTGAGGCGATAATAAGGAAATAGGAAATAAAAGCCATATCCGGGAAATACATCGACGCCACAACGATCAGGGTTAAAACAAGATAAAATGCAAGACTTTTTCTTGTTCCGGTACTGTTCCAGTTCATCTGCAGTTTTATATTAATTAACCGGTCCTTAAGGCTTGCCATGCTCGTGAGTAAACTATATCTTATTCAGCGATATAATAATGAAGTTCAATATGACTGATGATAAGATCTTAATAACGGAACTTGTAATAACTGCACATCTGTATAACCAGTCTGATAAGCTTGGCGTAGATGACCTTCCGCAGCAGATACGAAAACACTACTGGAACGAGAAAGAGAAAACGGTAAAGCGTCCCATATATGTCACCGAGGGCGATGTAAAAACCATCTACGGTCTTGAAAACGTAAAAAACAGCACAAAGGCACTGCCCTTCCTGGAATTTGAAGAGTTCGGCTCGCAGATAAAACTGACTGTCTTCGACCTCGGCGCAAAATGGTTCTCCAAGAACGCCGAGGCTGTTGAGAGGATCAATATGAACCCTGTTCTCGCCTCCTTTTTTGAGAACTACGATTCCCTTCCTGTGAGCTATGAGAAGGCAAAAGCCTCTAACATGCCGAAAGAGACCGGCAGGGAATGGATAAATTCCCTTGTTAAATCCATTGAGACTGAGAAAGGGTCTGAAGAGATGCTGAGGCTGGTGCATATAGTCGCGCCTGAGGATATCAAGCAGAACCTGAGCGATCTTGTTCTTACAAAGGAGCAGGAGAATGAGATCGAGAAAATCGGAAAGGCGATACAGTACCGCGATTATCTGAAGCGCATCGGTCTGAGTGAAATAGGGAAGCTCCTGTTCGTCGGTCCCCCTGGCACGGGAAAGACCTCGGTCGCCCGTGCGCTGTCTGAAAGACTGAAAATACCCATACTTGAGGTAAGGCTCTCGCAGATAGCAGACCAGTACCTGGGAGAGACTGCCAAGAACATAGACCGGGTGTTTGAACTCTCAAAGCGCCTGAGTCCCTGCATACTGTTCATCGATGAGTTCGATTTCGTGGCAAAGGCCCGTGCGACGGATGAGCATGCTGCACTGAAAAGGGCTGTGAATACGCTGCTTAAAGCCATCGATGAGATAAGCCTTGTAGAGGACGGCGTACTTCTCATCGGGGCGACGAACCATCCTGCAATACTCGATCACGCCGCATGGAGGCGGTTTGACGAGATCGTGGAGTTCACACTGCCTGATAAGGATATGCGGAAAAAAATACTGGATATCGTGCTGCGCAGTATAGAAGGGGATTTCGATACAGAGGAAATAGCAAGGAAGACCGAAGGATATTCTGGCTCAGACCTGCGGCTGATAATCAGGGAAGCGGTACTCAGCGGTCTTGTGACTGAGAGGACAAAGCTGTCGCAGGTGGACCTGCTGCGCGGGATCAATGAATTCAACAGACGGATTCCGCTTAAGAAGATGGATGAGATAGTGGCTGGTGAAAGTTATTCCTGAGGGAGAAGCATAAAGCCGCTCTATGAAAATAACCCTTCTTGGAACTGGCGATTCAATAGGGACGCCGAAGATTGGCTGCGCCTGTCCTGCGTGCATGGACGCCCATGCAGGAGGAAAAAGCAGGAGGCTTCGTTTCTCAGTACTGGTCGAATCTCAGGAGGGAAGGGTGCTTATCGATACAAGCCCGGATCTCCGGTGGCAGCTCCTGAAAAGAGGCATAAGCCGCGTAGACGGGGTGATATGGACGCACGCGCACTACGACCACTATGCGGGCTTCGGGGATTTCCACCGCATCCAGAACGGGGTGAACGTGTACGGGCTCAGGAACACGCTTGATTATATACTGAACTACCTGAACTTCATGAAGCCTGTAAGGCATGACGTGGGCTTCTATATACCCTTTAAGCTTATCGGTCTTGAGATGATGCTGGTTGAGGTCGTACATCCCATGCTTGAGGAAGCAGCAGGCGTTATCATCGCGGACGGGAAAAGCAAGGTCGTGATCACGGGCGATACGGTGAGGGAGATACCGGAGAAGAGCATTGAACTCATGGCCCGGCCTGACCTTCTGATCGCTGATGCCATCATCCCGCCAAGGGCAAAACTGCCCAACCACATGAATTCAAAGGAGGCGATGGAACTTGCGCTGGAACTGAAAGCAAAGAACGTAGTGTTAGCCCATATAAGCCATAACTTTCCCCCGCACGAGGAATCGGTCAAGGAATGGCCACTCGGGTATGACGGTATGGAGTTTGAGTTCTGATGCTCCTGCGCGCCGGACCTGGACGTGCTCGTTCATATGCTGTTTCTTTATCCCTTCTATCCCCAAAAGGAATCAACGGATGGGTTACTGTCATACGAGCCCATCCAGTAATTAGACGGGATAACAGGATTGACAGGATGAAATGCAAAAATCTATCCTGTCAATCCTGTTAATCCTGTCCATAGCTGAATTTTAACCTATTATGACAATATGTAACCCATATTCCGCAGATGTATTGACAAATTTGATACTTATAAAAAAGGCTTGCTGTGGGCGA
>Ga0074199_1001991_pt1 | contig 14367 bp, 12 predicted proteins | sample EPASupsiteSAE347_FD_64528 | JGI IMG/M metagenome (GOLD analysis project Ga0074199, IMG submission 64528) | Bioremediated contaminated groundwater from EPA Superfund site, New Mexico - Sample SAE3-47 | ecosystem: Environmental > Aquatic > Deep subsurface > Groundwater > Contaminated ...
CTGGGTGGCGGAATGGCAGACGCATCGGACTTAAAATCCGATGACCCTAAAGGTCGTATGGGTTCGACTCCCATCCCAGGCATCTTCAACACCGCACCCTTGCCGGCCGGCCGTCGTCCGCCATTGATTGATTGGCGGCTTCCATGAAGGCGATCACTTCCGCCGATTCCTCGACCGGCACCGGCGTTTTTCCGGTCTCAAAGAATTTTTTGATCCGCTTCAGCAGTTCCTGGTATATTTTTCCAACGTCGACCACGGCCGCTTCTATTTGTTTTTCCTTCCAGACCGTGAACCCATAACCATGCACCCCGACGCCCCTGCAAATCCCCCTCGCAATTCCCATGCGCCCGTCCTTCCAAACGCCGATCGCCGCCGGCCCCTGTTTGTGATTGACGCAGCGAACTTCGCGGCATCCCGGCCCCAGCAGGGCGTAGAGCGGCTCCACCGCATGAATCGCGTAATAAATCCAACCAGGCATGGAAGGCCTCAGCAAAAACGGTGAAAACGTCATGGCTGAAAGAATCCTTCCGCCGTTACTCTCTGTCAGAACCTGCCGCATTTCCAAAGTGAAACGCAGCGAAGAGGCGCTGAACAGTTTTATTTTATGCTTGCGGCATATCTCAATGATGGCGCGCGCCTTGGACGCGCTCGCCTCCAGAGGCTTGTCGATAAAGAGCGGCTTGCCCTTGTCGACGAACATCCGCGCCAGCTCGAGATGTTTGGAGCCGTCATCGTGCAGGATAAGAATCCCGTCCACACCGGCCGCAAGTTCGTCGGCCGTGCTCGCGATCGTCACGCCGAGTTTGCGCACCTTCCCGACGTTCTCGGCCAGTTGTTTTTTCGATATCATGGTCGAAGGCCAGGGCAACGCCGCCGTCACTCTTAATCCTTTAACTGCCCGGGCCGGGCCGTTGACCTGTTCCGTAAATACCGGTCCATGGCCGTCCAGCCCAACAATCCCCACTTTAATCGTGTTTTCCCTCATTTTAATCGAGCCTCCAGTTTGTCCACAATATCATCCGGAACCGCACAGGGCAGCTCCACGCGTTTGTTGGCATACGCCGATTGAAGCGTGGCCATGATGGCGTCAAATCCCTTCAGGGTATTGTCAAGGCAGTTCAAGTGTCCGTTCTTGTCGTCATCCAGCCAGCGCGCCATGGCGCGGGTGAATTCGCGTTGGCCGGGAACGTCGCTCCCTTCCCAGGAACATTTTTCCAGATAGGCCTTTGGCATGCCTTCCGCATGATATCCCCAGTCGCGGTTCTGCGCCCACCAGGCCCGGCCTTTCGTGCCCCAGAAATCGAATTCAAGGTGTTGCCAGAATTCGTTTTCCCCAATGGTTCCAACAGCATCCTCCGCGTCCTCGAAATAGACCACTTTTTCACCTGGAAAAACATAATGGATCAACATATTCGCCGGCGCAGGATGGCCATAATCGTATCCATTCATGCCTGTGGCCGTTGCCCAGACGCGCAGGGGAGCGGCGTCGTTCAGGAAATACAATAACAAATCGACCATGTGCGGCCCGCAGGAAAGAATGTTGCCCCTGGTAACGCAGCGAATCCAGTGGATGTCGCCCAATTTTCCGGCATCAATGATTTTTTTCAAATCCTGGCAGGTCTTGAAATAACGCCGCTGCATGTTCACCGCTATTTTCAGTCCGGTCCGCTCGGCCAGGGATTTTATTTTCTTTGCCTGGGCCGGATTAAGCGCGATCGGTTTTTCCACAATGATCCCCCTTACTCCATAACGCGCGGCCAGTTCCATGGGTTCCTCGCGGATGGCGGGCGGAGTGACAATGTGCAGCACGTCCGCCTTTTCCTCCCTCAGCATGGTTTCCAGGTCCTCATATAGGCGGGGTATCCGGTATTTCCGGCCGTAATCGTCCAGCCTTTCCCTGCGCATGTCGCAGGCCGCCTCCAATTTCATTTCCCTGATTCCCTCATAAGCCTCAATATGCGCCGCCGCACGCGGGCCGCACCCCAATATCACCGATTTGTAGCATTTTTTTTGCATGAATACCTCCATATCTTTGAAACATTTATACTTCCAACCTGGATTTCAAGCCATCTTTTAACATTGCAAAATCGTTCCTTTTTTTTGCATTTTTTTACTTCGACGGCCTATCGCAAGGAATCAGCTGATCGACACGGATAATCTCTAAGGATAAATTTGTGTAAAATGAGAAAATGTATTATATTGCGCCCCATGAGCAATGCACCCGACATTATCAGGCGCAGGGAACTGCTGTTCCATCTCGCCTCGGCCCAGGTTGCCAGGCATCCGTTGTCCGAATCCAATCCTTTGATCATAGAATATGGCGCAAGCCGCCATTCCGCGGAAATCAAGTGCGACACCCATGATTTCTGCGAAATCGGCGTTGTCACCGGCGGCGAATATTTTTTCCTCGACAGCAAGACGAAAAGCAGCCTGACCGCCGGCAACTTCTGGTGCTACGGTCCCTGGGAGCCTCACGGATGGACAGTGCCGAAAAAAGGAGCCCGCAGGATCGTTATCCTCTTCCTGCCGGCATTCCTTTTGAAAGTCATGCCGGATGATGGCCCCCTGCCCTATTTGCCGTTCATCATCCCGGACCTCAGGGCAAAAATACAACCCTCAACCCCGGCGCAGCGCTCAGCCAACATCCGGCTGGCGAAAGAGCTTCTTTCGGAATATTCCGCCCGGCGCGGCGGCTGGCAAACCGTGATCCGGCTCAAGCTTACTGTATTTTTCATAAAACTTCTTAGGGACGCGGGAATATCTTCCTCCGCAGAAAACTCGAAATTCCGGTCGCAGTCCTCAAAAGTCATACACGCCGTGCAATATATCCGGCAATTCAGCCGCGAAAAACTGACCGTTCAAAGGATCGCCGGCCATGCCGATATTTCAAAGCGGGAATTGGCAATGTCATTTAAAAAGCTTGTCGGCGCATCCATACCCGAATATATAACCCAATGCCGCCTTGAGGGCGTTAAACACGCCCTGCTCACGAGCGACGAAAAACTGGAAACCATTGCCCGATATTGGGGATTCGCAAACGCCAGCCATCTTTGCAACAATTTCAAGGCCCGCCACAAAATCACCCCGAATGATTTTAGAAATAATCCAAAAAGAATGCCGTGAATTTTCCCGCTAAAATTTCCGCCGGCGTTGAAAAGGAATGGCGCAAACTTCTTTTGTTCTGCGCCATGTGTCTGATATATTTCTTTTCCTATTTCCAGCGCATCGCCGTGCCGGGCACCTGCTTTGACGAGCTGCAGGCAGATTTCCGCGCATCGGCGGCCGCCGTCACCGCGCTCGGGTCGATTTTCCTCTACGTTTACGGCTTTGCCCAGTTTTTTGTCGGCATGGCGGCCGACCGTTTCGGCGGCCGGCGCACCATGCTGGTGGGGGCGGCCATTCTTTCCGGCGCTTCGATCGTCTTCCCGTTCTCCCATTCCCTCCCGACGCTGTATCTCGCCAGGGCAATTCTGGCCGCCGGCGCCAGCATGATTTTCATAAGCCTGGCAAAGGAAATAGACACCCTGTTCAATCCGCGGCATTTCGCGGTCTGGCTTGGCATTGCGCTCCTGCTCGGGTACAGCGGCGGCATTGCCGGAACATATCCGTTCGAACGGGCGATCGTGCATTTCGGATGGCGCAACGCCATGCTTTGGGCCGGGATCCTGTGTTTGTTCGCGCTAATCGCCGCGGCCTTTATCTTTCGCAGGTTTCCTTCCGGCGAGAGGCAGGGAGCGGTCTCGAAAATTTATTACCTCGGCAAAGTGTTAAGAAACCCCTTGAGCTATCCGCCCACGGTGGCGGGCGCGATCAATTTCGCCATTTATCTGCTTTTCCAGTGCGCGCTCGCAAAAAAGATGCTGACCGACTGCTGCGCCATTTCCTCATCCCGGGCCGCAGCCGTGACCTTTGCCATGATGATCGCCTGCACCGTGGCGGCCTCGCTTTCAGGATTCGTCTCCCGCCTTATCGGCAACCGGCGCAAACCGGTCATCCTGGCAGGCGTGCTGCTCACGCTATCCATGACGGTCATGTTGACCTTTGCCATGCGGGGCGCGCCGGATTACCGGCTGATCGGCGCCGGACTGGTCATGCTCGGAATCGCCGCATCGCCATCGCCGATTGTCCTGACCGCTACCAAGGAAGTCAACCCGGCCCAGGCTGCGGCGACCAGCATGGGAATGGCCAATTTCGCCGCCTACGTCGCTGTGGCCATAATCATAAATATCGCCGGGGTGGTCATGGACTGTTTCAAGGAACAGGCCGTTGCCACCGCGCACAGCATCATGTACCCGGTCATATCCTACCGGTTGATCCTGGCCGGTTGCGCGGTTCTTTCCGCGATTTCGGCCGTTGCCGCCTGTTTCATCCACGAAACCAGGGGAACGCGCTTGCAATAAAAAGCTGATGGCATATACTTTCCCGATATGGCTCAAGCGCCGCTAATTCATCTGGTGGTAGAGGAAGGCCCTGACCAGGGCAGGGAAGTTTCAGTACAACCGGCCGGCATACGCGTCGGCCGCTCGAGCAACAACGACGTCGCGCTGCGGGATCCGGTCATGTCGCGCTATCACTGCCGCTTTTTCTTCAAACCCAACGAGGGGCTGTGGATCGAAGACCTGGGCAGCGCCAACAACACGCTGCTGAATGCCGCGCCGGTCCGGCTCTCGCGCATCCATATCGGCGACCGCCTGATGTTGGGCGACACAACCCTTAAAGTGGTCAGCGACGAATATCCCCCCTCCACCGCCGCCCGGCTTTTCAACGCGCCGGAAAAGGAAATTTTCCCCGCTGCGCCTGAAAAAACCTTGCATAGAGCCGCAAAAAAAAATGTTACCACCATCCTGCTGATTGTATGCGCCTGCGCCGCTGTCGCCGGGCTAATTGCCCACTGGCAGAAAAACCAGCCGGCCGCCTATACCGAGGCAAACCCATCATCCAGGGATGACGCGCCGCCCCTTGAAATCGCCTATGAAAAAGTCGAGGCCGGCCCGAAAAACATATTCCGTTACGAGCTCGAATTGAAAAACAACGAACTGTCGGTCCAGATTGACGATCTGGAAAACAAACGCCACGTGCCCAAAAACCAGTCCAAAAAAATAGATCCTGAGGTCGTCAGGTCCCTCATCCGGACCATCAGCGACTCCGGATTTGACGGCCTGAAGGAAAATTACCGGGGCAGCCTGGACCAGGTTTACGACCTTTTCGACCTGACCGTTACCATCGGCAAAGACACTCGCCGCGTCGTCGTGCTGAACACGGTCGAGCCGGAACAATTCCAAAAGGCGCGCGAGGCAATCGAGGAATTCGCCCGGAATAAAATCGGGCTCTCGGCCCTGGCTCTGACCAGGGAAAAACTGCTTGAGCTGGCAAAATCCTCCTACCTCTCCGGCCGCAGTCTTTACGACCAGCGCGAAGTAAAAGGGGAAAACCTTGCCATGGCAGTGCGCGCCCTTAAGGAATGCGAATGGTACCTCGAAACCATAGAGCCGAAACCGGATTACTATGTCGATTCGATCTCGCTCCTGCAGGAATGCGAACGCGGATTGCAGGAGGAATATCACAACAACCTTTTCCTGGCCGAAAGAGCCGTCAAACTCAGGGATTGGAGCGAGGCCGCGGCGCAATTGCGGATTATCCTGGAAAAAATACCGGATCGCTCCGACGAAAGATATCAAAACGCGCAAAAAAAACTTTTGGACGTGGAACGGCATTTGAAGAAAAAATGAAAGTTTATCTCATGGCGCGGCAAAACCGCAATCAAAAAAGCAGCTTGTCATTCCGAGCAAAGCGAGGAATCTCATCCTGTGGAAAATATTTTGCCGAGATCCTTCGCTCCGCTCAGGATGACCTAGCTGGTTTTTTGATTGCTCTTCGACCTGGAATCTTAGCATTGTGCCTGCTCATCCTCCCCGCCTGCCGGCCGGGCGGCTCTGCCTCGAACAATAACGGGCAGATTTACGTCACCACCTCGCCGGCAGAAGCGACCTTGCTCTGCGATTCCGCCAACCAGGGCCCCACCCCCACCACCATATCCGTCCCTCCCGGCAAGCACCTTTTGATTGTCCGAAAACAGGGATACCGCGAAGCGCGCGCCACGGTAAACATAAAACCTGCGGAATGCATGGCCGTGGAGCTTAAACTTGAACCATGGCAGGGGCTGGCGCTTGTGAACTCCCGGCCGGCAGGCGCCGAGGTCGAACTCGATGGAGCCAATATCGGCAGGACGCCCTTGTTCAAAACTGATTTTCCGCTGGGACGGAAACGCCTCCTCTTCAGCTTGCCCGGATTCGCGCCCAAAAGCGTGGACGTCAACATTGAAGACCGCACGCCGCTGAAGGTTGATGTGTCGCTCTCCCCGGACGCCGCCGAGCTGGAGCTGAATTCCTCTCCGACCGGCGCCACGGTTGTGCTCGACGGTTCGAACGTGGGCCGCACCCCAGCGGCGCTGCCCAACGTAAAGCCGGGCCGGCACGTCCTTGAATTAAGCCTGAAAGGCCATGCCATAAGCCGCCACGAAATCGCCCTGCAAAGCGGCGACAGGCGGAAAATCGATTCAACGCTCAAACCGCTGCCCGGAAAAATCACGATCTCATCCACTCCGCCGGACGCGCGCATTTTTCTGAACAGCCAGTTCAAGGCCCTGACGCCCATCAATTCCATGGAAATTCCCTCTGGCAAATATGAAATTCGCGCCGAGTTGAAGGGATACGACCCTCAGTTCAAGACCAACACCGTGACCTTCGGGGAAGAGACCGCCGTGGATTTCAAGCTCGTAAAATCAAGCGGCACCATACTGGTTTCCACCATGCCGCCCGGCGTAAATGTTTATCTCGACGGCGAACCGTGCGGCCTTACAAAAGCGCGCGGCAATGAACCGATTTCCGAACAACTGCAAATGGATTTTGTCCCCAAAGGACGCCATATCCTCCAGTTGGCCCGCCGCGATTACCACGAGATCCAACGCACTCTGGATATAGCGCCGAAACAGACGATCATCGTTCACGAAAAACTTGTCCTGCGCGCCGTCCCCTTTGTTCCCAACGCCGTTCTCCGCACCGGCGACGCGCCGGAACAGACTTATCGGGGGGTCGTCCGCGAGAAATACGCCAACGGCGACGTGAAGATGGAGGTCGAACGGGGCATTTTCAGGACCTTCAGCAAATCAGAAATCGTCTCGCTGGAAAATATTCCATCGGCCGGCGAAAAGCAAGGACCTTGACAGCGCTCAAATTTTGATGCAGTCAAAGCCTGAACTCGGGCATCTCCATCTGGCGGAGATAGCCCGCATTGGAAAGGAACAAAATCATGGAAATAATGTCCGACTTCCCCAAGCTGTATTGCCCCTTCATTCGCCAGACTTTTAAGGTCAATCCCGACCATTTCCGGGCCAATGGCGCCAAAATGGGGCTGCGGACGCCGGAGGTCTATCTGGCGGTGAACCGCATCATGCCCGGCTACGAATGGGTATTCGAAGACGAGGACACATTTGCCGTTGAAAAACTCAACGGCACCAACGTCAAGCTCAAGACGGAAAAGGGCCGGCTGGTCGCGCTGCAGAACCGCAAAAACGTGATCGACCCCCTGCAAATCATGTCGGGCAAGACCTTCATCATCGAGGGTATTTTCCGCTCCATCGCCAAAGGTTACGTGCTGCCCGACGGCGAACAGGCGGGAGAATTGATCGGCCCAAAAGTCAACGGCAATCCGCTGAAACTGGACCAGCACGAGTGGTATCCGTTTGAAAAAGCCGTCAATGATCTGCGCTACAAATCTTTTCACGAACATGCGCGCACGTTTGAAAACTGGTGCAGTTGGTTCAAGGACTGGCTCTTTTCCAGGTATTACCAGAAGCGCGCCTCGAAAACCGGCGCACAGGACAAGGTCTTTGCCGAGGGCGTGGTCTTCTACAACCTGAAACGCCGGGCCGCGAACCAGGTTTACATGGCCAAGCTGCGCCGCGATATGTTCGACTGGTTTTACAGCGGAATCGAAATTTACGATTATGACCCAAAGGGCCGCGACGAGCAGGAAGACCAGGAAAGATTTGATTGACCCAATAACGTAATCGCGACAATCCAGACGGCTAGACAGCCGCCCGAGCCGACTACTTTTGTTTGGGCGACTTGGTCCCTTGGACGGGCAACCCGGATCCGAATTTCGGAGGTTCCATCATCTTATAATCGGAAGGCAGGTCAAACACAGAATCAGACACCGGATTGTGTTTGATGCTTTTCACTTCGCTGCGGCTGGCGACCGCCCGGCCGCCGACGTTCATTTTCGTCTCGGTGCGCATGACCATGCCGTCGGGTTTCTGCACATCGCTCATGCCGAAAAAGCCTCCAAGCTTGCCGCCGAAATCGCGAAACACCTTCATCTCGCTGTCGTCGACGTCTCCGGCAATCCAGCAATGAATCATGGCCGGATTACTGCCCGTACCCACGATCTGGTACTGCTTGCACTTGTGCCCTTGTATGACGTCTTCTTTGCCGGTTTCCAGTATCTGCGCCTTGGGCGATCCGCTTTTCTGCGTTGACATGTCGGCCGCCTTCTTGAGCGCGTCAAGAGACATGGCCATTATGCGTTTCTGGCCATGGTCAATGGTATACATCTTGTTGCCCTGCACATCAACAATCGAGGATATTTTATTGTCGGGCAGATCAACGCGCGCCTTCTGCCCCTTGACGGTTATGATCATCCTTGAACCCTTCATGGGTTGATCAGGCATCATGTCCGAGGTGACGGACTGCTCGACCACCAGATCGGCCGACGCCATTGAAACCAGACTCGCAAGCAACACACACAATCCCATGCGTTTCATTTTCGATTCCCTCCTTTTAAAAGTTCCTTACGCTCTTAATTCTTGACTCTCTGCCAAATAAATCCTTAATTGTAAAGCGTTTTCTAAAAACAACCGGAAGAATATGGCAAAAAACGTTATTATCGCGCAGTCGGGCGGGCCCTCGCCCGTCATCAACAATTCCCTGCGCGGCGTGATTGACGCCTGTAAGGAAAAAACTGAATTCGGCAAAATCTACGGCGGCTGGCACGGCATTGAGGGCGTGCTGAAAGAGGAACTTTTGGATATTTCAGCACAGGCCCCCGCCGAAATAAAACTCCTGGAAACAACCCCGGCGGCCGGCGCCATCGGCACCTGCCGTTACAAACTGAAGGAAACCCAGGCAAATGATTTTGCCCGCGTGCTCGATGTTTTCAAGGCCCATGATATCGGCTATTTTTTCTATATCGGCGGCAACGACTCAATGGATACCGCCCATAAAATCAGCAGATTTGCCAATGAACACGGGTTTGACCTCATTGCCACAGGCATTCCCAAAACAATAGATAACGATGTGGGCGACGCGGAATTCAAATTGATCGATCATACGCCCGGCTACGGCTCAGTGGCCCGTTATTGGGCCTGCCTCATCCAAAACGCCAACGAGGAAAACGCCGGCTCATGCCCCTCGGATGCCGTGCTGGTGCTGCAGATGATGGGCCGCAAAATCGGGTTCATCCCGGCCGCAGCCCGCCTCGCCGACCCGGAGCGCAAAATGCCGCTCCAAATCTACATGCCTGAAAGCGAACTCACGCTGGAACAGCTCGCCGACAACGTGAACGACGAATTAAAACGCAGCGGCCGCTGCCTCGTGGCCCTGAGCGAAGGCTTTGACGTCGGCGACCTAGGCGTGGTAAAGGATTCTTTCGGCCATGTCGCCTTCGGCGCCAGCAGAACGACGGCGCAACAGGTTGTGATTAATTACCTGAATGAAAAGGGGCTGGCCGCCCGCGGAGCGGCCCACGGCCAGGTTTCCGGCTGCGATCAGCGCTATACCAGCGCCTTTATCTCAAGCGTTGATTCGGCCGAGGCGTATGAAGTCGGCAAAAAAGCCGTGGAAATCGCCCTGAAGCACGGCAACGGCTGGATGGCGACCATCCTGCGCAAGCCATCGCAGAAGTACGCCGTACGTTACGATAAAGTTTCCCTCGAACAGGTAGCCAACAGCGAACGTTCCTTCCCCAAAGAATGGCTGAGAGAGAGTAAGATTGACGTGACCGATGATTTTATCCGCTACGCCAAACCATTGATCGGCGCAGAATGGGCAAAAATTCCGCTTGAAAACGGCATCCAGCGTTTTGCCCGTTTCCAGCCAATTTTCGCCGAGAAAAAATGCCCGGATTATATTCCTGAGGCTTATGAAGAAAAAAATAGAGGAAATAATAATGAAAAAAACCAAGTTGATTCGTTTGCGCCCCTATCATCCCACTTATGTAACCGCGTTTTTCGGAGAAGGCGGGGTAAAGGCGGGTTATAACCGTGCTGGTTTCAACTGGGTGATTCAGGCCATTCAGAATAATCCGGATATCAATGTGGAATTCGTGGAATGTTATGACGATATCTGCCTTCGCTGTGAAAATCTACGATCCGCTTCAACAGGATCGGTATGGGGTCGCCTGCAAACCTGTACCAGCGCGGAAAATCCGGTTGTGGTGCAGGAGGTAACTGAAGCCAATCGACAGGTACTGAACCTGCTGGGCCTGCAATTCGGCACAATTATTCCACTGAAAGAACTTATCACCCTGCTTCGCGATCGTCTGCCGGAAATCGGTAAAAGCGGGATCAAGCAGATCGGCGGCGCAGAACTTCAGGCAAGATATGAAAAAGGCCTGAATGCAATTTTCGCACATTTGCAAATTTAGTGCCCGAAATTTTTCGGAACTCTGATAAAAAACAAATGCCACATGCAACCATGAAAGCGGAGACAAAAACATTGCAAAAACAGCTAAGTTTCTGACTCGGGCGCAGCGTTCAGCGAAGCCCGATGCAAGCGTGGGGCGAATTTGGTTTCCCGATGAATATCGGGATTCGAAAAAGCAAGACCAGCTTGGGCCGGATGCGGGTGCGCCGCGCGAAGCGCTATACTGGTGTATGCGCAAGCGCGGGAAACCCGCAGACGGCCCAAGATCGCCGCCGCCTTTTTCGAACCAAATTCGCACCACATCGGGAAGGAAGCAGCAATAACATTGGGTTGCTGGCATAGCTCGCATTGGACAAGCAATGAAAAATTATGACTGGATAGAAAAGGGCCTCAACGAACTGCGCGCAATGGGCCTTGAACGCACCTTGCGGAAATTCGAGAGCGTCGGCGGCAAATTTCACGGCAACACCGGCAAAATCCTCAATTTTTCCAGCAACGACTATCTCGGACTGGCGCGTAACGAAAGGATAATTGCCGCCGGCGTTGCCGCGCTCAAATCCTATGGCGCGGGCGCCGCCTCATCCCGGCTGGTTTCCGGAACTCTGCCCTGCCATGTGGAATTGGAAGAACGCCTGGCCAGGTTCAAGGGTTATCCGTCAGCGCTGGTTTTCGGCAACGGCTATCTGACGAACCTCGGCGTTATTCCGGCACTGGTCGATAGGGACGACGTCATTTTCTCGGACCGGCTTGCGCATGCCAGCATGATTGATGGCGCAATCCTGAGCCGGGCCGAATTAAAACGATTTCAACACAATGACTGCGACCATCTTGCCAAACTGCTGCAAAATGAAAAATCAACCGGCAGAAAACTGGTAATGACCGAATCGGTCTTCAGCATGGATGGCGACCTGGCGCCCTTGAAGGAAATTTCCTCGATTTGCGCAAAACACGGCGCCATGCTGCTTGTGGATGAGGCGCATGCCACGGGCGTGTTCGGACCAAACGGGGCGGGACTTGTGCGCGAATATAAATTAAGTCCCTCAACCGGTGCGCAAACTGTAGCCGGCCGCGTTGAGGCCGGCTTGCCAGCCGGTATTGCCACATCACAGACCGGAATGCCGGGGTCAACGCCCCCGGCTACAGACACAGAATCGGACAACCAGGTTGATATTTCAATGGGAACCTTGAGCAAAGCCCTGGGATCTTACGGCGGATTTGTCGCCTGCTCGGCACAGTTGCGCGACTGGTTTGTCAACCGCGCCCGAAGCTTCATTTATTCCACGGCCCTTCCGCCGCCGGTTGTCAGGGCGGCAAGCGAGGCGCTGGATATTCTTGAAAGCAGGCAGACGCTCGGCCGGGAATTGCTTAACCGCGCCGACGCATTCCGCAAACGCCTGCAGGAGGCCGGGTTCAACACCGGCAAATCAGCCAGCCAGATCATCCCGTTGATAGTGGGTAAAAACCAAAAAGCCCTGCGCCTGGCTGAGCGCTTGCGGGACAAGAAAATTCTGGCCGTGGCCATCCGGCCGCCGACCGTGCCGGAAGGCACGGCGCGCATCAGGCTTTCGGTCACGCTCGACCATTCCCAGGCCGACCTCGACCAGGCGGCCGATCAAATTATCGACATCGGCTACGCCGAAGGCATAATACCTTAAATGTCATCTACGCCTTCATTGATCCTGATTTCCGGCTGGGCACACTCGGCCGCCGACCTGGAAGAATTGCGCAAACGGCTTGAGACAGGTCAGTCAGTCGACGGACAACTTTTTCCGGTTCCGATAGGTAGGACAAAGCCTCCGGCTGAGCCGTTCTTATATCGGACGGCTCGGTCCAGCCTTCGCAGCTCGAAGCTTTGCTTCGGCGGAGTAGGCCAGGGACGCCTCGCCCCACCAACTTTATCCACCGCAGATTTGTGGAGCGAATATATGGAGACGGGACGCCCTCGTCCCGGGCAGACTAATGCGCCTGCGGCGCACGGCCTGGGGTCAGGCCGTCTCCAACCAAATCCAAGATATTGCCCTGAAATCGAACCGCCCAGCATTTACGCCGAAAACTTGAAAGCAATGATCGAAAGGAATGGCGGAAAAACTTTCCTTGCCGGCTGGTCCCTGGGCGGGATGATCGCTCTCGAAACGGCAATCAACTGGCCCGACCTTGTTGCCGGTTTGATACTGATTTCATCCACCCCGAAATTTTGCAGAGACAAAAATTGGCCGGCCGGAGCGCCTGCCTCCGCGCTTCGGGCCATGTTGGGGGGGCTCAAAAGAAATCCAGGCGGCGTATTCGAGGCTTTCTTTAGAAATGTGACGACATTCTCCCGGAATGCGGACAGCGCCGTTGAAACCAGAACCGAATCGGCCTGCGCCATGGATTTGCGGGAACTGGCATATGGCCTGGAATACCTGCGGGACAGGGATTTCCGCGAAGCGGCAAAAAAACTGGTTGTTCCCGCCCTGATTCTTCACGGCGGACGCGATTCCGTCGTCAACGCCGAAGCCGCCCACAAAATGAATCGTCTGCTTGCCAATTCAAGACTGCGCGTCTATGATGCTGCGGGGCATGACTTGCCGTCGCAAGATCCGCAACAGGTGGCGGATGATATGATGAACTTCATGGAAAAGAGATAGCCCGGTAGAGTAGCGAGGGGGCTTTGGCGCGAATGGCGCTAAGATAAGCCCCGGCTCGCCAGAGGCTCGCCCTCCACAAACCGTATCGCCCAGCAACATGGAGGGCGAAGCTGTGCTGAGCCGCCAACAGAATGGCGCAAAAACGCTTAACTTAGCGCCATTCGGCTTTGGCCCCAGCAAATCGGAGCGCAGAGTTTCCAGGGTTGCGTACAAATACTGCGGCGGCAGACACAGGCGCTTGAACCGATGCGGTTTTTCCCAATGCGTCGGCGGAACCTTCACAAGGCATCGTTTCAAAAAGACGATCACACCCGAACTGCTCCCCGCATCTCCCGGGCGCAACGAACCGTGCCAGAATTCCTGGTGCGTGGCCTCGAAACACAGGCGTTGCAATCGTCCGCGCCCTCGGACTCAAAGAATTCTGAAGCGTTGTCTGCCAAGGTATCGTCTTGACGCGGATGATTATCGTCTGATATGGTACAAATGGTTTCTTTTTCTCCGACGAGATACGCTTCACGAGAGACGAGAAACGGAATCAACGGCGCGATGGCCGAGTGGTTAGGCACGGGTCTGTCCTCGGAGCCAAAAGCTCCTCCGGAGCTGAGGCCAAAACCTGGGACAGCGGTTCTTCTATCGAGCAATTTACCTCCACTCGGCCCAGCCTACATTCCTCTTGACGCTTGTTTAATGGCTGATACCATAGACTTCAACTTATCTGGCAAAGGGCGTGATGGCCGAGTGGTTAGGCACGGGTCTGCAAAACCTGGAACAGCGGTTCAATTCCGCTTCACGCCTCCACCTTTACCTATTGATATGGACTACGCTTACGTTCTTCGTTCTGAGCAGAATGGCCGGTTGTACAAGGGCTCGTGCCAGGATATTACCGTGCGTGTTCAGAAACATAATTCCAGGAAGGTTAGTACCTGAAACCTGAGGAACAGCGAAGGAAAACAAGAAAAGGCTTTTCCGCCCCGGCGGATCCGCACAGGCGGAACCACGGAGTCAGCCGGAGACACGGAGAAGATCGAGTTTGAAACCGG
>Ga0074199_1001992_pt1 | contig 14355 bp, 10 predicted proteins | sample EPASupsiteSAE347_FD_64528 | JGI IMG/M metagenome (GOLD analysis project Ga0074199, IMG submission 64528) | Bioremediated contaminated groundwater from EPA Superfund site, New Mexico - Sample SAE3-47 | ecosystem: Environmental > Aquatic > Deep subsurface > Groundwater > Contaminated ...
GGCTATTGGATGCTGGAGGACCGTTTTCTCGCGATCATTACCGCGAAAACGGCGGAGTTCCTGGAAGACAACAAATGGGAAGCGATACCGATAATCAATCTGCCTGTCGAGATGGGGCCGTTGGGCGTTCCGGTGCGCGCGGAAATTCCCGCACCGAACGTGCTAGTTGACTTTGACGATGCGGCGGTGCGGGCCGGTCTCGGTGAGATTGGTTATCTCGGCGTGTTCGTCACCCCGGAATTCGGCGTCCGCCAGCGATTCTATCTCATTCTCACTGACGCCGTTCTCGATCCGACTCCGTTTTCCACTGCGACCATCTGCGAACATAAGAAGGAATTCGCCAAATATTGTCCGCTTGGCGCCGTTGACGCCGGTAAAGAGGAAGCCGTCAATATAGCCGGTAAAAAAATGATCGTGGCCGCCATTGACCACAAAAAATGCGCGCAGTGCAAGAACGGAGCGGTACCTAATCGGCGTCATTCGTCCGGCAAACCCGATCGTCTTGCGGCGCTATGCGTGCGGTCATATATGGTTTATCTGGAAAAGCATGGGAAAGTGAAAAACACCTTTGTCAATCCATTCCGAAAGCGCCCGTCCTGGGAAGTGCGCGGCGAACGGGAAATAATCGGCGAAGGGTATGACATAGAGTAATTCACCCCGCTTTTCCGACTACGAACGAAATGAGAGCCGGAAAGCGGCAAGTCACAGGAGATTTGAATGAAAACATTGACAAAACAAATGATCAAAGACTTCGCGCTTTCGCGCGGTCTTGACCTTTTCGGCGTGGCGAATATCGAACGGTTCAAGGATGCGCCGAAGGACATGAGCCCGATCTCGATATTCCCGGAAGCGAAATCGGTGATCGTGGTGGGCAAGCGCATACTCCGCGGCAGCTGGCGCGGCATTGAAGAGGGCGTCTACTGGCCTACGTACACGTACTTCGGCTATTGTCAGCTCAACGTGACCTTCTTGCAGACGCCGATGTTTGAGACTACGTGCTTCATTGAGGATTTCGGTTTTGAAGCGGTGCCGGTTTATCCGGGCGTTACCGCCAGCGACTATAAACCGATCGTCGAACCCCTGCGTAAAGGCGGCGTCGTGCCCGACGTGAACCTCAATATCCGCATCGCGGGCGTTGCCGCGGGGCTCGGCGAGATCGGCTGGGCAAAAGTATTTATGACGAAAAAGTTCGGGCCGCGCGTGCGGCTGGCCTGCATCCTCACCGACCTGGAACTTGAGCCCGATCCGCTCGTGAAGCCCGGCTCCATCTGCGACAAGTGCATGCAATGCGTAAAAGGTTGCTCCGCCTGCGCCATCCCGCATATTAAGGAAAAGAAAACCGTGAAAATAAAGATCGAGGATTATACGTATGAATGGGCGGATGTGCACATGGGGCGCTGCACGTTGAGCTATCACGGCGGCGATTCGATGAACTCGCCTTTCATCCACCGCGACTTTCCGGGCTGGAACGTGGACGTGACCAAGCAGGATATGAGCGAGGACGCCGCATATAAATTCTGCTGGACGCTTTCGCAGTCGCCTTGGAGAAAATCGAAGGAATTCCCCTCCGGCTCGATCATTGAAGGCCATCGTTGTCTTTTTCAGTGGGGCGATGGAGGAAGTTTCGGGGTGGAAGGATCGCGCGGTTGTATGCGAAGTTGTTTCAATCATCTTGAAAAAAAGGGGACGATTGAGCAGACGTTCAACAATGGTGATTTCATCAAGCGCGAACGTTGGCTTCTGCCGGCCGAAGTGCCGCGGAGGAAAAATCCGGAAACATCTGACACAGGAAGGAAATAACGCCAGTGCCACAGCAATCTATGCCGTTCAGCGAACAACTCGTGAAGATAACGGAGTGGTGGGACCGCAAAAACAAACGACCGCTTCTGTTACTGGGCGTCTGCGCGCCGCATGCTCCGGTGTTGGATATGAACCTGTTCTGGCCGGCGCCGGACGCAGAACCGGATATTGAAGGCATGGTCAGGGCTCAAATTCAGATGGCGCAGTGCGGTTACAACCTTGTGGACTCATTGCCCTCTTGTATCGGACACAGTTGGGGCAGTCGCGGTACGCCGATGACCATGTCCGCCTATCTGGGAGGAAATGTGAAATTCGGTGCCACCACGGTGTGGGTGGAACCCATGGTGAAAGATTGGGATAAGTTCCCAATGAACTTTGATGCCGGCAATCCGTGGGTGCGGCGAAGCCGTCGTCTGTTGGAGGCCCAGGTTCGGCTGTGCCCGGATGGATGCCTGCCAGTCACGCCAGACTATGGCGACGCCTTGACGGTCTTTTCCCTGTTACGGGGGACGGAGCGGCTGTTACTTGACTTGGTTGAACAGCCAGACCTGATCGAGCGCAAAGTACGCGAGTATGTTGCCGTCTGGATTGAGGCGCACCGCTATTTCTGGGACATCTACCACACCCGGTTTCCCGGCGATTGTTCGTGCCTTGGCTGGGCGCCTGGCAAGACCTACATCTGTCAGAGCGATTTCTCCACGATGATCTCGCCGGCGATGTTCCGTCGCTTCGTTGTGCCCGAAATAGAACGGCTGGGCGGGTATTTGGAATACATGCCCTGGCATCTTGACGGTCCCGAGGAGATCAAGCATCTGGACGCACTGCTGGCACTGCCGCAAATCAGGGCCATCCAGATACAGTCGGGCGCCAACCGTCCGCCATGCGCTTCGCCGTTATGGTTGCCTCAGGCGAAGAAAATCCAAGTCCATGGACGTTGCCTCATGGTGTACGCCAACACGCTGGTGGAACTGGAAACTTTGCTGGATGTCCTTGCGCCCGAAGGGCTGCAGATCGGAGTCGGTTGTTCTTTCGCCGATCCCGGCCAGGCGGAACCGTTCCTCCGGGCATTTCGACGTCGTTACGGATAAAACATGACAAACCGAGATAAAACAACATCAGGAAACGGAGGTTTCATGAGCACGCAAAACAAGCAACAGTTGACGGACGAGGTGAGACGCAAAGCGATTGAATATGGGGCAGCCATCGTCGGAATTGCGCCCTTGGAGCGTTTTAAAGGCGCGCCTTTGCGGATGAGTCCCCAGGGATTACTGCCGTCGGCGCGAACGGTGATTGTGGCCGGCATTCATCTTCTGGATGCGTCCGTGGAATTGGACGGCGAGCCCTCACCGCAAGATACGGGACCGTACACCGGCGCCCCCATGAACCCCAAGTTGGATGATATTTCTTTCCGGCTTGGACGTTTCCTGGAAGAGAAGGGATTCCAGACCCTGCCGATCGCCGCCAGCTGTGTCTGGCGATATCATGCCTACAAAGACCTGAATGTGGAATTTGCGCCGGATTTGGTACATCGTTACGCGGCCGTGGCGGCCGGTTTGGGGGAGATCGGCTGGAGCGGTCTCTTCTTGAATCCGGAATTCGGGCCGCGGATCCGGGTCGTCTCGATTATCACCTCCGCGCCGCTTGAACCTTCGCCAATGTACAGCGGACCGGCGTTGTGCGACCGGTGCATGGAATGCGTGAAAAACTGTCCCACCGATTGTTTCCGCAAAGAAGTTCGCGGCATAAATGAACTGGAAATTGGCGGCAAAACATTCAAATTTCCTGACACAAATAAATGGCGCTGTTCCTGGGCGGAAAATTTCTGCCTGAATCTTCAGCACAAAATACCAGAAAAAGTGGATGAAGAAATTGTTTTGAAATACCTTAAGAAATACGGGCCGCACGGCGGCGAGGAGGGGTGTTGTCTGAAGTTTTGCATGGTTCCGCAAAAGCGCGTCAAGGACAGCGAATACTGCCGGGCGCCCCGCCGAAAAAAAAAGCCGTCCGGGAAAACAACGGCGCAACTCAGCGAAGAAGTGAAAAGCATTTTCAATCGCAGCGCCCTTGATATCATGGTGATCGGACGAAAGGATGATTTTATCGAACCCGATCCGGTCAATCCCGCCCTGTATCTACCGGACGTGTCCTCGTTTATTTTACTTGGTTTGAAAAAACCGGCCGGGGCCGACGAAGAATCAAAATATTGGCGTCAATTGTCCTACGCCTGTTTCGATATGGCTCATTTCCTGGACCTAAACGGGTATTCGGCCATTACCGATACCCGCATTCCAAACAATCTGTTGGCGTGCAAATACGGCCTGCCGGTTCAAGACATGATATATGCGACAGTTCTGACAAGCGCAAAATTGTCCGCGGGGGAGGAAAAACATAAAGCGGCGAAACACTCGTTCAAGCCGGATGACATCCGCAATTTTTGCAAGGACAGCGGCGCAGACCTTGTGGGCTTTTTTTCGGAAGCGCGTTGCGGGCAATTTCTCAAGTCTTTGGATAAAAAAATAAGTCACGCGTCGCGCGTGATAAAGTTTCCGGAATCACGCCGGGCGGTGATGGATACTAATTTTGTTTACGACGACTTTATTCCTGAAATTCTGGAAGAAGCCGTCAAAATGAAAAATCCGGCGGATTGGTTCGCCGGCGCCAAATCGGTGATTGTGCTGGGACTTCATTTTCCGCATGCCAGTCTGGATACGGCCAAAATCACACCGGCTGAAGCGGTGGGGCCGTTTACGTTTGCGCAATATAACGCGTTTTATCTCTTGGGCGATATTGCTTTCCGGACTTGTCAAATGCTCAAGGCCTTGGGGTATCGGACAAGAATTGCCGATGATTTTGACGGGCTGGCTTCAAAAACGATCAGTTGCCGCGGTTTATTGCCGGATATGCGTGCCAACTGTTTTGCCTCCATGTTGGCCGGACTGAGTTACCCGGGATATCATGGCCATCCGATAACTCCCCAATACGGCGTGCGCCAGCGGTTTATCGCCGTGGTCACGGACTGCGAACTTCCGGACGATCCGCTGTATGCCGGTTCAAACGCATGCCGGGAGTGTGATCGCTTGTGCGCCAAAGCATGTCCGACCTGCGCAATCGCGGATCAACCCGTGAAGTTTAAACTGGAAGAGAAGGAATTTTCCATAAACAGGATAGACGATTTTGCCTGTGATTGGGCCAAGCGTTACTCTCTTAGCGGAAAAGAGGGCGGGCAATACGTTGGATTGAAAGTGGATCTTCCAGTTCCAGCTCCAAAGAAGCGCACAGCCGAAGTTCTGGCCGATACTCTGGCCAACATCAAATGGGGGGTTTCGAAACGGTTCAGGGACGTGGTGCCGGAATGTTTGCGCGTCTGCCCGGCCCATAAAATCAGCCAAAGAGAAGGAAATTGAGTCGGCTGCAGAAGTCATGAGTGCGCCATGCAAAGCCAACAACAGATAACACAAACCTAAACGGGGAAGGCAGAGATGCCTGTTCGAGGATCAGGAGGAAAACAAAATGATGACATCGAGCAAAATATTTCTGATAGGGACGGCAATTTTGTGCATGGTATTGGATGGATTTGCGGACGTGGCCACGTTGTCCGTGCCCAAGGCGGATAAACCGCCGGTACTGGATGGTCAGATCAAGGATGAGGAATGGGCGTTCGGGGTGAAGTCCGGCAAGTTCATGCTCTTGGGAAGCCCCACCAATGCAGCGACCGAACAAACGCAGGCGTTTATCATGCGGGATGACGAGAATCTTTATGTCGCCTTTCGTTGTCATGAATCGCAGGTCGGCAGGATAAAGGCGACGGTAAATGAAAGAAACGGCAACGTCTGGGAAGATGACGACGTGGAGTTTTTTATATGCAATGGTGACAACACGTTCAATTATCGTCAATTTGCGGTAAATTCGATCGGGATTCAGTGGGATGATCGTGGCGGGAAAGAAGGGGATTGGCAAGCGATATCCTGCGTTGGGAGCAATCTGTGGTCGATGGAAATGGCGATTCCATTTACTTGTCTGGGGATTAAAGCAAGGGAAAGGATTGTGTTGCGGGGACATTTCTGCCGGGGGGAAAAACCGAGAGATGAAAACAGCGCCTGGCCGGCGATTACGGAGGAGCGTTTTGACGATTTGCAGAATTCCGCGCGGATTGATTTGGGGCCGTATAAGGCGGTTGCCATGCGGGAAACAGAAACGCTGAAGCGTCAGCGCGAGGAGATTCAGGAGATTCGACAGACCATTCGTTCCTTGCGTTCCAAATTTGACGGGGCGCGTTTTTCCTGGCGGGTTGGGAAGACCTGGAAAATATGGGATGAAATCGGCCGGCATTGGCGGCAGAGGAAGACCTGGAACGTGTGGCGGGAAAGGATTTCTGGAAAACTGGCCGCACTGGAACATTGCGCGGAAGATGCTTTAACGCCGGGTAAAGCCGAAAACATCCCGGCATCGCTTGAAGAGATTAAAAAATTAATCAATGCGTTCGGCGCGGGGAAGTTAGTATTCTCCGATATGGCGACATATTCCGTCCGGCCGATTCAAAACAAGCGGATTTTACCGGATACGCGGGATATTCCGGGGGAGATATCCGACACATTGCATATGGCGGCGACGCCGGGCGAATATGAGCCGACGAGTTTTGTGATCCGGGCTGAAAAAGATATCGAAGGTTTGACGATAGAAGCGGAAGAATTGAAGGGCAGGGATGGGAAACGAATCCCATCGGAATCGCTTGATGTTCGTGTCGTAAAATGCTGGCATCAGGACCTGGGCCGGGGATATCGGGAAAATACTCCGTATGAAACTTATTATAATCCCATTATAGCGTCCGGTAAAAAAGTCCTGGTTCCGGAATTGTTGTTAAAGGATGACGGTTTGATAAAAGTTGACATGGACAAAGGCGATGATTTTCTCAGGGTTGAAAAAGACGGCCGTGAAGAATATTTGATAATCACGAGTACGAATAAAAACGAAGGCGTCAGCGGCGCCCTTTATGTTCCGGTTAACGATGCCGCGAGTTTGCGTCCGGTGAATATTAAGACGCTGGAAAACAAGCAATTCTGGATAACCGTTCGTGTGCCGGAAAGGGCCGAGGCCGGTATTTACGAAACGAAACTGAAGCTTAAGGGCAACGATGGAAATTTCGGGTGTATCAAGTTTGAACTGCGGGTCTTGCCGTTCAAACTTGCGGAACCTTACGAGATTTCCGGCATGTATTTTACATATATTAATGACGGCGATCAGAATGTTTTTGCGCAATTCAAAAACCTGGCGGAACATGGCGTGCGTGACGCTGGTTTTGGATGGGGCGCTGGGCGCATCGCCGGCTCGTTGGAAGGATTTGAAGAACAATTAAAGATGCGCCAAATGGCTGGCATGAATGCGGGAACGGTTTATACACCCATAGAAATTGGTAACACCGTATCCGACGCCGGTCTTGAGAAGTTGCGTTCCAAAGTCAAGCGAGTATTGACGATTACCAGGGCTTATGGCGTCACCAATGTTTATTTTTATGGAATTGATGAGGCAATATCGGTCAAAGAACCCGACGAGGAAGGCATAAAGAACATCCTGTCGCAACGGAAGGCTTTTGAAGCCGTACACGCCGCCGGCGGGAAAATATATGTGGCCGGTATGCCCACCGGTGTGTATAAAGATAAACGCGCCGGAGGCGACTTTGAATTTATCGGCGACATTCTGGATTTATTGGTTTGTTCCAAATATCCAAGTCGCCAAGAAGCGTCCAGGTGGCATGACCGGGGACATAAGATCGTGAACTATGCCAACCCGCAGGCAGGCATGGAACAACCGGAAACATATCGTAAAAACTATGGTCTGTTGATTTGGCAGCAGGATTATGACGGCGCCATGACATACTGTTATCATTGGTACTGGGGGGATTTTTTGGAAAAATGCGGGAGTATAAATAAATATAAACAACATAACATGGTCTATGCCACGCGTGACGGCGTGATAGATACTATTCAATGGGAAGGATACCGCGAAGGGGTGGATGACGTGCGTTATCTTAACACATTAATTCAGGCAATCAAAGAGGCGGCAAACAGTCCGAACGGGAATATCCGGCAATTGGCCAAAGAAGCCGATGAATATTTAAAAATACTGAAAGATAAGGATGTAAATAAGTATAATTTGAATATGGATATTGTCAGGATGGAAATGATCGAGTATGTTCTGAAGTTGAAAGGATTATAAACAATGCTGGAGGTTTCCGTGAAACGATTGGCAATAATGATTATCGGATTATTGTTTGCGGCAAAATGCATGGCGGGCACAACGCATTATGTATCCCTGACCGGCACGAATAATTCGCCATTCCTGAACTGGCCGGATGCATCTACGAATATCCAACATGCGATTAGTGCGTCAATAGCGGGCGATACGGTACTGGTAAGCAACGGAACTTATTATCTGACCAATCAGATAAGCATTGCCACCGCGATAACGTGCACCAGCGTCAATGGCAGGAGTGTGACGATCGTGGACGGGAATAATTATTCCGGGAAACTTGTTACCAACCGATGTTTTAGTCTCAACGCCATTGGCGCGGTATTGGACGGATTTACAATTACCAATGGGTACTGTCTCGGTTCAGGCGGTGGTATTAATGTTATATTGGGAACCGTGAGAAATTGTCTTATAACCGGCAATTTGGCTGGTGGAGTAGAACCAAACGGAGGTGGTATTGCTTTTTCTTCTACATATAACGCTGAAAACTTGGTTGAGAATTGTATCGTTGAAAATAATAATTCATTAGGGTCGGCAGGAGGAATTTTCGGATGGGTGGGCGGACGGGTTGTTAATTGCATTATTAGAAATAACAAAACCAGGGCAAATGGCGGAGGAATACGCATGTACGGCTATGGTTGGTTAGTAAAGAATTGCCTGATATACAATAACTATAACACTAATTCAGCATATTTTGGCGGCGGGATACATATTGGAGATGGCGCCAGCAATTCCTTGGTTGTCAATTGCACGATAGTCAGTAACTACTCGCAAAACCTTGGCGGCGGCGTATATGTCAAGGACAAGGTGGATACTAATACGTTTCTCAATTGCATTATTTATAGCAACGCCTGCGCCAACGGCAGTTCCACGAATGGGAACATATATGATAACTGGTATCCGACAAATTCTTCTCCGATATTTTCATACTGCTGTTCAACGAGCAACCGGACGTTTTCCAGTGGAATAAACAATAATACCACGAATGAACCGATAATGACAGATTGGGCTAATCAGAACTATCGTCTGCGCATGCGCTCACCTTGCGTGAATACCGGCACAAACCAGGATTGGATGACGAACGCGGTTGATCTGGAGGGACATGCACGCATCCTGAATAATATCGTTGACATGGGCGCGTATGAAACGATTTTATGGCAGGGAACTATTTACAAATTTGGTTTTTAATTGTTTTAATAAAATGAAACCAATGGAAAATATGCCGGAGATCAGGATGGGGATTGTGGGGGTCAGCCGGGATTGTTTTCCCCTCGATCTTGCGCGCGGGAGGTTGAAAAACGTTGTTGCGGAGTGCGACAAACTAAAATTGGACGTAGTCGGGTGCGATACGATTGTCGAAACCGAACACGACGCGATGACGGCCGCCGAAGAGTTGACGGCCAGGCATATTAACGCCGTGACCGTCTACCTCGGCAACTTCGGGCCGGAGGGTCCCCTGACGATTCTCGCTAAGACGTTGCATATTCCGTTCATGTTGGTCGCGGCGGCGGAGGAAAGCGGAAAATCGCTGATCCAGGGACGCGGTGACGCTTTCTGCGGCATGCTGAACGCCTGTTTAAACGCCAGCCTGCGAGATCTCAGGCCTTATGTGCCGGCGGAGCCGGTTGGACTTCCCAAAGACATTGCCGTGAACGTGGCTCATTTCATCAATGTCACCAGGGTTGTTGTCGGGCTGAAAAATCTGAAAGTGTTCTCCTTTGGGCCAAGGCCGCATGATTTCTACGCTTGCAACGCGCCCATCAAACCCCTGTACGATCTGGACGTCGAGGTCATGGAGAACTCCGAGTTGGACATGTTTGAATTGTTCAAGTCCGTGGAGGACCGAAGGCAGGATATCAACGCCATTGCCAATGACATGGCAAAGGAACTCGGCAAGGGCAATAAACACCCGGAGAAATTGAAACAGCTCGCACAGTTTGAACTTGCGCTGATGCTGTTTTTTGAGAAAAACCTCGGCTCGCGCCGTTTCGGCGTTTACGCCAACAAATGCTGGCCGGCTTTCGAAAAGGCGTTTGGGTTTGTGCCGTGCTACGTCAACAGTCGCTTTGCCGCGCGCGGCATACCCGCCGCCTGCGAAACGGATATCTACGGGGCAGTCTCGGAATATATCGTCCAACTTGCCTCCCAGAGTCCGGTCACCTTACTCGACGTCAACAACACCGTGCCGGACGACCTGAAGATCGCGAACCTCAAAGGCGCATCAAGGAAAGATTTGTTCATGGGGTTCCACTGCGGCAATACGCCCAGTTGCCGCCTCCGCAAAGGTTTTTGCATGAAGCACCAGTTGATCATGAACCGGCTGATGGAGAAGCCCGGCGCAAAGCCCGATATTACCTGCGGCACGCTCGAAGGCACACTTAAACCCGGTCCGGCGACCATATTCCGGTTTCAGCCGAAACTCGCTAACAACCGCCTGATGAGCTATCTGGCCGAGGGTAACGTGCTGGACGCCGATCCTTCATCCTTTGGCGGAATCGGAGTCATCGGGATACCGAATTTTGCGCGATTCTACAGGTATGTTCTGCTTGAGAAACAGTTCCCTCATCATACGGCCATGGCATTCAGCCGCGTTGGGAAGGCGGCCTTCGATGCAATGAGACTCCTTGGTGTTGACGACATCCAGACGCCGCGGACGGAGGGCCGTCTTTATCCAGAAGAAAACCCGTTCTGAAGGGAAAAGATGAAGTGAAAAGATACGCGCTTGGACTGGATTTTGGAACTAACTCATGCCGTTCCGTCATTGTCGATTTGGCGGACGGCAATGAACTGGCGGCGCACGTTTTTTCCTATCCAACCGGCGAGGACGGCATCCTGCTGGATCCGCAAGACCCCAATGTTGCGCGTCAGCATCCGGGGGATTACGGAGACGGTCTTGTTGCGATCGTGGCCGGGGCGATCAAGAAAGCGAAAAAGGCCGACAAGGCGTTTGATCCGGCAAGTATCATTGGTATTGGCGTAGACACCACCGGAAGCACGCCCATGCCCATTGACTTGAACGGCGTTCCATTGGCCATGCTCCCGAAATTCAGGAAAAACCTGAACGCCATGGCGTGGCTGTGGAAGGACCACACTGCTCACGCTGAAGCCGCCGAGATCACCGATCTGGCTTCGAGAACCAGGCCGCGTTACCTGGCGAAATGCGGCGGCACATATTCATCCGAATGGTTCTGGAGCAAGTCGCTGCACTGCAAACGCGCGGCGCCGGAAATTTTCAATGCCGCGCACAGTTTCGTTGAACACTGCGACTACATCCCGGCCCTTCTTGCGGGCGACACAAAGCCGGAACACATCGTGCACGGCATATGCGCGGCCGGGCACAAGGCGATGTATTGCGATGAATGGGGCGGTCTGCCGGACAAGGAATTCCTGGCCCGACTTGACCCCGGTCTTGCGGAGTTGCGGGACAGACTCTACGAAAAGGCCGTGCCCTCCGACCATCTTGCCGGCCGCCTGTCTCCAAAATGGGCGAAGAAGCTTGACCTGAAGCCGGGCATTGCCATAGCGGTCGGCGCGTTCGACGCCCACATGGGCGCTGTCGGTTCCGGCGTCAAGGAAGGCGTGCTCGCGAAGATCCTCGGCACGAGCACCTGCGATATGATGGTGATGCGCGCGGACAGGAAATTGGCCGATATTCCAGGCGTTTGCGGAGTCGTCAACGGTTCGATTGTGCCCGGATACTACGGAATCGAAGCCGGCCAGTCCGCGGTCGGCGATATCTTCCTATGGTTCATCAATAACCTTGTGCCGGAAAGTTACGGCAAGACCAGCAACAAGCGGTTTACGGCCCTCGAGAAGGCCGCGGCGGCGTTGAAACCAGGCGCGTACGGACTGCTGGCCCTTGATTGGAACAACGGCAACAGGACAATCCTGGTTGACGCGAGGTTGAGCGGACTGCTGATCGGCCAGACACTCCACACGAAAGCGCATGAGATCTACCGTGCCTTGATAGAGGCGACGGCGTTCGGTGCGCTCGCCATTATCAAGCGCATCGAGGAATACGGCGTGCCGATCAACGAAATCGTGAACTGCGGCGGTCTGGCGGTGAAGAATCCCCTGCTGATGCAAATTTATGCCGACGTGACGGGCCGGCCGATGAAGGTCTCGCGCAGCGACCAGACTTGCGCGCTTGGCGCCGCGATTTTCGGGGCCGTTGCCGCCGGAAAAGACGCGGGCGGATTTGCCGACGTGTCCGAGGCTCAGAGCGCAATTTGCGGGGTTCGCGACACGGTCTACGCTCCGATTCCCGAAAACCAGCGCACTTACGCCGAATTATACGGCCTGTACCGCGAACTGCACGACAGCTTTGGCACTGCGACGTGGTACGGAAAAATCAATCATGTCATGAAACGATTGATCGCAATCAGAGAGAACCAGAGAATTCATGCTTGAAAAATTGAAAGAACAGGTCTGGATGGCCAACTTGAATTTGCACCGTTCCGGACTGGTTACGCTTACGTGGGGAAACGTCAGTGGCATTGATCGCGACAAGGCGGTGATCGCGATGAAACCGAGCGGCGTCCCTTATGCCGAATTACGGCGCGAACACATGGTCATTGTGTCGCTTGACGGCAAGGTTGTAGAAGGGGATTTGCGTCCATCTTCCGACACTGCCACCCATCTCGTGCTTTACCGGCATTTCACCAGCATCGGCGGCGTCGCCCATACGCACAGCGTTCATGCCGTGATGTTCGCCCAGTCCCGCCGCGAGATTCCGTGCTTTGGCACAACTCACGCTGATCATTTTTTCGGAACCGTGCCGCTCACGCGAATGCTGACCAGTAACGAAGTTAAGAAAGACTACGCCAACAACACCGGCAGGGTGATTGTCGAACGATTCAAGGAGCTTGATCCTGTTGCCATGCCTGCGGTGATCGTCGCCGGTCACGGCCCTTTCACGTGGGGCAAGGACGCGGCGGACGCAGTCGCCAACAGCATCGCCTTGGAGGCTGTGGCCGAGATGGCGCTGGGCACGGAATTGCTCAATCGCAAAACCGCCGCAATCCCGCAATACCTGCTCGACAAGCACTACTGCCGCAAACACGGTCCCACCGCAACCTACGGCCAGAAACATCGGTAGAAAACCGCAAAACGGGAAACATGACGCGGGATTTTTTGATTGACTGAAAAACGCCGCGCTGCAACAATCAGGCCGTATCTGAAACTATAGGGATGGAATATAATCGGCGAATCGCATGATCATGAAAGATGTATTGGAGCCGGATTTTGTGGCTGAGTTCGATGCGCTGGTTCAGCGTAACAGGCGCACTTGTCTGTGGTTCATGCGGGATGACTATGCTCCCGTTGTCGCATCCGGTATGTTTAAGGTTCTCCGAAGCCTTGAGCAGCACGGGAATCGTGAGACATTTATTCAAGCAAGGAGGTTGGCCAGATGCCTCTCTCGGCATTCCAGCGCAGTGTATGCAAACTCATAGCCGCAAATCGTGTTAGGAGCGGCGAGAGTTATGTGGCCGGCGGAGTCGCGCTAAGCGAGTTGACTCGCACTTCCCGTCTTTCTCAGGACATAGACCTCTTTCATGATACCAGGGAGGCGCTTCTTAGTTCGTGGCTTGCTGATCGCCAGGAACTGGAAAAGAACGGATATACAACGGCAATTATCCGCGAAATGAACACGTTTATCGAAGCGGAAGTGTCACGCGAGGGCAAAAGCGTCAGAATGCAGTGGTGTTGCGACAGTGCGTTCAGATTTTTTCCCTTGCTTGAGCACCCCGACTTTGGTCTGGTATTGAGCCCCTTTGATCTCGCGACCAACAAGATTCTGGCCTTGGTCGGTCGAGTGGAGATACGGGACTGGATAGACGCGATGGTGTGTCACAAGGAGATCCAACCCCTTGGGCTATTTGGTGTGGGCTTGCGTAGGAAAGGATCCCGGGCTCAATCCCAATTTCATCCTGAATGAAGCCCAGGCGGGCAAGCCGTTACACGCTGGAGGATATGGCGGGATTGTCGTTTGAAGGCATTCCTCCGAATCTGGCGGATTTATCCGAAAAATGGCGATTGGCGTCGCAACAGGCCCAGATTGTGGTTGATCTCCTGCCCGAGGATCATGTTGGCGAATGTGTACTGGATCAGAAAGGAATGCTATTTAGAGGTGAACCCGATGAGTTAAAACAAGCATTGGAGAATGACCGCCTTCACTTTCACAAAGGGCATATCGGTGGATCAATGCCGGTATTCAGCGACTTGCCTGACAAAAAATCACGATCGGGCGGTTAGCTCAACTGGCAGAGCGCCACCCTTACACGGTGGATGTTGTGGGTTCGAGTCCCT
>Ga0074199_1001993_pt1 | contig 14355 bp, 8 predicted proteins | sample EPASupsiteSAE347_FD_64528 | JGI IMG/M metagenome (GOLD analysis project Ga0074199, IMG submission 64528) | Bioremediated contaminated groundwater from EPA Superfund site, New Mexico - Sample SAE3-47 | ecosystem: Environmental > Aquatic > Deep subsurface > Groundwater > Contaminated ...
GGGCAATACACCCCCCGTCCGATACAACTGACGCAGCCACGGCCAAACTTGAATTGACCACTGCGTTTAACGACGCTGCGGGGCGATCAAAAGAATCCATAAGTTTGCCCGGAAATCTCGGCGGATTAACCCTCACTCCAGGCCTCTATAAAAACTCGAGCACGAGCGGGATCACGGGAACGGGAGCAAACGGAATTCTCACTCTCGATGCCCAAGGCAACCCGAATGCCGTCTTCATCTTCATAATGGGCTCTACGTTCACGACGAACCCGGCTACCTCCATCGTCCTAAGCGGTGGCGCCTTAGCTAAAAACATCTTTTGGTCAGTCGGCACTTCAGCAACTCTGGGAACAACCTCTATCTTCAAGGGCACCATACTGGCTGATCAATCAATCACGGTAAATACCGGCGCAGTGGTGGACGGCAGGGTGTTGACACGCATTGCCGCAGTTACCTTAGACAGCAATACCGTTACCGCGCCTCTCCCTTAAGGTCTTTATATTCAGTGCATTCTCGTGGCCGAGGATACAACAATCTTCGGCCACGGAGACTCGCCACAAATATACCGGGGCAGTTGCTATAGGAATCCGATCGTCATGAATAGAGAATACAATAGTCAGTTTTCACTATTTTCATGGGCGGAACATGGGATTGTTCCTTTGTTACGTTGTCGGTAATAATAAATTACGATTATTGGAGAAAGAACGTTCATGGAAAATAATTGCAATGCTCAATTTGGTCACATCATCAACTTGGAGTCGGCATCCAATATCATTATTTCCGATCGATCAGCTCGGGTTCAGATTTGCCTGATTCATGGGACTATCCAGGCAATTTCCCAACCAGAAAGGAGTCTGAAAAGAGGATCAATCATTAATGATCAATACGAAAAAAAGAACGAAAACATTGATGATTTTACCGCAAGAGGCGATTTTACAATACTTGTGTCTTTTCCCAAGATTTATGTTTAGAGCTGGTGGAAAAATAAAGCATTAAGGTTGATTTCTTATAGGCTCTTATGGGCAAGCAATGAACGAATAGTTGCGGTAATTTCTTCACAACCCCTTAGCCTCTAATAAAGAGCAAATAGAGGTCAGTATTCAAAAAATTAATTAGGAGCATGAAAATGAAAAAAAATTTATTTGGGATTCTAGCGTTGGTGACGGTTTTATTTTCCTTAGCATTGGTGTGTGATGTTGCCTGGGCGCTCAAAAATGTCTGTCCGAACTGCAATAAAATGATCGAAAACCTTGACCTTACAGCCTGCCCATTTTGCGGAAAGATCATTAATAAATGCCTGATTTGCGGACATGTGAACCCGATCAGGAACGACAATTGTGACAATTGCAATGCCAGTCTCGCTGAATCCCGAGTCTCGCGAACCATCGATAAAGAGACACGGGATGATCTTCAACTCGGCGAGTCTCCTCGTGCCAAAATTGAGGTCGAGCTGGGACAGATCGATGATAAAGCGGAAAAGGAAGGGATGACATCCGAGCTGGCCGCAAGACAAATCGAGCTTTTGACCCAGATGGGCTGGTGGTCCAAAGCGAACACTAAGGCAAGCGAATTCTCTTCACGATTTCCGGATGCCCATCAAAACACCCAAGTGGCCGCCTACCGGGTCACAGCCCTGAGACATCTGGGTTTTATCGCTCTGGAAGCAAAGGACAAAGAACTTGCCACGGATTATCTGAAAACAGCACTGTCTATCGATCCGAAAGACGAGAAATCCCAGAATTTGCTGCAAATGGCCGGTGGAGCTAAGTAAGAAGTTTTTTGCTCTTGCATAGGTTGAAAAAAATCAGACACAAAAAGAAAAAGTTGAAAAATTAAAGGAGACAGAAATGAATTTACCCTCAAAACGCATTTCATTGAAATATATCGCCGCAATTCTCGTCTTTTCGTTAACTTATTGCCCTTTTTTGGAAGCTGCAAAATTGATGATTCCAAAAGGGACTTTAATGAGAATCAGCCTTCGGGAATCATTGTCCACGAGAACAACTAAAGAAGGGCAAACAGTAATGTTCACCGTGGAAAATGCCGTCCGGATAGGCACGAAGAAGGTTATCGAAAAGAGAGCCCAAGTTCAGGCTTACGTCTCGGAAATTCGTCATCCCCAGCGATTTGGACGGAACGCGAGTTTGAAAATAAAATTTATTTCCGTACTCAGCGTGAAAAGCAAAGAAATTCCCATAGAAATTGGAGAACATGCGGCAAAAACCAACGAGCAAATGGGTATGGCCGCAGGAGCTGCCGTTGGCGGAGCTCTCGTATTCGGTCCGCTTGGACTTCTCGCAGGTTTATTCGTGAAAGGGAAAAATATCGAAATTCCCAAAGGCACAATACTTAACGTCGAAGTTTCTGAGGACACGGCATTCTGATTTTTGTTTGCTGAGCGAAATTATCGAGTTCTCCCAACGGCAAGCGTTCAAAGAATAATCGGATATTCCTTGTCGTGCGGGAGAACCTGCCTCTCACCAAAATGACTGTCTGGGTTGATACTTAGATCCGGGATGAGGGGTCTGATCATGAAAGGAAAAATTATGCGTAAATGTTTTTTGTCCGCTATTCTCAGCCTCTTTTTCCTCTTTCCGGCGGCAACATTTGGATACGGACACTACACTGTCTATTCGACGATTCCAGCTGACGTCTATGTCGATAACGAATACAGTGCAACCATCTCAGCTACTCAAACTCTTAAGCTCATTCTGTCCGGCCCAAAATCTTATGTCATTGGTGTAAGGTCCAAAGACACAGGAGAGACTTACAAAGAATCGGTCAATGTTGGAACCAATCTGAACGAACATCGTGAAATCCGGGCTTTCTCGAATCTCGGATCGAATCTCCAGCCGTCGAAAGTCGAAATCACCGTCTACTCGCAAATTCCCGCGGATGTCTACATCGATAACGTCCTCAAGGCATCCGTCGATTCCACGCAACCCATGGCAATCAGTTTGGCCGGCCCTCGCTCGTATATCTTTGAAGTGCGCGCAAAAGAGTCAAATATGATCTTTAGGGAAGAAGTCGTCATCGATGCCAACTCCAATGTAAAGAAGGAAATCAGGGCATTCTCGGAAACCCAGGCTCAAACAACCTTACCTCTTGAAACTACGGCTCAGGCTGCCGTACCACAGGGGGAAATTTCACGAGAAGAGATGGCAAGTGCGATCCAGAAAGCCACGGCAAAAGCAAAAGCGGAAGCCCTTTCAGAAGAAGCCGGACGCCGAAAACGGGCCAGCCAACGGGCTGTAACCAACAAAGGAATCGCGCATGTTGTGGGTGTCGAAGCAAATAGTGGTCTATCAGGTTCGGTGAAGAATATGGAACGGATCAAACTACTGATGGAAGCGCTACCCAGCTTCAACAAATAACGCGGAAAATTCGGAAATGATTCCATGCAACGAGGCATCGGGCGGAACGATTAGGTTATTTACACTTAAACTCTCAATAAGGAGATATTCACTTTGACGTCCCTCGGTACAACCATTATTGGGAGCATGCACAAATTGTGGGCACGCCTACATGGAAACCGTTCGGCACCCAAGCACTCCGGCGACGAGGCGTCCCTCAGATCGGAATTGTACAGCGCATCCCAAATGGTGCAACACGGCAAGATTCTTGCTGCGGCACACACGTTGAGCGTAGACCATCCTCCCGAACAACTGCTGACACGGCTTGGTGAAAATGAAGTCGTTCTTCATGAAGTTCGCGACCTGCTTACGGAGTCGGTGAAAGGAAACCGCTGGATTACACCGGCAGGGGAATGGTTCCTTGATAACTTCTATCTCATGGAAGAACAAATTCGCACCGCCAAGAGACACCTGCCAAAGGGTTACAGCAAAGCACTGCCCCGCTTGAAAAAAGGTCCGTCAACGGGGCATCCTCGCGTTTACGACATTGCCCTAGAGACGATCTCTCACGGCGATGGTCGGGTGGACCCTGAAAGCCTCAGCAGTTTCGTAGAAGCCTATCAGACAGTCACAGTGCTGCAACTGGGCGAATTATGGGCCATTCCCATCATGCTGCGCCTCGCATTGATCGAAAATCTCCGGCGCGTTGCAACGCGGATTGCCTCCGAAAAAATCGACCGGAACAATGCCGATTATTGGGCGGACCGCATTACTGAGACCGTCGAGCAGAACCCTAAAGATTTAATTCTGGTCATTGCCGATATGGCTCGTTCAAAGCCTCCCATGGTCAGTTCCTTTGTTGCAGAACTTACACGCCGACTGAAAGGTCAAGGTCCCGCCCTCGCGTTGCCGCTTACCTGGATTGAGCAGCAACTCTCCGAATCAAGTCTGACGATTGAACAGTTGGTGCAGTCAGAAAACCAGCAACAAGCGGCAGATCAGCTTTCCATAAGCAACAGCATCGGCAGCCTCCGTTTCCTGGGCGCCATGGATTGGCGTAAATTCGTCGAAACCATGAGCGTTGTCGAACAGACGCTCCGCGAGGACCCTGCCGGTGTATATGATAAGATGGATTTCGCTACTCGTGATCAATATCGACACGTAGTGGAGAAGACAGCAAAGAATTGCCCACTGTCCGAAAACGAGGTTGCACGTGTCGCGATTCGCCTTGCCGGGCAGAGCAAGAGTGGAATGGACGACAACTATCGCGAGAGTCATGTCGGCTTCTACCTTATGGATAAGGGGTTGGCTCTGCTTGAGGAATGCGCGGGAGTGCGCCGATCTTTCACCGAAGCGATTCGAATGGTAATTCGCCGATTTCCTTTGTTTTTCTATCTTGGCACAATCTGTCTGATGACAGCGTTCTTCACCGGATGTTTGCTTGTAAAAGCCCATTCCAATGGATTGCACGGCGCATGGGCATGGTTTATCGGCATCCTATCGATTCTCTGTGTCAGCCAGTTGGCAATAACCCTGGTAAATCTGTTTTCGATGCGCCTCGTAGCACCCCATCCCCTCCCCCGAATGGACTTCTCCAAAAGAATCCCTCCGGAATCATCTGCTCTAGTAGTAGTGCCCACTATGCTCATCGACGCTGAAAACATCGAGCATCTGATGAACGCGCTGGAAGTCAGATTCCTGGCAAATAGAGACGAAAACCTGTTTTTTGGATTGCTCACTGATTTTCAGGACGCAGACAAAGAAACACTGCCTCATGATGAGCCGCTACTATTGCTGGCCCGGCAGAGAATCGAAGAGTTGAACGAAAGATACAAAACTTCAATAAACGACAACTTTTTCCTTTTCCATCGTCCACGCCGCTTTAATCATCAGGACCATATCTGGATGGGTTACGAACGTAAGCGGGGAAAACTTGCGGAGTTGAATTCATTTTTGCGCGGCGGCTCAAGAGAGTGCTTTTCTCTTATAGTCGGTAATACAAAAATACTGGAGAAGGTGAAATACATCATTACTCTCGACACCGACACACAGCTCCCCCGTGATGCAGCGCGACAGCTTGTGGGCGCCATGGCACACCCGTTGAATAGGCCGCAATACGATGAAAATAGGAACCGTATCTGTGCCGGATACGGAATCCTTCAACCACGAGTGGCCGTAAGTCTGCCCGGTACGAACCGGTCACAGTATGCCCGAATGTGGGGAACTGATGCAGGCATCGATCCATATACCCGTGTTGTCTCTGATGTATACCAGGATCTCTTCGACGAAGGTTCCTTCATCGGCAAGGGAATCTATGAGATTGATGCGTTTGAACAAGCCCTTAAGGGACGCTTTCCTGAGAATCGAATCTTAAGCCACGATCTTATCGAAGGGTGTTATGCACGAGCCGGTCTTCTGAGCGATGTGCAATTATATGAGGAAAATCCTTCTCGCTACAACGCGGACGTGAGCCGCAGACATCGTTGGATTCGCGGAGACTGGCAACTTTTTAGATGGCTGCTGCCGGGCGTTCCCGGCCCGGAGGCGCGTTTCCAGAAGAATCCTCTATCCATGCTGTCCCGATGGAAGATTTTCGACAACCTCCGGCGTAGCCTCTCGCCTTTGGCGTTGACACTACTGCTTCTCCTTGGTTGGACAGTTTTACCATCACCCCGCCTCTGGACTTTCTCGGTGATGGGTATTCTTCTGATACCTGGTTTTCTTACCTCTCTCCTGGATTTATTTCATAAGCCGGACGACATTCTTCCCAGTCAGCATATTTTGGCCACTTTGCGCGGAAGCGGAAGGAACCTTTGCCAAGTCGCATTCAACCTCCTCTGCCTGCCCTATGAAGCATTTTTTAGCATTGATGCCGTTATACGCACAATATGGCGAATGTTGGTTGCGAATAAACGGCTTCTCGAATGGAATCCTTCGAGCAACTCCGATCGCATGATTCGAAAAGGCTTTGTCGGCGTCTGCCGAACCATGTTGATTTCCCCGGCCATTGCCGTTGCCACGGCGATCTATATCGCACTTTCAAGGCCGGAGGCTTTGGTTTTTGCATTGCCTATTCTCTTCCTCTGGTTTATTTCCCCCTTAATAGCGTGGTGGATCAGTGAACCGCTCAATCGCCGGCAAGCGAAGTTAAGCTCCGACAAGATTAAATTTCTGAGAAAGATTTCACGAAAAACCTGGAGCTTCTTCGAGACCTTCGTCGGTCCGGAAGATCATTGGCTTCCTCCCGATAATTTTCAGGAACATCCCCTTGCCAAAATTGCTCATCGTACGTCACCAACCAATATGGGGCTTGCGCTGCTCGCCAATTTATCAGCCTGGGACTTCGGCTACATTTCTACAGGACAACTCATTGATCGCACGACTAAAGCTTTCCGCACAATGGAAGCCATGGAACACTACAAAGGACACTTCTACAACTGGTATGATACACAGTCTCTGAAACCACTCCTGCCGATGTATATTTCGACCGTGGATAGCGGAAATCTTGCGGCCCATCTTTTGACATTGCGGGCAGGGTTCATAGCTCTCCCTGATGAGAAGATAACGGGATCAAAGGTATTTGACGGATTAAGCGATACGCTGAGGATTCTCATGGATGTTGTCGGAGAAACCGCCACAGCACGACTCATTCAGTTGCGGGACGACTTGTCGTCTTTATGCGCTTCCCGGCCGCACACACCCTCTGAAAATTCACCATCGCCAAGATCTAACGCTTCGTCCTTGCATGGCGCGGGTAACTCGACAGGTTCATCCATTGGACTCGCCCCAGGAAAGGGTATCGGCACATCTTATGCGAACACGTTAAATGCTGCACGGGAGAGCCTGATCAAGCTTGTTGCATCCGCATTGGAAGTAATCCATAGCATGGGCTCCACCCCTGAGAGTCAAGCCGCATGGTGGGCGCGAGCCTTTGCCGGCCAATGCCGGGCTGCTCTCGATGATCTGGAATTTCTTGCAACATGGACAGTGCTCTCGCTTTCCTCCAAGACACTCAACAACTTTCCAAATCTCGGCGAGATCCCGACACTGCGCGAATTGGCCGATCTTGACAAGAAGTTTTTACCGGCAATGACGGATCAACACGATGGTATGCCGGAGAAGCGTGAACAACTTGATGAGCTTCGAGGGGCCATCAGGGAAGCAAGCAGTCGAGCCAAAGCGAGAATCGAGATTATCGAAGATCTCGCATCGCAATCGGGTAACCTTGCTCGCATTGATTATGACTTCCTATATGACGAGACACGCCATTTATTGGCCATCGGTTACAATATTAGTGAAAACCGAATAGACACGAGTTCCTATGATTTACTGGCTTCGGAAGCGAGACTTGCCAGTTTTGTCGCCATTGCTCAGGGAAAATTGCCGCAAGAAAGCTGGTTTGCCTTAGGACGACTCCTTACTACCGCGGCCGGAGAGCCTATACTCCTTTCCTGGAGCGGCTCCATGTTCGAATATCTCATGCCTCTCCTCATAATGCCCACATATGAGCAAACGCTGCTCGATGAAACCTATAAGGCAGTTGTGGCAATACAAATCGAGTATGGAAAAAAGCGAGGAGTGCCATGGGGTGTTTCGGAATCCGGGAATAACACGATCGACGGCCATCTCAATTACCAGTATAGTGCCTTTGGCGTGCCCGGTCTGGGACTCAAACGCGGGCTCTCCGGAGATCTGGTTATTGCCCCCTATGCCTCAGTGTTGGCGCTCATGGTGGCGCCCAAAGAAGCATGCCTCAATCTCGAGGAACTGGCAGCTCAGGGGTTTGAGGGAAAACATGGTTTTTATGAAGCCATTGACTACACCCCTTCCCATCTGCCCCGCGGAAAATCAAGCGCTGTGGTTCAATCCTTCATGGCCCATCATCAGGGCATGAGTCTTCTCTCTCTAGCTTCTTTCCTCCTCAACCACCCCATGCAGCGACGCTTCGAGTCGGACCCATCATTTCAGGCAATTATGCTTTTGCTTCAGGAACGGGTGCCCAAGGCCACAGCCTTCCATTCGCACACTACCGAACTCGCCGAAGTTCATACCGCCTCTCATGACGTAGAAGAGAGACCGGTACGTGTCTACACAAGCCCCGACACACCCATCCCGGAAGTCCAGTTGTTGTCGAACGGCAGATATAATGTGATGATCACAAACGCGGGCGGTGGTTACAGCCGCTGGAAAGATCTGGCGATTACACGATGGCGCGAAGACAGCACATGCGATAACTGGGGTATATTCTGTTATATCCGTAACGCAGCAACCGGCGCTTTTTGGTCAACGGCATATCAACCCACACTCAAGGTTACAAAACAATACGAGGCAATATTCTCGCAGGGACGAGCGGAGTTTCGTCGCCGGGATCAGGATTTCGACACACATACGGAGATTGCGGTTTCACCTGAGGATGATATCGAGTTGCGTCGAGTTACCATCACCAACCGGGCACGGACGCGTAGAACGATCGAGGTAACGAGTTACACGGAAGTTGTTCTTGCGCAACTCGCTCAGGATGCATTACACCCGGCTTTCAGCAATCTCTTTGTTCAGACTGAGATCATTCGCGAGCAGAGGGCAATACTCTGCTCGCGTCGACCTCGTTCCTTTGAAGAACAGTCGCCATGGATGTTCCACCTCATGGCTGTACATGGAGCCGAAACCGGTGAAGTATCCTATGAAACTGACCGCATGCGGTTTATCGGCCGCGGGAACAGCATAGTCGATCCGGAAGTGATGAGAGGTCCATCCAAGCTCTCGGGCAGCGAAGGCTCGGTGCTCGATCCGATTGCAGCGATTCGCTCTCAAATAACCCTCGACCCGAAAAAATCGGCAACCATCATTATTGTCACCGGTATCGCCGAAAACCGTGATATCTGCATGGACCTTGTCGGGAAGTATCAGGACCGACATATCGCGGATCGCGTCTTTGATCTGGCGTGGACCCATAGCCAGGTACTGCTGCGACAGATCAATGCCACGGAAGCAGACGCGCAGCTCTATGGACGTCTTGCCGCCTCCATCATTTATGCTAATTCTTCACTACGTGCCGGTCCGGGAGCGCTCATTAAAAATCGTCGCGGCCAATCCGGTCTCTGGGGCTACTCTATTTCCGGCGACCTCCCTATCGTGTTGTTGCAGATCGAAGATCCGGCCAACATCAACCTGGTACGACAACTCGTTCAGGCACACGCATACTGGCGTCTCAAAGGACTGGCGGTAGACCTGGTAATCTGGAACGAAGTTCACGCCGGGTACCGGCAACTTCTCCACGATGAGATAATGGGGCTCATCACTGCGGGGACAGAACCCTGCGTGACCGATCGACCGGGCGGCATTTTCGTACGACCTTCCGATCAGATATCGAAAGAGGATCGTATCCTGTTCCAAGCGGTTGCTCGCGTCATCATCACCGATCGCCGAGGAGCACTCACGGACCAGTTCAAGAAGCGAAGCTTTACGGAAGAAATATTGCCGACCCCTATGCCGCCACGAATTCCAGGGGGTGACACCCCGATAATAACGACAAAACCTAGACAAGACCTGATGTTTTCCAACGGACTGGGAGGATTCACTCCGGATGGTCGAGAGTACGTTATTACAACTTCCCGCGGCCAGATGACGCCGGCGCCGTGGGTGAACGTGCTTGCGAACCGGATTTTCGGAACCGTTGTCTCAGAGAACGGTCTTGCCTATACCTGGAGCGAAAACGCCCACGAGTTTCGCCTCACCCCTTGGTACAACGATCCTGTAAGCGATTCGAGCGGAGAAGCTTTTTATATTCGCGATGAAGAGCGCGGCCACTTCTGGTCACCCATGCCGTTGCCCAGCCGCGGAGCTATGCCTTACGTCACCCGACACGGATTCGGCTACAGCGTTTTCGAGCATACTGAGCGCGGTATCAGCACTGAGGTGTGGGTATATGTGGCCTTGGATGCTGCCGTCAAGTTCACGGTAATGAAGATACGCAACAAATCAGGCCGGGCACGGCGACTTTCTGCCACCGGATATGTAGAATGGGTGCTGGGAGATTTGAGGCACAAATCAGTCATGCACGTAATTACCGAGATCAACCATCTGAGCGGCGCCCTCTTTGCGCGTAACCCTTACAGCGCTGAATTCGGCAACCGAACGGCTTTTTTCAATGTAGACGACGCAACCCGGACCATGAGCGGTGACCGGATGGAATTCATTGGGCGTAATGGAACGCTGGCTAATCCCGCCGCCATGGCGCGATCACGGCTTTCCGGCAGAGTAGGGCCCGCTTTGGATCCATGCGGTGCTGTTCAGACGACATTCGATCTGGCTGACGGGGAAGAGCGTGAGATCGTCTTCACCTTAGGCGCAGGCCAGGATAGCGATGACGCCGGCAACCTGGCGCATCGCTTCCGGGGATCGGCAGCCGCGCGTAACGCACTTGAAGCTGTCTGGCAGTATTGGAAACACACGCTTGGCGCAGTAAACGTGGAAACGCCTGACCAATCTCTCAACATGCTGACCAACGGCTGGCTTTTATACCAAACGCTGGCATGCCGCCTGTGGGCACGGAGCGGCTTTTACCAGTCCGGAGGCGCTTTCGGTTTTCGTGATCAATTGCAGGATGTGATGGCACTCATCCACACCGAGCCGCGCCTCGTGCGCGAGCACCTTCTGCTTGCCGCGGGCCGCCAATTCCCCGAGGGTGATGTTCAGCACTGGTGGCATCCTCCTCAAGGCCGCGGCGTGCGCACGCGATGTTCCGACGATTACCTCTGGTTGCCTTGGGCGACATGCCGTTATGTCCGAACCACGGGTGATTACGGTGTGTTGGATGAAACCACACACTTTCTTAAGGGACGTCAGATAAACGAGAATGAGGATTCCTATTACGATCTGCCCGGTCGGTCTCAAGAAACAGCGAGTTTGTATGAACACTGTGTAAGAGCCATCCTAAGAGGTCTCAATTACGGCGAGCACGGATTGCCGCTCATGGGCTCCGGGGACTGGAACGACGGAATGAACATGGTGGGCGCGAAGGGAAAAGGCGAAAGCGTCTGGCTGGGCTTTTTCCTATATGATGTGCTTATGCAATTCACTGAAATTGCCCACAAGCACGGCGATCAGACCCTCTCCGAACGATTATCGACAGAGGCCGCTCAAATACGCCGGAACATAGAGCAACATGGGTGGGATGGCGGGTGGTACCGCCGCGCTTACTTCGACGACGGCTTGCCACTTGGGGCAATGAGTAACCCCGAATGCAGAATTGATTCGATTGCGCAAAGCTGGTCGGTTCTCTCCGGCGCAGGGAATGCGGAGCGTGCACGTCTGGCCATGGATGCGGCTGACAAACATCTTATCCACCGGGAACATGCACTGATCCAACTCCTGGACCCGCCCTTCGACAAGTCTCACTTAAATCCCGGCTACATTAAGGGATACGTCCCAGGCGTACGGGAGAATGGCGGGCAATACACCCATGGGGCTATCTGGATGGCGATGGCTTTCGCTCAACTGGGTGACAGCCGACGAGCCTGGGAACTCATGGCCATGATTAATCCGGTGAATCATGCCAAGTCTCCTGAATCGATTACGACTTACAAAGTAGAACCTTACGCCATAGCGGCAGATGTTTATTCGCGCTCGCCGCACATCGGCCGCGGCGGCTGGACATGGTACACCGGTTCGGCAGGCTGGATGTACCGGCTGATCTTAGAATCTCTCCTGGGGCTAAAGTTGGAGGCAAATAGGCTAAGCATCGTGCCGCTCCTTCCGGCTGACTGGAAGGGCTTCACGGTGCACTATCGTTATCGGGAAACGGTCTATCACATCGCCATTTTGCGCAACCAAGTTGGTGATCTTGCAACGACTTTGACCGTCGACGGCATCATGCAACTGGGCACAACCATTACCCTTGTTGACGACCATCAGGAACACTCTGTCAAGATGAAAATATCCGCCGAAGGAATCGTCCCAAACCCAAACAAGTTTCCCCCAGGGACAAATCACTCATGAAATCTTCTGACAAATCCGCTTTCGAGTTAATAAAAATTCATTGCGTCAAAAAATTTGCATTCGTTTGTTTGCGTCATCTCTTCTTGGGAAAGGCATTAATATATAAGCGTTTCATGGGCCGATCGAAGCATTGAGCATCAAACCACATCGCTAAAAACTTTTCCGTATTTACAAAAGTTAATCCATCGGCTTTTCCATCGGTATGATCATAAGGATCGGCAAAAATAATTTCATCATCAGATTGATTTTCGGTTCCTTTCGTGTCGTAACCGACGACAACCACCCAATGGCCACCCCAATCAATCCATTCAACCAAAGTCGGAATACCATTTTTCAGATTATCTTGAAGCATCTTCAATCCTGTTTTTTCATTGAGAGCTTCTCCCCAGTTAGCTTCAAAACCGTTAGTATTCAACCATTTTGTCATTTCCACCGGATGAGATCCGGAACCTGGAACAGCTCTGACCTCTCCGGCAATGTTCATTTCGTTCCCCTTGAGGGAAAAGTAATTCATCAAAGTCAAAATCGAACATGGTCCGCAAGTGAAATCAGTTGTTTGTTGAAATCCGGTGACGTCAAGCATTGTCAAATCACCCTGAAATTTAAACTTCGGTGAAAAGGTGGCTAATTCGGCCGACACAAGGACCTGCGATATCGCAAAAAAACAAAATACGAAAAAAATCACTTTATTGACCAAATTCTTCATTGCTTGAAACTCCTTTTTACAAAAAAGTGGGTAACTTATCAATAGCAATAAAAGCAGGAATCAATTCGAGTTGTAGAGACAGCTCAAAACCATGCGCGATTAACAAGTAATTGAATCGACAAAAGACGAAGTTGGGATTACTCATCCATTAAAAAAGCACAATCAGGAAAACTAGCCTTCATACGACTCATTGAAAAAAATGAAAAGGCGGGCCAAAAAGCCGCAATTTTGTAATCTAATATCAAGATCGAAGCAATATTCGATCGTATTGAATAGAGCAAAAATAGTCAGTTCTACCTATATTTATGAGCGGAACATGGGATTTCGCATTTACTTCGTTGAATGTAATAATAAATTATAAATATTGGAGAAAAAAGGTAGCGCTCAACAATTTACAAAGGAGATGCGTTATGACCATGAAAGAAGCCTACAAAAAAAAGATAGAGGCTGAACTGGAACTGGTGCAGGCCAACATAGCAAAATTCAAGGCGCAAGCGAAGATTTCTACAGCCGACGCTCGTATCAAATATTCCAAACAGATTGGTGAGATTGAACATATGGTTGCCGCCACGAAGGCCAAACTTAAGGAACTGGGCGAGGTTGGCGAGGATACTTGGGATCAACTTAGGGACAGCGTGGAGAATGCTTGGGGTGCCTTAAATGTTGCTGTTCGAGATACCGCCGCCAAGTTTAAAGATTGAGCGTGCCTAAGCCTAATATCTCGCTTAATATCGTCTTTCCTGCTTTGGTTGATTCATGGAGATACCCATGCCGTTATTTTCATGGGCAATATATAAAAGAAAAAGGAGACCGAAATGTATCAAATGTATCGTGTTGTTGAAGTTTACAAAACTCATAAGCAAGCTGACGAATACAGTGTTGTTGCTGTTCTTGAATCACATGTTGAAGCGGAGGAGGCAGTCAAAAAGCTTCAGCAATCAGGAATTGACCTGAAAAAATGTTCCATCGTTGGTAAGGAAAATCTCACGGGGGAACATGTCATTGGATACTACCACGCAGGGGACCGAATCGCTTATTGGGGAAAAATGGGAGCCTTTTGGGGGGCGCTGTGGGGGTTGTTGGGTGGATCGGCCTTCTTCCTGATTCCTGGAATCGGACCAGTCTTGGTAGGAGGAACCTTTGTTTCAGCGATGGTCGGCGCTCTTGAGGGAGCGGTAGCGGCGGGGGGGCCTAGCGGCTTGGGGGGCGGGGTGCTTTTTATATGTAATCCACAAAATTATATCCTTTGCTTCGAGGGGACAGGTTAAAAAAAAAGCCTTTTTTTTTTTATTTATCGTT
>Ga0074199_1001995_pt1 | contig 14352 bp, 11 predicted proteins | sample EPASupsiteSAE347_FD_64528 | JGI IMG/M metagenome (GOLD analysis project Ga0074199, IMG submission 64528) | Bioremediated contaminated groundwater from EPA Superfund site, New Mexico - Sample SAE3-47 | ecosystem: Environmental > Aquatic > Deep subsurface > Groundwater > Contaminated ...
TTTATTTAGCCAGAGATCATTCATTGCCATCCTCTGCATTTTATCATATTCCCTATCTCCTGGCAACGAAAAGCTTGTTTTCTTTGCCTATCCCTTGACCGCGCCGGCGGTGAGGCCCGAGACTATGCGCCTCTGAAAGAGGAGTACCAGGGCGATTAAGGGGATGGTCACCAGGGCGGCGGCATAAGCGCGAGGTTATGCCGCGCCTACTTAATCAAGTCAAGAATTTTCGGAAAACATTTCAGCGCTTCAACCGCTAAGAAGCTTCCGCCCGCTCTTTCAAGTATCGTGCGAATTGAAGACAGACATTCTTTGATAACATTGGTCTTGGGCTTGCTGGACTGCAACTGGGCCTCAATAGTGGAGACATCTGCTACCATGTCAGTGTTTTGCTGCACGGAAAGTTTAAGCTCTGCGGATTGACCTTTCAGTAATGCAAGCAATTCACGGATCTCATCCTTTGCTGCATCTCCGAGGGAAAGTGTTTGGCTACTATCAGAAGTGCATTGTTGAACCTGCGAGTTCTCCATATGGTGAATGTTGATGATGTTTACCGGAGGGAAATGGTCTGAAGGCTGATCGGGATGGGAAATAGCCTCCTCAACTTCCTTTATTCCGAAATGCGTGATTGCAACAAAACCTCCCATGGCGGGATATTTAAGGAGGCCTTCCCCTCGCAAATACTCGGTTATGGTTTCCGTTTCCTCACCTGAGAAACCCAATTCCTTACCCAAATCCCTCATAAACAGACTTTTGTAGCAATTACCACCTGACTTCTCATAGAGCAAGTTTAAAAAATTAAACCGTTTCTTCCTGAGTTCGTTCAAGTTGACCATCTAGACCTCTCATCAGCTAACATTGTCCGTTTAACGTGTATGGCTAAGCTACATTCGCGAAGCGGCTGTCTACTGAAAATCATTATTATAGCGTCTAAGGAACAAGTCCAATTGCGGCCCTACAGTCCTGAATCAGGTTACCCGAGAATTGGTTTGTCCCAATCCACAGCATCGTGCTGTCCCCTCTAAGATGTCGGCATCGAGCTCATAAGTCTTTCCAAGTGTCTGGCCTTCGACCTTGACGCTTCCCTTGCTCACAACCCTACCGCTACTCCTCTGATGGCTCTAATGGAAAAATCGAGTGGCAACCACAGGCAGCAAGGCAATAAACTCCTACTTACTGCTGAATTTTTGACAACCAGTGGTCATTCATCGCCATCCTCCATTTGTATTTTATCATATTCCCTATCTCCTGGCAACGAAAAGCATATTTTGTTTGTCTACCCCTTGACCGCGCCAGCGGTGATGCCTGAGACGATGTGCCTCTGGAAGAGTAGGACCAAGGTGATAAAGATCCGTTCCTTTTCTTACTTCAGCCTGCTGTCTCTGTAACTGCCGTCCGCTCCAACCGGAACAGCTGGTTCACCGCCAGAAACTCAACCAGTTGATCCGCAGCAGCTTCGCTCACTTCACGGTGTGCCCGCGGATTCCGGAATGCACCAAACGCGGAGACAAACATCTGAGCTCTGCTAGTCTGCTCTCCCGAATCCTTATCCGGCCAATGGAGCTTCGCCGATACTCCCAAGAACGCTTGCGAGAATAGCTTCGAGCCGTGCGCATTTATCCCTGTGCGCTTCCGAACGATGTCCTCAAGGCGTCGGAACGCCTTTAGCAGACAATCATCAGGGTTATCCCAGAAGGAGATAGCGAGGTCGGTTAGGCGCGGATCAACGATGGCAAATGGCATGACCAGAGGAAATTCTGCCCAAGGTGATCTGTCAGCAGAACAATCCCCGTGTTGTGGCAGAACGTATTCACGCCAGTGTCTCCCTCGAACGAAATGGGTTTGTTCGATCTTCCTTATGTCAGACTCCGTTAGTGACGAAGAATCGAGCCGGTTCATCAAGCTTTGCGATACCTCGTACTCATGTATCTCGACGTTGTGTGCATCCAATAACTGCAAGACATACGAAAACCGCCGAGGTCCTTCGCCTGGATACCCAGAAGCAAAGCCTGTCTTGATGGCAACAACTTCTCCAACTTCCGTCGTCAGTAAGAACCCATGCGTACCGTCAGAAGTTAGAATGCGGGCGATGGATATCCGATCACCATGTTGCAGGAAGCGCACGACCGCGTCCTGACAGGACTGCGAGATACCCGGTCTGCCTGCGTATTGAATACCAGAGAGTTTGTCGATCACCACGATATAGCACTTCGCTTTCCCTAATACGCCTAATGGCGGTATTGAGCGGCGACCGCAGACGGAGCGGTTTTTGCGAACGCTTACGTTAGCTTTGAATGCCCTTTGCGGACACGCCTCAAGCTGATTCTACGTGCTTTTATGATTTCCCTGTCGTTAACGATACTCTCATTGCTGAACGAATAATACAGAGCCATGTGTTTATCGTAACCGTATGATAAAACCTAGAGAAATGCGGGGCTCGGCCAGGGATGAGCTAGGTATGATGTCCATATAACGATATTCGCGTCGTAACGCCGTCTGTTGCATGCTATTGTTGGATAGGCAACTTACTCTATCAGATGTGTCTTCAGGATCACCACTTTCATCCCGATTCCGTGACACCTTCACGGCATGAGCGACACCAGATCAGAATACGCCGTTCGCAGCTTAACCGCAAATCGGTTTCTCTCCTGAGCCTTCAAATAACGCGACTTCGCCGCCGTCTTCTTCTCATACGGGTGCGCCTCCGGTAGACGGTTGCGGCGCGTGTTCATGTCTCTGAAGCAGTCGCCGATGGATGGGCAGATCCTCGAAAATGGACCGTTGGCGTCGAGTGTGACCCCGAAATCCACGAGCTGCCCCTTCCTGTCAATGATAGTGCACGCCGCTACGTGACCTGTCGCCGCTAGATGGTGTTGTAGGGCTAAGAACACGGTCTGGTTGAATGAGTTCTGACATATAAGCCAAAACGAGCGACCCCCAGCAAATGTGGCCTCGGCCTGCTTTAGGAGACCGAGTGCGTGGACATACTCAGCCCCAAGTAAGCTATGCCAAGATTTGCCGCACGGCACACCGTAGTGAGCGTGAAGAATCTCAGCTATCGGGTCGACCTTGGAACCAAGTGCGGACACGACCCCAAGTTCCAGCAGCGTGTTGGCGACCTGAGATGGGAGCTGGTTTACATTAATGCCGAAAGTCGCGAGCGTAAGGCCACGCAAGTGCAGCGTCGAACATACCGAGAGCCCCGGCTCCGGCGTGGTTCTTTTGAGATAAGTCTCGGCCACTTCGCTCTTCTCGAACGCAGTATCAGGCAATACCGGAGCAACAAGGGACTGGAGCAGAGGTGTCTGATACTTAAGGAACCTGCTATGACGAGATGACGTTACCTCCTCTGATACACAAAGGAAGTGACAAGCACCCCACCGTTCAACGAAGTTATCCCGCAGCTTGTGCTTTGCGATGTTGATTGCCCAGGTCGTGAGCAACTGCGAATCAGCGGCAATCATGGATCGTGCCTCACGGCGATACCTGGCCAAGACATGCCACGCCTCGCCTCGAACATAGGGGTATGGATTCTGCCGGACTAGGTTGAGGCAGAGCCTTTCAATCGGTTTCCTGTAATCGAAACGGCCAAGATAAACAAAGAATGCGTCGGCGTGCTCGGGATGGTGCGGAATGAGACGGAGCACGAGCTTGAGGAGATAGCTATCAGGCTCAGCGCGATAGAGGATGTAACGTAGTCGCGTTTTGTCGGTAACCCGGTATGGCTTTCCGCCGATCGAAGAAAGAAAAGCACGCTGTGCCTGCTTCTTGTCTATCTTCTCGGTGCCCGCTTCGTGTTGCGGGTCCGAGATACTCGGGAGCATCCCCATCGCATCCTGCACGCTTTGTGTCCGCTTGATGGAGAACTTGCCAGCTTGCGGGATGAGCCCTCGCTCACGGCAGTGGCGTTCGAGCTCGATTACGTCCGCGCGAACTTCGTCCTCGGTTGCTCCGAAGAGCCGGACGTCATCTACATACCGCGCATAGCCTCGATGCTTCTTGAGTGTCAGGTCAATTGGGAGCAGGAAGCACTCGGCGAGGAAGTCGGAGGCAATCGGCCCCTGTGGAAGTCCATGTCCATGTCCAGAGGCTGCTCGGTCAGAGCTCCAGGTTTGTAAACATTGGGTGATCCAGTCAATGTCACTGTTGGTCGTCCGGGGGTAGATAGTTCTCAGCAGGAGTTCGTGGGAAATCGTGTCGTAGAAGGCTGCCAAGTCGAAATCGCCCACCCATCGTAGGCCTCTTTGGTAGTGCTTTCTGATGCGTTTCTGGAAGGCTTCATACGTATCCTGCCAGCGCCGAAAGAAAAAGATGCTGTCCGGTTTCTCGAGAATATTGCTAAAGACGACCTTGAACTGAAGTGGGGCACGGCGGCGTTGTATCCGCTTCGCAGCAAGATTCGCAAATGCCTGTAGAACGATCTGATCCTCAATATTCAGGAGCGCGATGGGACGGTGGAGCCCTGACGCCTTGGGGATGTAGACCCGCTCCGGGCAACTGGGTGTGAAAGCACCTCCAAGCAGTCGCTGTCGGAGATCTCGGAGGTTAACGTCTAGGGCAACCTCGTAGGCGTAGTAGAGGTTACGATATAGCCGTTTGTATTGATAGTTGCCACCGGTAGTGATTCGCCTCCACGCTAGCTCGAGGTTCTGTTTGCTTGCAAGTTCACTGAGCTTCATAAGGCCATCCTTTCCCCCGCCAACAACGTAATGGCGGAATTAAGCAGCAACCGCAGACGGCGCGATTGCGATGCTTGCGTTCGCGCATTCGCGCCAGCAAGGCGGAAGCCCCGCTCCCGGCGGGGGAGTCCGATCGAATGCATCGTTCGCGCCACCAGACGCAGCATGGCATTAGAGTGCCCGGCAATTTGTTAGATGGTGTTTTTGGGTTTTATGTTTTTATGCATTTCTTCTGTTGATTTAGAGGCGCGACGATTTTTAAATTCTTCAAATTTTCGAGTGAGTGAAAATGCATACATTAAAATCGCCTCTACAAACTCAAGGGCATCTTGCGCATCTGCCTGCTCAATGACAACATCTAAATCGTGAGCGGCATCGTTTCCGATTAGACGCAATTCGTTAGCCCAAGCCAAGAGTTTTCGATCAATCTGACCGTCGTTCTGTAAACAAACAAGTCGATCTTTCAAATTGCCTTTTGTTGCTCCAAGTTCTTGACATAGCGCTTCTATGCATTTTCTGCACATAATAACGCAAGGTTCATAGAGTCCTGCTTGATACGAACGAGCAGCAGCGGCATAAGCGCGTGACGTACTTTTGGGCACTCCATCCATTGATATCTTCCGTGGTGTCGGGTACAAGATTTCTTCGCCTTGTGGAGCACAAAAATCCCCGGGTATTTCGTAAAAATCGAACTCTTTGAGAAACACTTCATTGCATCTGCCACATAGTGCAAGCGCGTATTTAGTAACATAATACGGGCTATCACAAGGATCAACGGATGCCTGAACAGGATCTACGGGAGTCATTTTTACATGTGAGGCCACCACATGCGCTGCAGTTTGCACATTGCACTGGCTACAGAATACATCAAAAGTCTCTTTTTCGTTTGGTTCACTCATAAGTTTATAAATTCATCCAATTAATGGCCAAATTAAGCGGCGACCGCAGACGGCGGCCCCGCTCCCGGCAAGGCATCCTGCTGAAATTTATTTAGCCAGAGATCATTCATTGCCATCCTCTGCATTTTATCATATTCCCTATCTCCTGGCAACGAAAAGCTTGTTTTCTTTGCCTATCCCTTGACCGCGCCGGCGGTGAGGCCCGAGACGATGCGCCTCTGGAAGAGGAGTACCAGGGCGATTAAGGGGATGGTCACCAGGGCGGCGGCGGCGAAGATGGTGCCCCAGGGCATCTCGTATTCGCCCGGATACATAGTGATTCCGACGGGAACGGTGCGCATGAGGTTGCTGGTGGTGAAAGTGAGGGCGAAGAGGAACTCGTTCCAGGACGAGATGAAGACCAGGATAGCGCAGGTGAAGACGCCGGGCGCCGCCAGCGGCAGGAGAATTTTCGAGAAGGTCACCATGGGGGAGCAGCCGTCCACCCGGGCCGCCTCCTCCAGTTCGGCGGGAAGCTGTTTAAAGAAGCTGGTCAGAATCCAGATGGTGAGCGGCATGGCAAAGGTGGTATAGGGGAAGATGAGAGCCGGATAGGTGTTCAGGAGGTGGAAGTGCTTGAGCATGAGGAAGAGGGGGCTCACGATGGCGATGGGCGGAAACATCGAGACAGCCAGGACTATGGATAAGATAAGGCCCTTCCCCTTGAAGCGCAGGCGGGCCAGGGCATAGGCCGCCAGGCTCCCCAGCAGGAGGCAGAAGAGAGTGGTCAGGCTCGCCACGATGAAGCTGTTCTTCAGATAGATGTGAAACGGCTGGCGGGTGAAGACCGAGAGGTAGTTGGCCCAGTTGAGTCCCTTCGGAAAAAGCGTGGGCGGGAAGGAGAAAATCTCGCCCGAGGTCTTGAGCGAGGTAACCAGGATCCAATAGAAAGGAAAGAGCATGAGGATAAGGACGAAGCCGATGAGAAGATAGAGCAGGCCTCTGGCCGAGAGCTTCACGCTACACCTCCCCTGCCCTGGCGCCCAGGACCTTGATGAAAACGTAACTGATGAGGACGACGCAGATAAAGGTGATGACCGCCAGCGCCGAGCCGACCCCGAAGTCGAACTCACGGAAAAGCTTGATGTAGGTGAGAAGTGAGAGCGTCTCGGTGCTGTTGCCGGGGCCGCCCCCCGTCAGGACAAAGATGAGGTCGAAGACCCTGAAGGCGTCCAGCGCGCGGAAAAGCAGGGCCACCAGGATGGCGGGCTTAAGGAGCGGGAGGGTGATGCGGAAGAACGCCTGGAGTGGCGTGGTACCGTCTATGCGGGCCGCCTCGTAGATGTCGGCGGGGATGACCTGGAGCCCTGCCAGGAGGAGGAGCGCCATGAAGGGAGTCGTCTTCCAGATGTCGGCTATCATGGCGGAGATGAGGGCCAGGGACGGCTTTCCGAGCCAGATTATGGGCTCGGCTATTAAATGAAACCTGAGAAGCAGGGCGTTGACGATGCCGTACTGGTCGTTGTACATGAACTGCCACATGATGGCCGAGACCACGGTGGTGAGCGCCCAGGGAATGAGGACCGAGGCCCGAAGAACTCCGCGCCCCTTAAGCGGGATATTCATCAGGACCGCCAGGAGAAGCCCCAGCAGAAATTCGAAGAGAACAGTGACAAAAGTAAAGAGGCCCGTATTGCCCAAAGCATTCCAGAAGCGGTCATCAGTTAGAACCTGCGCGTAGTTTCCCAGGCCGACGAAGGGCTGGCCGAATTTGATAAACTGAAGCTGGACACGCTGCAGGCTGATGAGAAAGGCCCTGAAGACCGGGTAGAAAGCGATGAGGGCGATGACGAAGAGCGCCGGAGAGACAAGAAGCCACGCCAGGCGGGCCTCGGCCCCAAGCATACCTGCCCATCTCTTCTTATGTTGAATCACTTCTTCACCGTCGTTCTTTCCTTAATTATGAAATATGAATGATGAATAATGGATTCTGTCTACTTGAATCCTGCTATCTTTCGTATTTCTTCCGCGGCTTCTTCCAGGGCCTCTTCAGGAGACTTGCTCCCGGTGATCGCCCGGTTGACCTCTATCTGGAGAATATCAGAAATCCTGGAATAAAACGGCGTCACCGGACGCGGCCTGGCCCCGATAAACACATCATAAAATTGAGCAAAATATGGATTTTTGGCGAGCACCTCGGGGTCGCGGTAGAGTTTTTTGCGGGTCGGAAGGTGGGTTCCCATGACGGCGGTTATCCTCTGCCCCTCCTCTCCCGTGACGAATCTGACAAACTCCCAGGCCTCCTGCGGATGTTTCGAAAATTTTGAGATCATGAGGTTCCAGCCACCCAGGCAGCCCGCACTCTTGTGTCCCGGCGCATGGGGCAAGGGCGCGACGCCGACCTTCCCGGCCACCAGGGAACCCTTGGTGGGATCCTGCGCCAGCGCCCACACGTAGGGCCAGTTCCGCATGAAGACGGCCTTGCCCCTGGTAAAAAGGGTGCGGGTGTCCTCCTCACGGTAGGTGGGTGTTCCGGCCGGCGCAACCTTGTATTTGAAGATGAGATCCCGCATGAATTGAAGGGCCTCCACGGCCGGTTCGCTGTCAATGGCGACGGTGTTGTCCCCGGCGAAGCAGTCCCCGCCGTTGCCCCAGACGTACTCAAAAAAGTTGCAGACGAGCCCCTCGTACTGCGCCGCCTGGAAGAGAACGCCTGAGATACCCTCCTTTTCCTGTATGGCCTTCGACTGCCGCAGCAAATCGCTCCAGGTTTCAGGCGGTTTAAAGCCGTACTTTTTAAGAAGGTCCTGGCGGTAGTAAAGCATCCCGGCGTCGGTGTACCAGGGGATGGCATAGAGGCGCCCCTCGCAGGTGCAGGCGGCCAGCGGCCCCGGCAGAAACTGCTCCCGCTCCCGGAGCGGCAGAAAAGCATCCAGCGGGAGGGCCCACCCCGCCGAGCCGAATTCAGCGGGCCAGACTACGTCCAGGGTGTATATGTCTATGGTGGAGTCCTCGGAGATGAGATAGGTGGCATACTGGTTGTGCTGGGTATCGGAGGACATGGGCATGACCTGGAGCTTGACCCTGATGCCCGGGTGGCGCTCATTGAAGGTCTTGATCAGGTATTCGTTGGTGCCTGAGGCGTCAAAGCCGGTGATAAAGGTGAGCTCAACCGGACCGCCGGTTTTTTCAGATGCACAACCGCCCATAAAGATCAGGGCGAGAAGGAAGGCAAGGGCGCGGAGCGCCACTTGTTATTTCACCTTCGCCTGGCAGTAGGGGCAGTAGAGGGCGTTTTTGGGAATTGATTTGCCGCACCCGGAGCAGGAGGCATACTCCACCCCGCAGGGCTTGCACTCCGAGCCATCGGCGGGTGGAACCTGGGAGGAGCAGAAGGGACAACTGCAGGAATCCGCCTTCTCGTCGCCCGCGCCATGAACCTCAGGCAGCTTCTCCTGGTCCGTGAGTTTCTGGCGGTAGTTTTCGATCGCCTTATGAAGCGCATCGGCGCCCAGGTTGGAACAGTGCATCTTGTTGGGAGGAAGGCCGTCCAGTTCCTCGGCCACCATCTTGTTGGTTATCTGCATGGCCTCATCGAGCGTCTTCCCGACGGCCATGTCGGCCACCATGCTGGAGACGGCAATTGCCGCGCCGCATCCAAATGTTTTGAATTTGACGTCTTTTAGATGACCGTCATCCACCTTTATGTAGAACGTCATCATATCGCCGCAGACAGGGTTGCCAACCTCGCCGATCCCGTCGGCATCGGGGATCTCCCCTACGTGGCGGGGGTTCATGAAATGATCCATGACTTTCTGACTGTACATAGTTAACACCTCTCGGATTATTTCAAGGACTCCCGGAGAAATTCCTCTAAAAGTTGATTTTCCGGACAAGCTTTCCGGAGCCTGCATCCCACAGTCGAATGACATTATCCAGGCTGCCGCAGGCCAGGGTCTTCCCATCAGGACTGAAGGAAAGGCATTTAACATCGTCCATATCGTCGTTGTCCAGCACCCGGAGGAGCCGCCCGGTGGCGGCCTCCCACAGGCGGATAGTCTGATCAGCGCTCCCGCTGGCCAGAAATTTTCCATCGGGACTGAAAGCGAGGCACAGTATGGCATCCAGATGCCCTTTCATCGTACGGATAGGCTGCCAGGAAGCGGAATCCCAGAGCCTTACGGCATTGTCGTCTCCTCCGCTGGCCAGCATCCTGCCCAGGGGATCAAAGCAGACGCTGTTGACGTCACCAGCCTGTACCGGAAGAGTCACGGCGTTATTGCCCGTGGAAACATCCCAGATCCGGATGGCGTTATCCTCCCCGCCGCTGGCCAGTGTTTTGCCGTCAGGATTGAAAGAGAGGCTGTTGACATCGGAGGTATGCCCGGACAGCGTTCTTATCGGCTGGCCCGAGGCCGCGTCCCAGAAGCGGATGGTATTGTCGGCGCTGCCGCTGGCCAGGATGTTTCCGGAAGGACTGAACGAAATACAACTGACCCAGACCGTATGCCCATCCAGGGTCCTGATGAGAGAGCCGTTTGAAACGTCCCACAGGCGGACACTCTGATCGGCGCCGCCGCCGGCCAGAGTCTGCCCCAGGGGATCGAATGAGACGCCCGTCACGGAAGCGGCGTTTCCTTTCAGTTCCCGGAGCAGTTTCCCGCTGGAAAAATCAATCAGGTGCGCGACGTTGAGATTACCTCCTGCGGCCAGGAGCTTTCCGTCAGGGCTGAAAGCGATGCTGTTCACCCATCTGGTTTGCGGGGAATTCTGGCTTATTAATTTCCCGGTCGTGGTGTCCCACTGCCTGGAAGCTCCGTCCCGGCTGGTACTGGTCAGTGTGCTGCCATCCTGGCTGAAAGAGACGCTTTTGATCAGGCACTCATGCCCCTCCATGGTTCTGAGAAGCGCCCCGGAAGAAACATCCCAGAGCCTCACGGTCCGGTCATCACTTCCGCTGGCCAGGAGCTTTCCATCGGGACTGAAAGAGAGGCATTTAACCTCGTCCGTATGGCCCTCCAAACTGCCGATGAGCGTCCCTGTATTTATATCCATTATTTTAATTCCGTTCCCATCCACACCGGCCAGCAGCTTCCCGTTGGGACTGAAAGAAAATGTTTCCAGATCGCCACCCATATTGGAAATTGCCTTCTCCTCCTGTCCGGCAAAAGCGCCTGAAGAAAAGGCGATCGCCAGGAGTGCGGCGACCAGAAACAAAAAAACTTTTCTAATCATACTTGATTCCTCTTTCTCAACCCGTTAAGATTTTTTATTCTGCACGGATTCTATACGAGTTTTCCTGCGGACTCTCCTCCTCCGGGCTTTCCGGAGAATTATAAAATTTGGCATATTTGCATGAACGGCATGAGCCAGAACGAAAAATTGGAGCATGAAGTCAAGGTCTGACCCTGGAAACTTGGAAGGAAAAGAGGGAGGGTCGAAGAATTTCAACGGGTGGAAAAGTGTTGTCATGAAAGGAGATTTTCTTGAAATCAGCGGACGGAAAATGCGGCCTTCTTAATGGCCGATTTGCCTCCTTCCCTGCCTGGAAGCGGGAGGGTCAGTACTTTGCTTCGACGAAGAAGGCCCTCGGCCCAAAGCCTTGCCTGGATGAGGAGACCGCCCGCCATTTCGAGGAGTTTCGTATTCTCTATGACACCGTCGTCAAAATACTCTTCAACTTCCGCCAGAGCGGGCATCCCGGTGGGGCCATTTCGGTGGGGCCTCAGCTAATCGGGCTTTTCCTGGACACCCTCCGCTACGACATCAGCCGTCCCGAAAGCGAGGAGAACGACGTGGTGGGCCTGGCCTCGGGACACAAAGCCAATGGCCTCTATGCCATTCTCAGCCTTCTCTTCGAGGCGGTCAGGATGCGCGAGCCTTCACTCCTCCCCTCAGACGCCATTTTTTTCCACGACCTTCTGGGTTTCCGCCGCAACCGGACCTACCGCTCCCGTCTGGCGGACGCCCTCCATCCTCACCCTCTCGACGGGCACCCCACGCCGGAGACTCCCTTTGTCAGGATCGCCTCCGGCGCCTCCGGCTACGCCGTCTCCCAGCTCCTGGGCCTGGCCCTGGCCTCAAGGGAGCGCTTCTCGGGGGAGCGCCCGCCACACGTATTCATTCTCGAAGGCGACGGGGCCTCTACGACGGGGCGCTTCCAGGAGGCCTGGCAGATCGCCCACAACCTGCGCCTGGGCAACGTTCTTTTCCTTTATGATTACAACAACGCCTGCATAGATGAGGACCGGGTCATCGGGACCTGCGACGGAGCCAGACTTTCTGATGGGCACGTGGCCTCCTGGATTCCCGAGGAGCTGGCCCGGACGCATGGAGGAAACGTCGTCACCGTGGACGACGGCCATGATTTTGATCATGTCATCGCCGGCTTGGATCTGCTGGGCCGCCTCTTAAAAAAGAGCCCGCGTTTCCCGGTCGGCGTCTTCCACACTGTTAAGGGTAAGGACTACGACCCGGCGGGCGGCGCCACCGGACGCAAGTTCCACGGGGCCGGGCACGGGATGGACAGCCCCGAATACTTCGCCTCGCAAAAAAAGTTCGAGAATTATTTCAATGCCACGCTCCCCCGGATGCCTGGAAATCCCGATCGGGACACCGTCGAGGAGTATTTCTTAAAAAGCCTCGATGCCGTGCGCGAGGTCTATTGCAAAAGATCCGATCTTGCCGATTTCGTCTTCGGGCGCATCATGAGGGCGAAGAGACGCCTCCCAGGGAAGAGAAAAATTTCCCTGGCCGACGCCCGTCCCCTGGTCGAATTCGTCCGGGAAAAGCCGCTTGATCCTCTCAATCCCCCTCAAGAGCTCCTGGTTTCGCCCGGAAAGGCCTCCTTCCGCAAGCAGTACGTCGAGATCCTCGGATATCTCCACCGCCTCACCAACGGCGCCCTCTGGGTCATCTCGGCCGATCTCCTCTCCTCTACCCTCCCCGACATCGCCGCGCACCTCGGCGGAGTGCCTGAAGGGATACAGACCTCGGCTGAGTTCTTCTACAATCCCAGGGAAATGTACTACGGCGAAAAAAACCGCCAATCCCGCATCCTACACGGCGGCGGAATAACCGAGGACGCCAATTCGGGCCTGGCGCTCGGAATCGGAGCCGAAGGCCATTATACCGCCCTGGCCACCTCCTACGGCGCCTTCCAGTCCCTGGCCCACACCCACGTCCGCGTCGCCAACGGCCCCCTGGGCTCCCCGGAAAGTCAGAAGCGCATCCCCATTCAAATCGGCGCCTTCCACGCCTCGCTCTGGACCGGCCCGGACGGGGTGCGCACTCATGCCGACCCGCAGGCCCTATCCACCTGGCGGGAAAATTTCCCCTACGGGGGAGTCGTGACCATCCTCCCGATTGACCCGGCGGAGATATTTCCCCTGCTCCTGGCCGCCTGCCGGGCCCGCCCCACCGCCATCATCCCCTTTATTCCCAGGCCGGACGGCATCTGTTTCGATCGAGGGAGGCTCGGATTTGCGCCGGCCGGTAACGCCGCCCGGGGAGGCTACGTCCTGCGCCCCGCAAAGGAAGGTGAAGTCCATGGGACGGTCGTGCTGCAGGGAGCCGGTGCGGCCAAAATTTTCGTTGAGAGCGTACTTCCGGAACTCGACCGAAGGTGGAACCTTTCCATCGCCGCCATCACCAGCCACGAGCTCTTTCGGATGCAGCCGGCGGATGATCGGGACCGCGTCCTCCCCTTCCTGGACAAAGAGCGCACGCGCCGCAAATGCGTGGCCATCACCGAGTTCACCGAGGGGACGATCCGACCCTACGTAGATGAAATCGGCCTCCGCTACTCTCTTTTTTCCTACAAGCCGCCGGCTCAGCTCGGGAAAGACGCCGACGAGCGCGAGAGCGCCGGCCCCTACGGGAGCGGGGAGCCGGAGGAGATCTTCCGGGAGGCCCACCTCGATGCCGAGGGTCAATTAAAAGCGGTGAATGCCTATCTGGAGAAAACAAACGCAGGAAAAAATATCTGAGAGTCTAATTCGTCTAATTCTCAGAAAAAATGAAAGGAGAAATAAAATGGGTAAAATCGTAAAAACAATGGCGCTGGGACTTCTTCTCGCTTTTTTAGCGGGAGTTTTTCTTACTGCGCCGGCCATCACAAAAGGAAAGGGGACGAAGATGAAAAACAGAATAGCGGTCTTTGAGACCAATATGGGAACGTTTGAGGTAGAACTTTTTGAGGACAAGGCGCCCACTACGACCGGAAATTTTATTTCGCTTGTTGGGAAAGGCTTCTACAATGGAGTCATCTTCCATCGGGTGATTGACGGTTTCATGATTCAGGGCGGAGATCCCACCGGCACCGGCATGGGCGGCCCCGGCTACACCATCAAGGACGAATTCGGCCCGGGCCTTAAGCACGATTCCAAGGGAATTCTCTCGATGGCCAACGCCGGCCCCGACACAGGCGGAAGCCAGTTCTTCATCACCCTGGCCCCCACGCCCCATCTGAACGGAAAACACGCCATCTTCGGAAAGGTCATCTCGGGGATGAATGTGGTTGAGGCGATAGGCAAGGTCAAGACCGGTCCCAATGACCGTCCCGTCAAGGACGTGGTGATGAAAAAAGTCACCCTCAAATAAATATAAAAAACGTTCATAAACAACAGATTACGCAGATTGCGCAGAAGAAAAGGGGAGGAGGGGGTGTCCCCCTAAGAAAGTCGTTGTCCCGCCGTTGGCGGGAAGTCCCGCCCCGCCGATGGCGGGGGGGCGGGGGACTTTCGTGGGGGGTACCCCCGACAGCCCCGCATCAGGTAATGAAAGAAAAAAAACAG
>Ga0074199_1001996_pt1 | contig 14348 bp, 9 predicted proteins | sample EPASupsiteSAE347_FD_64528 | JGI IMG/M metagenome (GOLD analysis project Ga0074199, IMG submission 64528) | Bioremediated contaminated groundwater from EPA Superfund site, New Mexico - Sample SAE3-47 | ecosystem: Environmental > Aquatic > Deep subsurface > Groundwater > Contaminated ...
AAGCATCTCAATAATAACGAGATTCCTCGCCTTGGCTCGGAATGACAGCGCACTTTTTAAAGGCATTTTTCATTGTCATAAGTTCAGTTAATTTAGTTACACTACACTAGGCAACTCCAAGCATGGATTTTTGCGTCTGAAATTGTCCCGCAATTTTCACGGGCAAAAGCGGTAATTTTATGTTGGCGATACGCTTCCATAGAATATCGAAAAGCGCGGCGGCCACGTCGGCGGGTGAATTTTCATAACGCACCACGGGAACACCATAGTGATGATGAATTCCTTCATTGGCCATTGTGATTGCCAGCAATTGACCAGGAACCTTGCCCCTTTCACGAACCAATGCCAAGGCAACTCCTTTCATTGCAATATCATCCGGAACCAATAAAACCTCCGGCCAATCCCGCTTTTGTTTCCATGCCGCGATTAACTCAAGCGTTTTGGAATAGGCCGCGCGTTCCAGCCAGAAACCACTGGGTAATTCAGGCCGCAATTGACACACCAAAACCTTGGGAAGCCCCAATTTGCCGGCCGTCCGGCAAACTCCCTCCAGATCGGGAAGAAGCCCCTGCGTGTGGAATCTGGCGCGCAGGTAGACTATTTTCTTCAGTCCTTGCTCAGCAATATATTTCACACATTCCTCGCCGAACCGATAGTGATCTAAAATTACATCCGCGTCAGTGCCGTCAAGCGAGGGTCCCATCCGAACCGTCGGCAGATTTAATCCCAGTCCGGCAACCTGTTTGGAGGTCATATCCCCGATTATTTGTATCATGCCTTTAAAAGAATAATTTTGAATGTCGCACGCCAGCTCCCGATAGCCAGGCGAATCCTTCACGCTTTGACCGGAACGCCCCGCGATCATTCCGGAATATACGCGACATATCCATCTGCAATCCTTTCTCCTTTCGATTTCAGACTGGATCGCCCGGATAATGGCTCTGCAAAAATGAGCGCCATCATCCGCCAGGTCCGGACCAATGACCACGCCTATAATTCCCCGACTGTCCGGGGCGGACACAAAGGTGCCCTTGTGCCTCCGACGTTCAATCAACCCCTCGGAGGCCAGGGAAGCAAGCGCGCGGTGGACGGACACACGGCCGATCTTCCATTGCCGGACCAAATCATCTGTGGCCGGCAGCATTTGCCCGGGCTTATAAATGCCGGCTTGGATTTGATTGCGCAGAAAACGCGCGATCTGAAGGGGGACACGCTCCGGCGTTTCAAGACTGAACTCATTATTATTCTCTTTCATATATAACATAATTAAGCATAATTAATATCGAAAATCAAGTTTTATTTTCAGGAAAATTACCAGCAACAAAACATCGTCAATTGTCCGACACTATGCTAGTGTAGCGTTTCACTCAGATATGTATTTATGGCTTGTCATGCTGAGCGTAGCGAAGCATCTCAATAATAACGAGATTCCTCGCCTTGGCTCGGAATGACAGCGCACTTTTTAAAGACATTTTTCATTGTCATAAGTTCAGTTAATTTAGTTACACCACACTAGTGTTTCGAAAAAAAAGACGTCAAGGACCCCGATAATGGAAAAAAACGCAATGTTTTCCGAGAAATTTTGGGTCGGTTCAATCATTGCCCTTATGCTTGCGGTTTCCCTGGCCGGGATTGCGAATCATGAACTCTGGACGCCGGACGAACCAAGAGAGGCGGCCATATCCTTAAGCATGAGCAGGACCGGCAACCTCATAATTCCCGAGCTGGCCGGCAAGGCATTCGTCGAAAAACCGCCGTTATTTTACATAACAGCGTCATTTTTCCTGCTGTTACTCGGAAAAATCATCGGCAACACTTTTGCCCTCAGGCTGGTCTCGGCCTGTTTCGGCCTGGGGACCCTGCTGTTCACCTATCTGCTCGGGGAAATTTACTTCAGCCGGAAAAAAGCGCTTATTGCCGCCGGAATGCTGGCCACGATGATCGGGTTTGTTCACGTCAGCCACTGGCTGCTGGTTGACAACGCCCTGATGTTTTTCATTGTAATCTCGGTTTGGGCCCTGGCCCAGGCCTATGAGCGCGGACGCTTTTCATATTTGCCGCTGGCCGGCCTGTTCGCGGCCGGAGCATTTTTGACCAAGGGCGTCATCGGGCCGATCATTATTTTAATTGCGTGGCTGGGATTGATCGCGGGATGGGTCTGCGGCAAAACCGAAACTTTTCCGCCCAAAGGCGGATCCGCCAAGACGGACAACACTCAACTTCCAACTTCCAACATTGGGCCTACCCATTTTCCGTCAAATTTGGACGTTCAAAGTTGGATGTTCAACGTTTCCTGCATTATTTCACGGTTGTTGATAAAAAAAATATTGGCCTTTCACTTACTCGGCCTCACCATTGCCGTTACAATCTCCGCCGCCTGGATCATTGCCTTTGCCGTCAAGGGCGGTCCGGAATTATTCCGGGAATGGTGGTGGAACAATCATTTCGGGCGTTTCACGGGCCAATCAATCAACCTGGGGCACATTGCGCCCTGGTATTATTATCTCGAAATCCTGCCGGTCTACGTTCTGCCCTGGATTGTTCCCTTGATAATCTCCCTGACCGTTTTATTCAAAAAAATATTCCGGCGTGAATCTCCGCCGGCCGGCGCCGCATTGCTGCTTTTCTGGTTCTTGGGGACCTTTCTGCTGCTTTCGCTCTCGGCCACAAAGCGGGACATCTATCTTTGCCTACTCCTGCCTCCCTGCGCGCTGTTGTGCGTCCAGGGATTGGAAGACTTTGGCGCACGGTTCGCGCGTTACCAGAACCTGATAATTGCAACGGCCACGGCCTGGGCCATCCTGCTGATCATTGCCTGTCCCATCATCGACCGGACCAAAAACTACGCTCCGGCCTTCAGGAAAACTTCCTCCTTCATAATATCCCGCCCCGACTTAAGACCAGCCGGCTTTGACCTCGACGAAACCACTCTGGCCGGACTTTATTATTATTGCGGCCTGACGCTTCCCCCGGCTCCCGACCGGCAAACCATGGAAAAAATACTGCAAGGCCGCGACCAGGAGCATAATGCCGTTCTGGTTCTGAAAAAAAATGACGGAGCAATTAGCTTGTCAGGCGAAACGAATCAGGTTATTTTCGAGGCTCGTATGGGCAAAAGGCGCCTGCTGCAGATACTGGCGGCGCCGGATGGGAAAAGTCCGGATCAAAATAAATTGTAGGGGCTTCGCTTGCGAAGCCCTCTGAAAAGAGCGTGGCAGGGGCCGGCCATTATGAAAAGGGCGTCGCAAGCGATGCCCCTACAAGACAAATAAATGCGCAATTCATTTTTACCGTTCTCCAAACCGTCCATTGCCGAGATAGACATAAACGCCGTTGCCGAGGTGTTGCGTTCGGGCTGGATAACCACCGGCCAGAATGCCCTCAAATTCGAGGAGGAATTTTCAAAATATGTCTCCACGCCGGCGTCGGTTGCGCTGGCTTCAGCCACCGGCGGCATGCATCTGGCCTTAAAGGCCCTGAACATAGGACCGGATGACGAGGTCATCACGCCGGCCATGACCTGGGTCTCAACGGTCAATCTGATCGCGCTCAGCGGCGCAAAGCCGGTATTCGCCGACGTGGACCGCGACACGCTCATGGTGGTTCCGGAACTGGTTGAGGATGCGATCACGGACTGCACCCGGCTCATCATCCCGGTCCATTTCGCCGGCGCCCCGGTTGACCTGGATAAACTCCGGCAAATCGCGCAAAAACACCGGATTCCCATGCTGGAAGACGCGGCCCATGCGGTCGGAACCGAGTACAAGGGCGCAAAAATCGGTTCCTCCGGAACATCGATCTTCTCCTTCCACCCGATTAAAAACATCACCACCGGCGAAGGCGGCATGTTCTGTTCCGGGGACAAGGCCCTGACTGAAAGGATCAGGCGCCTGAAATTTCACGGCCTCGGCGTGGACGCCTTTGACCGCAAGATGCAGGGACGCTCTCCGCAGGCCGAAGTTGTCGAGCCGGGTTTTAAATACAACCTGACCGACATCGCCGCCGCGCTCGGCCGAACGCAACTGGCGCGGTTGGATGAATTCATCCGAAAACGCGAAAGAATCGCCCGGCTTTACCGCGAAAAACTTCAAGGCATGTCCGAAATAATTCCGCTCAAGGACCCGCCCTGGCCCATGCGGCACGCCTGGAACCTTTTTATCGTCCGCCTGGACATCAACCGCGTCAAAATCGGGCGCGATGAATTCATGGAAGCCCTGAAAAGGCAAAACATCGGCACCGGCCTCCATTTCCGGGCCGTGCATTTGCAAAAATTCTACCGTGAACACTGCGGTTTCGAAAGGGGCATGCTGCCCGCCACGGAATGGAACTCCGACCGGATCTTCTCCCTGCCCCTTTTCCCGGATATGAAGCCTGAAGATGTCGATGACGTCGTTGCCGCGGTCAAGGAAGTGCTGTCTAAAAGGTAAGGTTGATGTTTTGTTGACACAACCTGATCATGAATATATCGTCTGACACCATGAGCGAATTTTCGTCATCAGTCTCCGTAGTCATTCCGGTTTACAACGAGGCTGAAAACCTCAACGAGCTAGTTGACCGCACCCTGGCGGCATGCCGCAGCCTGAAAAATCCGTTTGAGATAATCCTGGTGGATGACGGCAGCCGCGACGGCTCGGAAAAAATCATCAGGGAAGCCCTCTCACAACACGGCGGTGAAATTATCGGAGTTTTCCTGAACCGCAATTACGGCCAGCATTCCGCGGTCATGGCAGGTCTTGCCCAGGCCAGGGGCGAAATCATCGTCACGCTTGACGCCGACCTGCAAAATCCTCCGGAGGAAATTCCCCGCCTGGTCGCCAAGATGTGCGAAGGCTACGACGTGGTCGGCTCCATCCGCAAGCCGCGCCACGACAGTCTGTTCCGCCGCTTTTCCTCCATGCTGATCAACAGGATGACGGCTTCGGTCACCGGCATTCTCATGCATGATTACGGCTGCATGCTGCGCGCCTATCGCCGCCAGATCGTGACGGCCATGCTGCAATGCCAGGAGCGCAGCACGTTTATTCCGGCGCTCGCCAACAGTTTCGCCCGCCGCACTGCCGAAATAGAAGTCAAACACACGCAGCGCAAAAGCGGCGACTCGAAGTACGGTCTCTGGAAACTGATCAACCTGCAATTCGACCTCTTGACGAGCATAACCACCCTGCCCCTGCGGTTATTGACGTTTGTGGGCGTGATTGTCTCGCTCATGGGCGTGAGCCTGGGCGTTTTGATACTGGTTCTGCGGTTTTTATGGGGTCCGGAATGGGCGGCCAAGGGGGTCTTCACGCTTTTCGCCATTTTATTCATTTTCATCGGCGGACAATTCGTCGCCATGGGGTTCCTGGGCGAGTACCTGGGACGCACCTATACCGACGTGCGCGCCCGGCCGCGTTATTTTGTGCAGTCGGTGGAAGGCGAAAGCAGGCTGGACAGCGCAACCAGGTAGATAGGTTGTAGACATTTAGACTGTAGAAAGAACTCCATGGTAAAACATTTGAACTTGTTCAACCTGATAGTCTAACAGCCTACAACCTAAATACCTTTAAATTCTAGATACATGGAAAAGACCCTCATAATCGCCGAAAAACCGTCCGTGGCCGCGGATATTGCCCGCGCCCTGGGCGGGTTCCGCAAGCACGAAAATTACTACGAAAGCGAACAATATGTCCTTTCCTCGGCCAGCGGGCACCTCCTGGAAATCCACCCGCCGGAAGGGTGCGAGCCGAAAAAAGGAAAATGGAATATTGTCAATCTTCCGGTGTTGCCGCCCCATTTCGATCTGAGTCCCATCCAGAGAAGCGAGGCCCGGCTGAAGATCCTGCTCAAACTTATCAAACGCAAGGACGTTTTTTCCTTGATTAACGCCTGCGACGCCGGACGGGAAGGCGAACTGATTTTCCGCTACATCGTTCAATATGCCCAGGCAAAAAAACCGATCCGGCGCCTCTGGCTGCAATCCATGACCCCGGCCAGCATCAAGGAGGGATTTGCCGCTCTGCGCACCGATGCCCAAATGCAGCCTCTGGCCGACGCGGCCATGTGCAGGTCGGAATCCGACTGGCTGGTGGGCATAAACGGCACGCGGGCCATGACCTCCTTCAACTCCAAACACGGCGGATTTTTCCTGACCACGGTCGGCCGGGTGCAGACCCCTACCCTTATGATCGTGGTGGAACGCGAGGAAAAAATAAAAAAGTTTACGCCGAAAAATTATTGGGAACTTGAAGCGACCTTCCAGGTGAAGGCCGGCCCATACTCCGGCAAGTGGTTCGACGCGAATTTTTCCAAAGAGAACAAAAGCGAGGATTTGAAGCCGGAACGCATCTGGACCGAGGAACAAGCCCGCTCCATCAGGGAAAAATGCTTGCACCAGCCCGGCGCCGTCACTGAGGAAAGCAAACCGACCACTCAGATCGCCCCGCTCCTCTATGATCTGACAAGCCTGCAGCGCGAGGCCAACAGCCGCTTCGGTTTTTCCGCCAAACGCACGCTCCAACTCGCCCAGCGGCTTTATGAGCACCACAAGGTCCTGACTTACCCGCGCACCGACGCCAGGGCCCTGCCGGAGGATTACCTTGAAGTCTCCAGGAAAACTCTTTCCAACCTCGGAGCCGACGCGCATTACGCCCCTTTCGCAAACAACATCCTGCAAAACAACTGGGTGCGCCCCAACAAACGCATTTTCAACAACGCTAAAATATCCGATCACTTTGCCATCATCCCCACGAATATTCTGCCCAAGATGCTGAGCCCGGAGGAGGAAAAGATTTACGACATGGTCACCAAAAGGTTCCTGGCCGTGTTCTATCCGCCGGCCGAATTCACGGTGACGACGCGCATCACCGTTGTGAGGAAAGAATCGTTCAAAACCGAGGGAAAAATCATGATGAAACCGGGCTGGCTGGCCGTTTACGGCAGGGAAGGCGCATCATCCGATGAACACCCCGGCCTCACGCCGGTTCAAGCGGACGAAACGGCCCAGACCATCGACCTGAAAATCATCGGCCAGCAGACCAAGCCGCCGGCGCGCTTTACGGAGGCCACGCTCTTGAGCGCCATGGAAGGCGCCGGCAAACTGGTCGAGGACGAGGAGTTGCGCGAAGCCATGAGCGAAAAAGGCCTCGGCACGCCCGCCACGCGCGCCGCCATCATCGAGGGACTGCTCTACGAAAAATACATGGTCCGCAACGGACGCGAACTGCAACCCACCGCAAAGGCATTTTCGCTTACGGCCCTCCTGCGCGGACTTAAAATCTCCGAACTATGCTCGCCCGAAATGACCGGCAACTGGGAATTCAAGTTGAAACAAATCGAGCATCAAAACTTAAGCCGGGCCGACTTCATGCGGGAGATCTCCGGCATGACCGGCAAAATCGTGGAAAAAGTAAAAACATCGGAGCACGATTCCATCCCGGGCGATTTCGGAGAATTGAAGGCAAAATGTCCAAAATGCGGCGGCACAATCAAGGAGCAATACAGCCGCTTTCAATGCGGCGCCTGCGACTATTTCCTTTGGAAAAATCTGGCCGGGAGACAGTTTGAAGCGAACGAAATCGAGGCTCTTTTGTCCGCGGGGAAAGCCGGTCCGTTGACCGGCTTCCACAGCCAGAAAGGGAAACCGTTCACCGCCACCCTAAAACTGAACGCCGAACATAAAATTGAGTTTGATTTTGCCAACGACCTTGTCCTGCCCGCCGAATACGATTCCGCGCAGGGCGGGCAAGCGCAGGAGCCGCTGGGTAAATGCCCGGTTTGTTCGACACGGGTTTTAGAGGCCGGAAACGCCTATGCCTGCGAAAAGATGTTTTCCAAACCGCCGGGCTGCACGTTCAGGTGCGGAAAAATAATTTTAAGACAGCCCATTGAGCGGCCGCAAATAACCAAACTGCTCTCAACCGGCAAGACCGATCTTTTGACCGGATTTTACTCGAAAAAAGGCCGGCCGTTCAAGGCCTTTCTGGCCCTGAAGGAGGGGAAAATCGCCTTTGAATTCCTGCCAAGGAAAAACAAAGCGGAAAAACCGGAACCCGTCAGCCAAAAACCGGAAGAACCGGATCATAAGGAAAAAGGCCTATCTCCATAGGTGCCGTAACAACTATATATTGAGTTATGTTTGCAATAATCCATGCTATATATTGTGGTTACGGCAGTCAAGGAGATACCCCTTTAAGGAAAAAACATAAGTTACTCCGCAAGCTTATATGAAAACCAAAAAAGGAGCGATCCAGCTTAAGTCAAAAAAACATGTTCCGCGCGACATACCCATGCCCAGCGCCCATGACTGGCGCACCACGGACCAGGACGAAATCAACCGGCGCAAATGGCGGGCACGGCACGAATCCTTCCGCATCCGGGCGGTCGAAAAACTCTACCCCGTATTTTCGAACTTCCATGTGACTTCGCTCAGCGGTATGGACTACCAGGTCGAAATCCGCGACCTGCGCCAACGGCAGTTTTCGTGCAACTGCGTGGATTTCGGCATCAACGGCCTGGGCACCTGCAAACACGTGGAAGCGGCGCTCAACCACTTGAAGGCAACAGCCGGCCAAGCTTTTCACAAGGCGCTCCAGCAGGATTCCGAACGCGTGGACGTCGTGCCTGACATGGAACGCCGCTCGATCCGGGTGGAACGCAATTTTGACAAACTGCCGCAATCCCTGCGCCGACATTTCGACGCCGCGGGACTTTGCACGCAGGAGGATATGCGCGAGGCCCTGGCAGCGCTGCGCAAGGCAGATGGCATCGTTCGCGTATCGCAGGACGTGGCGCCATGGCTGCAAACACTTGAACGCCTCGATGAACGCAAGCGTTTACGGCGTGATTACGAGCAAAAAATTCTCTCCGGCGAATATCCGCAGCACGAGACCAAAATGCCGCTCTTTCCCTATCAGCGCGAGGGCATGCTGCATTTGGCATTCACCGAGCGGGCCCTGCTGGCCGATGAAATGGGGTTGGGAAAAACCATTCAAGCCATCGCCGCCTGCGCGCTTCTCCGGCGCATAGGAAAGGCTCAATGCACGCTGGTCGTCACGCCCGCCTCGTTGAAAACAGAATGGGAGGACCAGATCCAGCGCTTTACCGACCTGCCGCTCCAGGTCGTCTTCGGCGGCCGCCACGTCCGGCTCAAGGCCTATGCCCGGCCGCCATTTTTCACCATCGTCAATTACGAACAGATCGTGCGCGACGTTATGGACGTCAATGCGCGGCTCAAGCCGGACATCGTCATCCTGGACGAGGCACAACGCATAAAAAACTGGGACACCAAGACCGCCCAGGCCGTAAAACGCCTCAAAAGCCGTTATGCCTTTGTGTTGACCGGCACCCCCATCGAAAACCGGATTGACGAAATTTATTCCATAACAAGTTTCCTCGACCCGTCCATCCTGGGGCCGCTCTTCCGGTTTAATCGCGATTTTTACCGGCTCGACGAACGCGGCCGGCCCGCGGATTATCAAAACCTGGACACGCTCCACCGGCGCATCAAGCCGGTCATGCTGCGGCGCCGCAAGGCGGACGTCGAGACGGAACTGCCAGGCCGCACCGATCAGAATTATTTCGTGCCCATGAGTCCCGGCCAGCAGGAGGCCTATGCGGACCACGAAGCCCAGGTGGCCCGGCTCATCAGCGCCGCCAAGCGCCGTCCGCTCACGCAGCAGGAGCAGGAAAAACTCATGCGCGAACTGGCCATGATGCGCATGATCTGCGACACGAACTATATTCTCGATCCCAATGACCGCGTCTGCCCCAAACTGGCGGAGCTGGGCAAGCTTTTCGACGCCTGTCTCTCCGAAACGGACACCAAGATCATCGTATTTTCCGAATGGGAAAGGATGCTGGAACTGGTCCGGGATTTATGCAAACGCGAAAACATCGGCTATGCCTGGCACACCGGCTCTGTTCCCCAGCGCCGCCGACGGGCCGAAATCATGACTTTCAAAAGCGATCCTGAGTGCCGTATTTTCCTGAGCACCGATTCCGGCGGTGTGGGACTCAACCTGCAAAACGCCTCGATAGTGGTCAACTGCGACCTGCCCTGGAACCCGGCCAGGTTGGAACAGCGTATCGGCCGCGCCTGGCGTAAATTCCAGACAAAATCCGTAACGGTCTTCAACCTCGTCGCGGAAAAAACCATTGAAAGCCGCATGCTTGAAACCCTGGCCGCGAAACAAGGGTTGGCCGACGGCGTGCTGGACGGCCGAGGCGATTTTTCGGAAATCAAGTTGAAAGGCGGCAGGCAGGCATTCCTGAAACGCCTGCAGCAAATCATGACCGCGCCGGTCCCGCCACCGGAAAAACCGCATGTTTCCGTATTGCCGGCGGACCGCGCTTCAGGGTTTGCCGAACGCGCGGCTGCCTTGCTGGAACAACGGCTTGTTGCCTGCGAAGAACACTTCCCAGCGGAGGGCGTTCATTCAGTGATGACGGTGGTCGTGAACCGCGACGCCGAATCATGGCGCGAACGGCTCGCCGGTCTGCACGCGGAATTTTTCGGCAAGGACAAAACCGATCCGCTGGCGCCTGTTCATCTGCAGGTAATGGATCGCGCCACTGCCGAAGCCTTGAAACAAATGGCCGAGTTTGGATTGATAACAACCGCCGTGCGCGCCACGCGCCATCTCTTTCCTGTTGAAACAGAGAATACCAAGCCTCTCTCTCTGGAAGAACAACGCCTTATCGCCGGCTTGCGTCAGAACGCCGCGCGCAAACTCAAGGCAGCGCGCGCACTGGCGCTGGCCGAACTGGCCGATGAAGCGAATGTTCCGCTGGCAGAGGCAATATGTCTGATGGGCAGGGCAAAGGCTGCGGAAAAACGCTGGCAGGAGCCGAAAACCGTCGCGGAAGCCCTGACCGGTCCGTTGGCGCAGGTCTGGGGCGCGATGCATCCGGAGCTCATGGCTCTGGCAGAAGGCCGCCCTCCGGCCGCCGTGCCCATATTGTGCGACAAGCTTGAGCCGCTGACCGTTTGAGCGGCGCATAAGACCCTGAAAAATCAAGCCCTGAATTTAAATCATAATTTTCCTGGCGCTGTTGCGCAGCTTGGCGCCGGCGGCCAGGATGCGGATGATTTCCAGCGTCTCATCCGGCGAGAAAGGCTCCTTGCCGGTCTTGACCATCTGAACGAAATTTTTCAGCATGTTAGAGTAAAAATACGCGCCGTCTTTGATGGTAATCTGCCGCCAGCCTTTTGTTCCATAGAGGTTTACTTGGAACACATATCCCATTTGCTTGTTGGCCGTCAGGGTGAAAAGTCGGCCGTCCTTGTATTCGACCGTCAGCAAATCCCGATTTATGCTTCCGGCGTTGCGTACCGATTTGACTCCCGGGCCAACCAGCGTGATCAGAGCTTCCAGCGGATGGATGCCATAAAACACCAATTCATTGGGGCCTATTGCGCTGCCGGTTACGATGTCGCCCACCGCTTCCCGGTCCTTGCGGTTGAATTCGTCGATTTCCCTGGCAAACCGCAGGGCCGAGCAGGACATGAACAACGTCTTGTGTTTGCGCGCCAGCGCCACAATCTTTTCCGCCTCGCGCGGGTCGGCTGAAAGCGGCTTGTCCGCAAACGTGGGTATTTTTTCCTTCAAAAACACCGCGGCGCGCTTCTGGTGCGCCATGCTGCAGTCATCCGGTATCATGACCGCATCCACCTTGCCGATCACATCCTCCTGACGGTCAACGACGTTGGGAATATCGCAGACTTTGGCAAGCAATTCGGCGTCGGCGCGGTTGTCATCGTACACGTGCGTGACTTTAGCTCCCGGCACCCTAACATCATCGGCATAGACCGGGAATTTGTGTTCCTTTACAAGCTGTTTGTCGCTGCCGTTGAACATTTGTCCCCAGCTTCTGGCATGATAAAACTTCGCTCCGCCAATTAATGCTATCTTGATCATCACATTTCCTCCAATGTGTATGTTTTATCGATCAATTGTTTCCCGCTCATTATTAAAATCAGGCACAAAGGCACATAGGCAGAAGGCACAAAGTTATTTCAGAATTTTCATTTCCGACTATGTGCCTCTGTGCCTTTGCCACTTTGTGCCTATTTCTGCTGAATCTTCACTACATTTCCACTCTGTGAACTTTCCCAAATGGCCTCGGCGATCTGCATTGCCTTGGCGCCGTCAAACAGATCGGCCCGCAGTTCGTCGAGCCCGAGAATTTTACGGGCAAAATTCTGCAATTCGCCCCTGTAACCAACCACGCCTTCAGCCTTGCTGGCCAGATATTCGGTGAATTCCGGGCGCCACTGGAATATCTGCGCCCGGCCCATTGCGCCGCCTCCGGCCAGGGGATTGATCAATTCCGGCATGGGTTTTGCATTGGCGTGATAATTCAATTCCACCATGTCGCGCACTTCCAGCCAGCATTCCATGCCGGCCAGCATGAAATATTCGGACATCTGGAATCCGGGCCCCTGGCAGGCGTTCATGTTCATTGCGCAGACCGCGCCGCTCTTGAACCGCACGGATATCGCATAGGCAAAATTGGCCGAGCCGTTTTCATGGCGCTTGACAACATTCAGGGCCGCATAGATTTCCGCAACGTCGCCACCGAAGAACCGGATCAAGTCGAAAATATGGACCGCCTGCCCTATCAAATAGGCGCGTTCCGCTTCCTTGATGCCCCAGATGGCCGGGTAGCGTCCGTTGCAGAATCTCACTTCCATCGCAGTTACCGGACCGAATTCCTTTTTCGAGGCAATCCCCTTGGCCATACAGTAGGCTGTGGAACTGCGTTTCATGAACGCCATGGCGCCGTACAATTTCCGTTTTTTAGCGTATTCCGCCAATTCCAACGCCTCCTTGTATGTCATGGCTGATGGCTTCTCCACGAATATGGGCAGGCCCTGATCCAGACAACGCTTGCCGATTTCATAATGCATTTGCGGCGGGCCGACGACTATGGCGCCGTCCAGTTTTTCCTGCTTGAACATGGTGTCAAGGTCGGTATACATTCGCCGCGCGCCGAAATTGCGGGCATTTCGTTCAGCCAACTCTTTTTTCTGGTCGCAGACCGCAACCAGATCTATCTCCGGAGTCGTATGAATGGTCGGATAAAGACTGGCCGTGGCATGGCCGCCGCACCCGACAAACGCTAATTTTGCCGATTTGCTTTCACTGCTCATGGTTGCCTCCTGTTGTTATTTTTGATTTTCGATTGCCGATTTTCGATTTTGATTCCAAACAATCCAAAACGGAAAATTAATTGACGCCTATGACTATACCGATCCGCGGAAATCCGGCAATGGACAGGAACACCTGTTTTGTGTATTATTTCACCATGCAACTTTATTACGACCCGAACATACGCATCCTGATCATTAACCGGAAACCACTGCCGAGCTGGCACAGTGACGATTTCAGGGTCTCTTTCTGGCGGTTATATTGGAACAGCAAGCCCGGCGCGTTGATCCGATACCGGCAGGAAACCGTCGAATTGACGCCTGACCGGATCGTGCTGGTGCCGCCAAACACCCCCATCAGCCAGAGGCTGACTTACGGCGCGCCGCAGCAATTCTTTGCGCATTTTTTTGCCGATGCCCCGTTCGACCACCTCAACCCGAAGATTTATGTTTTCAAGGCCGAACCGCACATGCTGAAAACAATCAAGTCCGTGCCGCTCGATGCGACGGAATCCATATCTGCCTGCACGACCGGAGCCACGCTGCTGGTGCGTGGTCTGATCAATTCCCTGCTGGCGCGCATTCCCGAGGCGGATTTCAAGTCGTTGCATATTCCCGCTCAGCTTGCCGAAAACATGGCTTTTATAGAAACGCACATCCGGCAAGCGGTATCCAACAGGGAAATCGCGCGGCACCTGGGCTTGAGCGTCAACACCATGCTCAGGCGTTATCAGCGCGAACTGGGCATGTCTCCCCAGAAGTATCTGCGGCAAAGGCGCATTGAAAGGGCCTGTGCTCTACTGCATGATCCGCAGCGGAGCATCAAACAGGTGGCGGAAGAGACCGGATTTTGCGACCGGTATTATTTTACCAGGATGTTCAAAAAACTGCAGGGCGTAACTCCGCGCCAATACCGGCTCCGGTTTGAATAACAACGTTACGGCACGGAAATAATGGTACCCTGCGGAAGATATTCATAAGCGCCCATGTCAACGACACCGGAAAACCGGTCGATGCGGGAACGGCCGTCAAGATCAGACTCCAAAAGTCGGATCTGATCAGTCCAATTTTAAGTTTCTTTTTATCGCAGTAATTTTTGTCTTCAAATCGGAAATATTATTTTTAACGACCTTAAAGGCTCTCCTGAGATTCACGCCAAAATATTCATGCGTAAGAATATCCCGCATGCCCGCAATCTGTTTCCAAGGAACTTCGGGATACT
>Ga0074199_1001997_pt1 | contig 14347 bp, 15 predicted proteins | sample EPASupsiteSAE347_FD_64528 | JGI IMG/M metagenome (GOLD analysis project Ga0074199, IMG submission 64528) | Bioremediated contaminated groundwater from EPA Superfund site, New Mexico - Sample SAE3-47 | ecosystem: Environmental > Aquatic > Deep subsurface > Groundwater > Contaminated ...
TCACCAACATAGGAACCGATCATCAGGATATGCTCGGTCCCGACCGCCCGTCGATTGCCCGTGAAAAGCTGGGTATATTACGAAGAAAGAGAACTCTTGTTACCGGCGAAAAGGATCCCCGGATACTTGAAATTTTCTCGCAAGCCTGCAAAAAGATTCAAACCAAACTTGTAACCGTAGAAACTCACGATAATTTTCATTGCCTTGAAAGCAACCATAAGGGCCATACCGTCGAAATCACCGGAATAGACGAGAAAATAAATTATCCGCTTGCCGGAATGCATCAATTGGAAAATTTATCGGTGGCTTTGGCAACAATCGATTGTTTGCGGGCAAACCGGTTCGATATTCCGCCCGAAGCCGTAAAAAAAGGAATCGAATCCGTCGTCTGGCCCGGTCGGCTGCAATGGTTCGATGGGAATCCGCCTATACTGATTGATGGAGCGCACAACAATGAGGGGCTTCACAGCTTACTCGACTACCTCGATCGTTTTCCGATGCCGCGCCCTTGTCATCTTATTTTAGGTGCGCTGCAAAAAAAACCGGTTGCCGCGATGGCGGATTTGTTGGCTTCCAAAGCCGATTCCCTCTCTTTCGTGGCTCCCACATGCTTGCGAGCTTTGAAACAGGATGATTTTAAAGCGCTGGTTTTACCCACGAACTCCCGCTGGCAATGGCATGAAAACTTGAATTCCGCTCTCGACGCCGGAAAGAATTCCGCTTCAATTCTGGTAACCGGTTCGCTTTACCTGATCGCCGATTTCCTGCGCCTGCGATCTTCAACCTCTTAAATGTTCGATTACGGTGTAGAAGCTTTTCTCGCCGATACAAAGCTTTCCGGGCGAGTCGGATTGGTAACGAACAACACCGGACGCGATCGACACGGAATACACACCGCCGACAGGATTCAAGCTCACGGAAAACTTGAGCTGAAAGCGATTTTTTCTCCGGAACATGGCTTCGGCTCTGATGCGCCGGACGGCGAAGCCGTGGACAGCTCCAAACATCCGAAGTTCGGGGTTCCCATCATCAGTCTTTATGGAACCCGCAAAAAACCCTCGCCACAAGATTTAGAAGGATTGGATCTACTCGTTTACGATATTCAGGATGTGGGCGTCCGCTTCTATACGTATATCTCGACGCTGAGAAACATCCTGGAAAGTGCGGCCGAATGCGGATTGCCGATGCATGTGCTTGACAGGCCCGATTTGCTTGGAGGCGAATCCGTCGAGGGGCCGAATCTGACGGAAGGATTCTCGTCGTTCATCGGGCACCTTCCCGTGCCGTTAAGATATGGCTTGACGTGCGGCGAACTTGCCGGCTGGTGGAACCATCGCATGGGAAATACCGTTAAATTAACGGTCTGGCGATGCCGAAATTGGAAAAGAGGAATGGCTTTTGAGAATTTGGGCGTGCCTTGGGTAAAACCTTCGCCTAGCATGTCGACAACGGCAACCGCCCGCTTTTATCCGGGCACCTGCCTGTTCGAAGGCACGAATCTTTCAGAAGGACGCGGAACCGAAGCCCCTTTCCAAATCATCGGCGCCCCTTGGATAAATGCCGATCTTTGGTTGGAAAAACTGGTTCCGCTTTTGCCGCCTTCGGTTACCGCAACGAAAGCAGCCTTTAAGCCTACGTTCTCCAAATTCACAGGCGAAGAATGTCGCGGAATCAAACTTGCGACTCGAAATTACATCTTGTACAAATCTGTCGACATTGGTATTAGAGCGATTCATTCGCTCATTCGAACTCATCCCGGCAAAGTCGCATTCGAGCATCGGGGGAATTTCAGACAACCCTTTTTCGATTATCTGGCGGGAAATTCGTGGCTTAGAGAAGGTTTGGCGGCGTTAGAGCCCATAAATAAGCTTGAAGAAAGAGCCGGGCTGGAATCTTTACCCTTCACCGAAAGCAGACGCGCTTTTTTTCTTTACCCTTCTGGAAGTATTTGAGACCCGTGATTTTCTTTTACCGACTATTCAATCGAGTTGCCACCAATGAAGATGAGTAGTAATAATCCTAGTCATCATCAGGCACTATTGAATTTTAAAAAGGCAATTCTAAACCAATGGATCATGAATAAAGTAAAAGGCAATATATCCAAAACTTGATTGTGACGAATTACTAGTTGGAATTGGCATAATATATTCGGCTCACGTTTCCCGGAATGGTCTTTACCATAATTGCGTTCGCCAATACAGCCGTTACCTTGAAGACTTTGCCTATAACGGAATCCACTCCCACGTCGATTAATTCTCCGTTAAAGGAAATATGCGCCGTCGATCCGGTAACGGACAATACCAGCAGTGAGGCGGCACCGCCATATTCGTGGACATCTATATTACTGGTTACCGAACATTGATCGCCGATTTTTGTTTTATCATCCTTGGGGTGACAACAATCTACTCTCAATGAAATCAGGAATCGCTTGCGGACTTTTTTGTCAATCGCGCCGTTTGCAGCTACCGCGATTCCTCTCAACTCGTCAACCGACAGCAATGAAACATCCACTGATTCAACATCGCGAATCAATACTTTTTCCCGGACAATAGACAAATTCGAGGAAAAAACATTGGACATCTCGAATGCCCGCATGGTTTTCCCTTGCGTTTGGTAGGAATCTTCCCGCTCAACAAGATATAGAATCCCTAGAGGGGTTACCGAAAAGTTGTTATCGGAGGGTCCAAGAACTATTTCTTGCCAAAAAATCTGACCGGGTTTATAAATACCGATGTCGGTTTCAGGAGTACAAACGGGAAATCGAAAAATGACGATGGGCTCTCCGGTTGGTGTCGTCGGGCCTGGACGAGCCAATAAATCAAAATCAAGAGATGGATTAACTTTGATTTCACGAAGCCTTCCGGAACAATCATAAATTCGATAATCCTTATACGATACAACCGTCTCATCAGTTCCGCTTTTCACGATAGTGCTGGGATAGCTGGTCTTTTTTAAAAGTTGCGCAACCGCGCGAGTTCCATTTCGTAGGCCGATGATAGTATCCTGGAGCCAAAGTCCTTTTATCGTTTCTTGCCTTGCATGGGTCATAACCTGAAATGATGAACCCAAAAGCAAGATAAGGAGAATGATCGCAACAAGAAGTTCTATGAGAGTAACACCATTTAAACGGAATCCTCGTCGTATAGCTCTTAAAGCTTGTTTTGAATTCATGACCCTCCGAGCCCTCCGGTAAAGCGAGAAATCAGTATTTCCTCGGCGATCTTTTCCGTGAATTTCAGAGAATTGTTTTTGGGGGATAGCGGATAAACCTCGCTTTCGACTTCAAGCGAATATCCGTCAAGGGCATAACGCATTCCTTTGTTGGCGCTATTTAATGAAAGAGTGGTTAAACTATAGCTGCCTCGATATGGGGAAATATCATCCGGCGGATCTTGTGAGAACAAATCATACGCTTTTTCCGATGGCTTCAAGACAAGATCTTTGTGACTATCGGAAGAAACATCGAAAAAAGATTGCTCCAATCCCTTTTCCAGCACTTCGTAGCATTCCTTGGGTAAGAGACGAAGCTTCAAAAGCGCGTGTTGTATTCCGGATTGAGCCAGATAATACGCCTGAAGATTTCTCAGCGTAGTTTTATTCTGAATTGAAAGATTGCTGTTCGATTTGATCATGACTACCATGATGATTCCAACGATGAAAGCCATGAAAAGAATGGAGATCAGGGCAATTCCCTTTCGATTAGTCATATTTCAGCGCTCCAAATCACTTTTGAGACCAACCAGAAATAGATTTTGCGCCAAAGGATCATCTTTGGGATCCATTGTTTTTTTTAGGCTCCATTGAATCTGAAGAATCATTTTTTTTATTAAGCTTGGTTTTCCATCGGCATCATTAGCCGTTACATCATTACAGGAGTAAGTTTTCGGCCCCACGCGAAACTCAACGGAATCGACATCAATGCATTTCAGCCTGACGCGAAGATAAAATCCCTTGGAGTTCAGTATAATCCCGTCTCCTTTAAATGTATTGGCCTGAGTATCCCGACAACCAGTTCCAAACATTTTCGGAATCGCAATTTGAAGAAGACCATTGATGGAATCAATATTCTTGGGATCCGCGAAACGGCTCGGATTTCCTGCTCTGATACACCTCCATGGAATTTGAAACATGAGCGTATCCATCACGAATTTCGCATGCGAAATGGCAACCGCCTCGATATACGAGCGCTCGGTTTCCCGCACGGCGCCGGTTAAATAATTAAATATCGCGAGAAAAAGCGAAGCAAGTATCAAAAAAGCCAACATGATTTCTACAAAGGTAAAAGCTCGGGGCGCCCTATGAAACACCCCGGGTGTCTTACCTAGTTTCGGCATTGATACCCTCCCTCCGATAATACGGAGGCTGCCAGGTGCTAAGGCCTTGTTAATAAATAACTGTAACAAATTTCGTTCATCGACCGGCCATAAGAGCCTGTAAGAAAACAACTATTTGTAATGGTTATTTTCTAACAGGCTCTAAGAAATTCCGACTTGCCTATTTGAAGGTGACTGGAACACACATTACCTGATGATTTCCGCTCGGATCCATGGCTTCAATGAAAAAATAAGGCTTTTCAGGAAGTTTCAAGGATTTCGGTTTGATTGTTGTCGGATTAGCTTCACCCACTAAAACCGGTTGATTGTTGACAACTTCGCAAATTCCATATTTCACACTATTTTCATCAACCCGGTCATTATCCTGTAGAACCACCTTTAGGTTAATCTCTTTGTCTTTGGAAAGAAATAAATTACACTGATCAGCAGCGAGAACCATTTTTGTTCCAAGTTCAATGCCCGCAACCCGGCTATCGACCTCCGTGCCTGCTTGAGAAAAAACGGTTCCTTTAAAATGGACATCAGCCGTTTTTGGTAGAGGATACTTGTTGGCGGGGGTTTCTACAGCCCAAACAATGCCTTTTCCGCCATCGGATGTTACTTCCAGGCCGCATGTCGGAGGAGTAATATCGGTTACTTTCACATGGAGAGCTTTGCTTCCGTTGGCAAATATGGTCTTGAGCTGCCCCGGTTTTTCCTCATATTTGAACGGACGACTGAGAAAAACACTCACTGCCCCTTTCGAACAAGGATCCAAAGGCGTGACTTTCATTTGATTCATGGGAAGATTTTCCTCGCAAGATGCAAGCATACTTTTATTTTGTCGCACGTCGTCGAAAAACCAATGGATTGATGTTGCTCCGGACCATTCGACATTTGTTAAATGTTGATCTTTCCAAGAACCGGGGGGGGTATTCCCAAAAATTTCCGATTGAGCGGAGAGGTAGATGGGAATATCCTCGGAGAGCGTGGCCGGAAGCGGAGACCCATTTACTCCGGAAATATCGACTGTATATATTGGCGCCGGACCGACCGGTACCGGGGGAAGGGTTACGCCCTGAAGCCAGGGAGTCTTCTCCGGGTCGATTTTAGATGCGGACTTATCGCCCTGAGAAGTTTCTTGGTCTTGAGCGAAAATGGGCGCCGACAGAAATGCGATAAGAAGCGCCACAAAAATCAGTGTATTTAGGTGTGATATTTTGGGTTTCAAGATGATATTCATTGTTTATTCGTTCCGACTGCCTTCAAAAGATGTTTGGGTATTAACAACATACAGGGGTAATTGAACCAGAGTCTGGTTTCCGGCGGAATCCTTGGCATTTATGACCAATTCCAAATCGGGTTGATCTTTATATTCATCTCTCGGATAGTTGGGAATTCGAAAAAGGTAGGAACCGTCGATCTTTTCAACATCAGCACCGGTAGTCTTGTTCCGAATGTAACATTTCGCGCCGTCTGGGTTGAATTTATAGTTATCGGTCATTTGAACGGCAGCGAGGAAAGGAATACTTCGTCGAACATAAACACCTTTCACCGATTCTGCTCCAATATGGGCAATCCGCGTTTGGTCGTCTTGACTGAGAATCTTCATCGGAACTTCTACTGCTTCTGTAGTTTTCTTGCCGCTGTCGTCAAAAATCATCCCCTTGAGAGCAATCTTAGCGACTTTATCTTTTGGTCGAGCATTCTTTTTGTCGGCGGGTTCAAAAACAGCAATTAGGTTTGCTTCCTTCAAACCACCGTCAAGCTGAGCTTCGGGATTAAAACTATCGTTTGCAATTTGATCGCGAAGCTGGTTCACGAGATCCTGTTCGCTAACCGCAAGTTTATTGGAACCGGCGCCTTCTTGAACGATGGCATATAGATTTGGGGCTGTGCAATCATGACATTCGACACCTATTGTCTGGTTGGCGGTTACACGCTGTTCGGCAGTAGTAGGTGTGGTTGTAGCCGCCGCCGCATTTTCTGTTCCGCCCTCCGTGGTCGGAGTTGTCCCATTGGCAGCTGCGTTCTCTGAACCCGCGCCGGTTGTCGGAGTTGTAGCATTAGCGGCTCCGTTCTCCGTTCCCTCGGAAGTTATCGGAGTTGTACCGTTAGCACCACCGTTCTCTTCGCCTTCGGATGTTTCGGAAGTGGTTCCCTGATTGCTACCTTCAGTCGTTCCTTCGGAACCTTCAGTAGTGGTCCCTGAGACCTGGCGAGCGCCGGAGTTGCTTACCCGGTATTCTCCCGGTTCGGGAAACATATTTTCGTTTGTTGCGCAATTGGTATTCTCATTACTTAGTGTCACAAGTGAGCCGTCGTCATTAACCTTTTCAGTCGTCCAGTCGATAGTCGGAGCACCTGTATATTTTGCATCGTTCTGGGCTCCTTCAAGGCTGGTAGGCTCTTCCTCGTAAAGGATGGAATGTTCTTGTCGCTTATACTTTTCATCCTCAAGAACGTGAATAAGCCCAGTATCAGGGTTTCCGCCCCGAAATTTATCGGGTAGAGAATTATCAACCACCAGGGTCATGGGAGGAGATTGAATTGTCGAATTTGCTGCCGTGGAAGTGGTTGCGGCTGTTGTGGGAACCGACTCAGTATTTGAAGTTGTCGTCGATTCAGAATAGACCATAGCTGCCATAGTGAATAACATCAATAAACTCAGGAAAATTTTTGTAAATGCTCTCATGAAGAAGCCTCCTTGGTAAATTTCTCCGGTTTAACCCGAAGTTTAAAAATATGACGAAAACTATTGTATTTAGTCATTTCGGATTGTACAAGTATCAGTATGGATTATCAAGGTTAAAGGTGTGCCGCTCTGATATGTTTTTATTGTACCTCCTTGGCTTATATTAAAATTATCCTTACATAAATGATATTTAGAAGCAAATTTCGCGCCAACCTGTGTACAGAACTTGTTTGACCATTATCTACCGATACTACGGGCAAGTTATATTAGTCTACAATGTCATTACATTTCTTGAATAATAAGAAGAATAGGAATCATGAAAAATGCATATATGCAATTTATATTGCATATATGCATTTTTTTTTATTGTGAAGTAATTAGACGTCTTCCTCGGCGTTTGCCTTTGCCAACGCCGAGGAAGACGCTGCAAAGTTTTCCGGCAAAAAAGACGGTTACAAGTATACCGGGATCGGCAATGTTTCCGGGAATTCTTGGGTTTCTGGCTACTTCAAGGGGTTCTTTATCATACTTTTGAATCTTTCTTTTTCTGTTGGTTCGATGTCTTCCCGCTGGAGAATGATTTTGACATGTTCTTCGGCTTTTTGTCTATTTCCGAGAACCAGAAGAGTTTTTATGTAAATTTTGTCAACGTTAAAGTGCCTTTCTGGAAAAGAAATCGCTCTTTCAAGGTATGGCAAAGCTCGACCTGGTGAAGCAATATTGAAAAATATTTGCCTACCTATTTCAAATGGAAATTCCCAATTCTCGGGGTTTGCTTGCAAAGCATTATCAAATGCCCTAATGCTTTCCTCCACGAGAATTCTATTGTTTTCGCGATGAGCTTTCCGCATCCGCATATATGTTTTTAATCCCCAAGCATCCAGTTCTTGAGGGTTAAGCCAAGTAATAGCATCAAGAATAGGTAGAAGCCGATGATAACTTGCCATTACATTTGCGGAGTCATAATCAAACTGAATCCATAAAGAACCGATGGCTAATTCTCGAATGCCGAGCATTTGAACCAAAATCAAAGCAACATCATTCGCCTCACTTATTGCTCTTTTTCTCACGAGAAGAGCCTGAGAATCAATTATTGATTCCATGAAGATGCCTGTACCCACCATCAAGACGAGGAATAAACATAAAGTATCAATGCGTTTCATCAGGAAATCTCTTGTCGTTCCAGAAGCCAAGATGCCAAGCAAAGAATGACCACGCAGAGCGATACTGAATATAATATCGCGGCAAAATCATAGGAATATGGGATGGTTTGCGAATTGATTGCGGCATCCTTTAGGTCGAACAATGAAAAATTGGGTAACAGGTAATACGCAATTGCTATTCCCTTGGCAACGACACCTTGAGTTTCATGAATGATCAAGTGAAGCGAGTAGGTCATATTCCCGACAATGAGAATGAAGAAACAAAGCATGAGAGCAACCAGAAAGCTTGTCCCTATGGAGAAAAATACGGAAAAGGCTGTCAAAACACATAATTCCTCAAATAGGAAAACCAACGATCGAAACATGCTAAAAGACAAAGGAAGCCCTATCCCGGCAGAAGTAAGGAAAAATATAGCGACCATTAAAACGAAATTCAGAATCAAAGCCAGTATTGCGCCGGAAAAAAGACCATAAACCACTTGGCTTCGCGAAACATTCATGCTAAGTATGGCATGAAGTGTGTGATGATCCCTTTCTCCTGGAAACAACGGAAGGGTATTGAAGATAACCAGAAAAACACCGAACACCTTTAAAAGAGTCATTCCTGCATCCAATACCATTTTTTGTCGAAATGACTCATCTCCTTTGCACGCAATGATCATAAAAAAAACCAAAGCCAAGGCAAAAAAGAGAACCAAAAAAAGAGACCTGGCTTGTAAACTTTTCCGAAGAGTATTCTTCGCCAAAACCCAAATGGGATTCATTGTGCTTTCTCCTTGGCGTCAAGTTCGGCAGCCAGCAGGTTGAATCTTCTTTCAATCGGGTCAGATGCCCCCGTCAGGCTAATCACCTGGAACTCAGCATGAACACTTTGAACGAGTAATTCATTACGAGTCTTTTCGTCAGGCAGTAAGATGGAGAATGTGTTTTCATCGACCATGTTTTGAATAAGGGATGAAAACCTTTCGGAAAAGCTTTGAGGGTGACCTTGCACCAAGGCAATAAATGGGGGTTCCACAGCCACGACCTCCGATCTGTTTATTATCCCCGATAGTGCCCCGGCCATAATAAATGCGATCCGATCGGCAATTTCACGCGCAAAAGCCGTGGCGTGAGTATTGATAAAGATTGTTTTTCCTTCGCTTCTCATTTCAGTGATGATTTCTCGAACCAATTGTTGCCCAAGAGGATCAAGACCTAGAATCGGCTCGTCAAGAAAAACCACTTTCGGATTTGCCAATAAACATCGACAAAGATTTAACCGTTGAAGCATTCCCTTGGAATAGCTTGTAAGCGGCTTATTGCCATGAGAAATTAAACCAGTTTTTTCAAGGAGTGTGGCTATTCGACCTTTTTTCACATCTCCGGTAATTCCCCCCAAATCGGCAAATAATTCCAAAAAAGAAGGACCATCAAGGTGGGGATAAAAAATCGGGTGTTCAGAGAGGTAACCTACGTTGGCCCGCGCTTCCGGCTTGAAAACCGGGATTCCCAAGACAAATGCCTCTCCGGAAGTAATCGGAAGAAAATTGAGCAATACCCGAAACAAGGTTGTTTTTCCCGCACCATTATGCCCAAGGAGAACAAAAACCTCTCCCTCTTTGATCTCCAGGCTGATTCCCTTTAAAATATCATGGTCTTTTTTACTAGAAAACCAATGGTTTGTTTGGTAGCCAAAACCCAAATTGTTGGTTTGAATGACATTCATGTTGAATTTTGCCTCACCTCTTCTGAAAGAGGCCCTTTACTCGAAGGGCCACGGAAATGACAGCCAAAAGAGACGTTGCCAGAACACGCTCCCAAAGCTGTTGTTGTTTTCCTGCAACAGAAAAGCGGTAAAAGGTCTGGTATTCCTGATTGTCTCCAATTGTTTGTGAGACAGTTGCAGCCGGGAAATGTTCTTCCATTTCCTCTGCTGACTGAACCTTTTCGCGTTGAGTTAAATACTTCTGCAGCTCCTTTGCCGTTTGTCCCCAAAGGGGAAATGCCGAAAAAAAGCAACAAAGGAAAACAATGCAAACATATCGTCCACGGATGACGTAGATACCCGAAATGCGCCCGGATGGCGCGGGTTTTCGGGTATACCATTTATGCAAGAGATTACATGAGAACATTGCCTCTAACCTCACCCCTTTTTGGAGATAAGTCGAGCATTCTGGATGTTCACCAAACCGTCTGTTTGCCATTGTTCCACAGGATTTAGCGTGAGAATTCCGGTAAAAGTTGCCTGTTGATCCCAATAACCAAGATTCGTAGTTTGAGACCCCAGAATAACCAAAGTTGAGTTAAAAATATGCGGCGGAACACCACGACAACAACCATCCCAATAGTATTTTCCAATCAACAAACCCTGAGAGTCTTTTAACTGAAATCCTCCAAGAACATAACCGCCGACGATAACTTCTTGTTGATTGAGACCTTGAATGGGAGAAGAAAGTCGAACAGCCACAAGTCCGCTTGGGGACTTGGGTGCCAATTTTTCCAACTCCTCCCAAGGAAATAAAATCGACCCGGTGGCAATGGCAATAGGCTGTATGTTTGGTTCCCCGGCCGGCATTATCTTCTCAGCCGTCATTCGGAAAATGAATCCCTCTTGGGGTTGTGGATCGACGAAAAAAGTTCCTGTAACCTTTACCGGTCGCAATCGCTCGAATGAAACTTCAACAGGAGATTCCACTAGAATGAATTGGTTGTACTCAGGTTTTGGCCCGTAGCAACACGTTTGGGTTGATGCCATGAGGCAAAAGGTTCTTATTTTTTCCCCTTCGGAAAGAGGAAACATGAAGCCTGCAAGGGAAACTTTTGCCCCATCAATGGCTTTTATAGGGCTTGGTACCTCCGGCGGATTGTCCGTGGCAAACTGCCAGGTCTTAAGGGTTTGAAAGGAAACCAGATTGTTTCCCCCGGTGTCATCAATGGCAATGGATTTATGTCCCAAAGGCCCCTTTGTTTCCCTTACCTGAGGATTCCACGCATCATTGCCGGGGGTTACATCCACATTGGCCGATCCTGGGGAGTGCCAATACGAACCCACCAAACAGGTTACGACGGCAAGACCGATGAATATGCTTTTCTTCATTTTTTTTCCTCATGATCGGACGGTTTATTGCCGTTTTCCTGTTCAACATCTCCCTCAAATCCTTTAGGATGAGAGATTCGTAAGGCCCGCATGGTACCTTTGAAACGAACCCATGCATAACCCTCGAAGGCTGGCAATTTTTTCAGTGCGTCAGATTTGCCGATAAAGTGAGAGGATTTTCCTGCTTTTTCTCCGGCAAGGCGCATGGGGTCAGAAATGAGAGTCAGTTCAATCCGCTCATTTTGGGGGCTCAGAATGGAAAGAGGAATTCGCTCGTCAGAAATGGGAATTGAACGATTGGTTTCATTCCCACCATCCAGCAACCAGATTTCAATATTTCCATCGATAATTTTGACTTCCGCATGGCCGACCGCACACCCTTCAATCTCATGTAAAATTCCGCCATGAGGGGGAATGTGCCCCTCATGCTCGTGTTTTTCATGAGCGTTGCTCTTTGAACTTTTTTCCTCAGTGAATGAAGGAACGGAAAGAATAAGAAATACGCCTAGAACTAAAACCATATGTGTGAACATTCGCGAATTCATTGTCAGCTCCTTTGTTTGCCCGCTTACATTGATTGCGGGGCAAGGTTGTGAAGGACGTTCAGACGATAGGCCTGAAACGCCGGAATAAGGCCGGTTAAAATGCCCGAGAAGACGATGAGGGGAATAACTAGGATATCGAACAAATCTGTAAACCAGGGGTCCAAAGCCACGCCTGTTTCTGACTGAATGAGAACCGAACCGGCGTAGATCATCAGGCGCCCAAGGCCCACCCCAATCAATCCGCCAATGGCCGTTATCACGGCCGATTCGGCAAGGACCAGCCCGAACACCCATCGGCGAGAAGCTCCCAAACAACGCAAAAGAGCATAATCCCGACGACGCTCTCTCAAGGCATTCAGGAGAGAAACGAAAAGAAAGAGTGAAGCAATGAGGACGACCATAGCGGCAATCCCTAAGAGGACATTGTCAACCCACCCGATGATATTGAATAGTTGAGGCATTACCTCATTGGGGATGACCAATTGGGCGGTCGGGTTTTGGCTTAACATGAATTTGAGATCCCGAACCCCTGGATGCATAACCCCGCCACGGATTTTCTTTATTTTCACCAGAGCCCCGGATACTTCACGACTTTCAAGATCAACTGCCATTTTTGCCACATTGTCCCCATGACCACCAAGCGTGAAAAAGCGTTCCAGGGGGATATAAATGGCTCGATCATGGGGCGTGCCGGTCCGAGCGAGAATCCCAACGAAAACCAACCTGTCATTTTCATGAACCGGATCGCCAAAGTTAACCCCACACACAGGGTTAAATGAATCACCCAACTTTATTCCCAGCCTTTTTGCGGCTTCCCAACCGGCAACCGCCTCATTCACCGAAGCGGAAGTGTATGCATGGCCTTGCCCACCAAACTGGGGCTCGAAATTGATGGTTTTTCCGGGAAGATATTCAAAGTTTTGGAAAAATGTCGAATCAATGGCGTTCACCCGAACCCCGGCGTAGGAATGCCCAGAGCAGAATGGAATAACCGCTTCAACCATTGGTTGTTTTTTCAACTCATCAAGAAGCGTCCAGGGAATTTTCCCCGGCATTTCTTCCAGGTGATAAACGGCATTCAACACAATTTGAAGCGGGGATCCCTTTGGTCCTATGACCGCATCAACCCCGAGGCCTATTCTGGCAAAGTGCTGGTGAGTTTGATTTCGAAGTGAGACAACAGCGGTCATCAAACTGACTCCCAATGCGAGACTCATTACGGTTGCCAACGTGGAAAGCGCATGTTGCCGCAAGCTTCTTATTATGAGGGAAAAGAAACTCATACATTTCCCTCCAAGTTGGTTTTCTTGGTAAAGGCCTGATTTAATTCTCCAATTGCCACTTTTCTAGGGAATCTCCCGACTACTGCCGGATCGTGACTGATAAGGAGAACGGTGCAATTTTGTTTGGCGGCAAGAGACAGAATTAAATCCAAAATTTCAAGCGCCCTCTTGGGATCGAGAGAACCGGTTGGTTCGTCTGCCAGAAGCAGCGTGGGTTTATGCGCTAAAGCACGAGCCACGGCTACTCGCTGCTGTTCACCAATGGAGAGCTGATATGGTCGATGGTGAAAACGGTCCGACAGTCCGACTTCCCCCAACAACCATTTTGCCCGCTCTGAATCGACTTGGGTCCCGGACAGGGTCATACCGATCAAGACATTTTCAAGCGCGGACAAACCCTGAAGGAGATTGAATGACTGAAAAACGAATCCGATATGCTGGCCACGAAACCGGTCGCGTTCAGATTCGGACATGCTTTCCAGACGGAAACCGGCAACCTCGACCTCGCCTTGAGTTGGTGAAAGAAGCCCGGCTAGAATATTGAAAAGAGTTGTTTTGCCAGAGCCGGAGGGACCAAAAATAACGCATGGTTCCCCATCCTGAACGGAAAAAACAGATACCCGAAGAATCTCAAATTCTTGAGGGGCTTTTACGGAATAACAACAATTAGATACATGAACAACAGATGGCATAGGCACCTCAACATCAACAAAATACTCTTTCTGCCAAAAATGGAAAAAGAGCGTAAACATGGGGGGGGGGGTTAGCTGATGATGGGCGGTCCTATGGGAAACGGAAGAAGATGTTCCGGTTCTCCAAGAAAAGACAAAGAGACAGATGGTGGAAAAAAAACTTCCGTTTTTATTGGAGTGATCTTTTCTTGAATTTTACATCCGATTTTGAAGGTTGAATCAACTACTTGGCATATTTGACAACCGCTTGGGTGCTCGCTTGTCTTTTTGCCAAAACAGCCAGACAAAAGGAAGCTATCGGTTGATTTCCCTTTACTAGGAATTGAAAAATGCCAATGACTCTCTTGTTCATGACAGGAATAGGAAATAAATTGATGAAAAAACTCTACTCCTAAGGAGGCAACGAAGAGAAACAGAAAAACCCAAGCCAACCATTTATATCGTCGACTGCCAGGTATTTTCCCTTGGAAAATTTCAATCATACGATAATCCTAATTCCTCATCTTAAAAATAGCATAAACTGTTCTAATTTCAAAGCGGAATAATTGCAACAAGAATATTGCATGAATGCAATATT